>Ga0209726_10004593_pt1 | contig 17490 bp, 20 predicted proteins | sample Subgrocontami54m_FD_187453 | JGI IMG/M metagenome (GOLD analysis project Ga0209726, IMG submission 187453) | Subsurface groundwater microbial communities from S. Glens Falls, New York, USA - GMW46 contaminated, 5.4 m (SPAdes) (version 3) | ecosystem: Environmental > Aquatic > Deep subsurface >... | reverse complement strand
TGTTTACGGATACTTTGCCCTGCTCTTTATAACGCCTCTGCTCCAGAGGATTATACCGGATATGTCAGGCTTTAATTCCCTTGCGCCTGGAATTGTGATGGGCATTATGATAATTCCCATCATATCGTCCTTAAGCGAAGACGCCATGCATGCCGTGCCAATGAGCCTGAGGGAAGGGGCGCTTGCCCTTGGCTCAACAAAGTTTCAGGTCGCATTAAAGGTTGTCCTGCCTGCGGCGCTTTCAGGCGTAGCATCGTCATTTATACTTGGCATATCAAGGGCAGTGGGCGAGACAATGATTGTGGCAATCGCAGCAGGCCAGCAGCCGCGGCTGACACTGAACCCCCTTGTGCCAATAGAAACAGTAACAGCTTATATTGTTCAGGTGAGCCTCGGCGACACGCCAACAGGGACTATTGAATACTCCACAATATTTGCGGCAGGCATGAGTCTTTTTATCGTAACATTCGTTTTGAATATAGTGAGCTATTGGTTGAAGAAGAGGTTTAGGGAAGAGTATGAGTAAAATCATGGACAGAAAAACTCTAAATAGATTCTACGACAAATCATTTTTCCTCATAGGCATTTTTGCCACATCTATAAGCCTTATCTTCCTTCTGGCTCTTTTGCTGGATATACTCGCAGACGGCATGGGAAGGCTTGGCTGGCAGTTTCTTGCCAATTATTCTTCAAGAAAACCTGAAGAGGCAGGGATACTCTCCGCATGGGTTGGAACGGTCTGGATTATGGTTCTGACAGGCGGCATTGCATTCCCCCTCGGCGTGTCAGCAGCAATATATCTTGAAGAATATTCCAGAAAAAACTGGCTCACAGACATAATAGAGATAAATATCGCAAACCTTGCGGGCGTGCCTTCTATTATTTATGGGTTGCTTGGGCTTGGGCTGTTTGTAAGATTGTTAAATATGGAGAGAAGCGTGATAGCCGGGGCAATGACACTTGCAATACTTGTTCTTCCAATTGTGATACTTTCAACAAGGGAGGCGATTAAATCAATACCGCCATCCATAAGAGAGGCATCCTATGCCCTTGGCGCCAGCAAGTGGCAGACCATAAGAAATCAGGTCTTGCCTTCTGCGATGCCCGGCATCCTGACAGGTGTAATCCTTGCCATGTCAAGGGCAGTGGGAGAGACAGCGCCTCTTATAACAATGGGCGCCCTGACCTATATTGCCTTTTTACCGGCGAGTCCCATATCAGCAGAATTTCCTTATATAAGTTTTCAGGGGCTATTTGACGCATTTACTGTCCTGCCCATCCAGATATTCAACTGGGTGTCGCGGCCTCAAAAAGGCTTTGCAATAGATGCGGCAGCAGGTATAATTGTACTTCTCGTTATTACATTTGTAATGAATGCATTTGCCATATATCTGAGGCAGAAGTATCAAAAGAAGATAAGGTGGTAACATGGATAATAGCGCTTTTAAGATAGAAGATGTAAATGTATTCTACGGCGACAAGCTGGCGCTGGATGATGTGAACATGGAAATATCCCCCAAAGCAGTTACTGCTGTTATAGGCCCTTCAGGCTGCGGCAAGAGCACATTTATAAGATGCCTGAACAGGATGAATGACCTTATACCGGTATTTAGAATTGAAGGGAAAATAAAATTTAATGGCATAGACATATATTCAAAGGATATTGATGTCATAGATATAAGAAGGCGGATAGGAATGGTATTTCAGAAGCCCAATCCGTTTCCAAAAAGCATATATGAAAACACTGCGTACGGCCTGAGAATACAGGGAATAAGAAATAAAAGCAAGATTGAGAAGATTGTTGAGTCAAGCCTGAGAAAGGCGGCTATCTGGGATGAGGTAAAAGACAGGCTTCATCAGTCTGCGCTTTCCTTATCAGGCGGCCAGCAGCAGAGACTCTGTATCGCAAGGGCAATAGCCGTTGAGCCTGAGGTTATCCTCATGGATGAACCCTGCTCAGCCCTTGACCCCATTGCAACGGCAAAGATAGAGGATTTGATAACAGAATTGAAAAACGAATATACAGTTATCATAGTCACCCACAACATGCAGCAGGCCGCAAGGGTGTCGGATTACACAGGTTTTTTCATGATGGGCAAGCTCCATGAATTTGATATTACAAAGAAGATATTTACAGCGCCGTCAAATAAGATGACGGAGGATTATATAACAGGAAGGTTTGGATAAAAAGGGAGGAACTATGACTCGCGTGGCATATCATAAGGCATTAGAAGAACTTGAGAATGAACTCATGGTAATGGGTGAGATGGTGGCAAAGGCAATTAAAGACTCCATAGAGGCATTGAAAAAAAGGGACTTTGAGATGTCAAAGGAGATTATAAAGAATGACCTTTTGATAAACAAAAAAAGATTTGAGATAGAGGAAAGATGCCTTCAGATGATTGCAACCCAGCAGCCAATGGCAATTGACTTAAGGACAATCGCCGCCATATTGAGCATCATTACAGACCTTGAGAGAATCGGCGACCACGCAGAGGGAAATGCAAAGATAAATTTATTGATAGGAAGCGAACCCCTCGTAAAACCGCTCATAGACGTCCCACGGATGTCCGAGAAGGGCTTGTCCATGCTGGACAGGGTCCTTAAGGCATTTATAAACCGCGACGCAAAGACAGCCAGGGCTATATGCGATGAGGATGATGAGGTTGACGCCCTTTATGACCAGATATACAGAGAACTCCTCCTCCTTATGATAGAGAATCCCAAAAAGATTGAAGGCGCAACATATCTCATCTGGCTTGCCCATAACCTTGAAAGGATAGCAGACAGGGTAACAAACATTGCGGAGAGGGTGGTTTTTATGGCTACAGGGAAGATGGAAGAGGTGAATGTGTCGAAGTATTAAATTTAGGGTTTTCAATTTAAACTTTTTAGGGGGATTTCTGCGGGAGCAGGTTTGCAACCTGCTCCCTAAATTTCGTATGTGCTGCATACGAATTGTTTGGGTTCAAGTTACAAACTTGAACCCGCAACAGAGGGAGGATTTTCACGCATCACGCATCACGCTCACATATAACGGTATTTTCAGTGTAAAAAGGGGGATTTTATATTTGTTGATATTATAAAGGCATGTGTCCTTGGCATCGTTGAGGGTGTTACAGAATTTTTGCCCGTCTCATCCACAGGTCATCTCATACTGGCAGGCAATCTCCTTTCATTCACAGGAGAGAAGGCAAATACCTTTGAGATATTTATCCAACTCGGCGCCATCATAGCGGTGGTCTGGTTTTACAGGGTAAGGCTTTTCTCTATAGTCAGGGATTTGGGTAACGGAGAATCCAGAAGATTAGCAGCCAACATCATCATTGCGTTTCTGCCCGCGGCAATCATCGGCCTTTTAACACATTCATGGATAAAACTGTATCTTTTCAATACCCGCACAGTTGCCGCTGCGCTTATCGCCGGTGGTCTTATAATATTGATTATTGAAAGGGCTGCAAAGGCTCCGGGGGTTTCAGAGATTGAGAACATATCTCTGCGCACAGCATTGGGTATTGGTTTAGCTCAGGTATTTTCCCTGTTCCCCGGCGTTTCAAGGTCAGGGGCAACAATCATGGGCGGGCTGGTTGCCGGCCTTGACAGAAAGACAGCAACGGAGTTTTCGTTCTTTCTTGCAATACCCACAATGTTTGCAGCCACATCGTATGACCTGCTTAAAAACCTGAAATACCTTTCAGCAGGAGACATACCTGTCTTTGCAGCAGGCTTTGTTGTGGCCTTTATATCGGCCCTGATGGTAATCAAGGCCTTTATCGGGTTTGTGCAAAGGCATACCTTTGCTGCGTTTGCATATTACCGTATTATATTCGGCGTTCTCATCCTGCTGATACTGGGATAGACATATTGTTATGTCAATCATTCAGGTTACAGACCTTGTAAAAAGATATAACGGCCTTATGAATCAGACAAGACAACAACCCTTGCAAACACAGTAAGATAAGATATGACACAAAAACAACTTGAAGATTACCTCTGGGGCGCTGCCAATATTCTGAGAGGAATGATTGATGCTGCCGACTTTAAGCAATACATTTTCCCTTTGCTGTTTTTCAAACGCATCTCGGATGTGTGGGACGAGGAATATCAGATTGCTTTGGACGATTCGGGTGATGATATGACTTACGCCGAGTTCAGAGAAAATCATTGGTTTGAAATTCCAAAGAAGTGCCATTGGGATGATGTGAGAAAAAAAACCGTTGATGTTGGGACTGCTTTACAAAAAGCATTGCAGGGAATTGAAAAAGCAAACTTTGAATTGCTGCATGACATTTTCGGTGATGCTCAATGGACAAACAAGAAAAGATTAAGCGATGAAAAACTGCTTGACCTCATTGAGCATTTCAGCACAATGGATTTGACAATAAAAAATGTTCCTCACGACATTATGGGTGAGGGCTACGAATACCTTATTAAAAAATTTGCTGACGACAGCGGACATACTGCTGCTGAGTTTTACACCAACAGAACTGTTGTAAAACTAATGACACTCATCACCGACCCTCAATCAAAAGAAAGTGTGTATGACCCAACCTGCGGTAGTGGCGGCATCCTGCTCAACAGCGCTTTGTATCTGAAAGAGCAGAAGAAAGAATACAGAACGCTGAAACTTTACGGACAGGAACTGAACCTCATTACCTCTGCTATTGCACGGATAAATATGTTTATGCACAATGTGGATGAATTTGAAATTGTGCAGGGCGATACATTGGACAGCCCACAACTTTTGCAGGATGATGAACTGCGGAAGTTCGATGTCATTATGGCGAATCCGCCATACAGCGTTAAGAGATGGAATCAAACAAAATGGATGAATGACCCTTACGGCAGAAACATTTGGGGAACACCGCCACAAGGTTGTGCCGATTACGCTTTTCTGCAACACATCATTAAGAGTTTGAACAAGGACACAGGAAGATGCGTTGTGCTTTTTCCTCACGGAGTTTTGTTTCGTGATTCTGAAAGTGAGATACGAAAGAAAATGATTGAAGCCGATATGGTGGATGCTGTAATTGGTTTAGGAAAAAATCTTTTTTACAACAGCAGCATGGAAAGCTGCTTGCTGGTTTGCCGGATGAAGAAACCGAAAGAGAGAAAAGGAAAAATAATTTTTATCAATGCAATAAATGAGTTGCGTATTGACAGAACAAACGCTTGGCTTGAACCGCAGCATATAAAAAAGATAAACGATGCTTACTGGAAATTTAAAGATGTAGATGGATTTGCAAAGGTGATGAGTAAGGAAGATGTATTGAACAACAACGGAAATTTGAGTTTGCAGTTGTATGTGAAACAAACAGAAGTTGCGAATGAACACAACACAGAACATTTGATTGAAGAAATAAGAAACGGACAAAAGCAAGTGAATGGTTCAATAGAAATTCTTTTCAAAAAATTAAAGGACATTGGAATTAAAGCATGATGAACTTGCAGAAAAATAAATGGGACAAATCAACCCTTGAAGATTGTTGCGAATTTTTCAGAGGAGTTACTTATTCAAACAAGGATGAAGTAGATTATGATGGATTTGGAATTCTTCGTGCGAACAATATTGATTTGAATAACAAAATAAATTTTCAAGACATAAAAAGAATTTCTTCCGACTTAATAATTAAGGAAGAAAAGAGGTTGAAAAAAAATGACATTTTCATTTGCACCGCAAGCGGAAGCTTAGAACATATCGGCAAAGTTGCTTTTGTAAATTCAGACACGGAATATTTTGCAGGTGGCTTTATGGGAATAATCCGACCAAAAACTGATTATGTAAATCCGTATTTTCTGTTCAGTGTTTTTTTATCTCCTCTATTTCAAAATTTAATTCAATCACAAAGAGCAGGAACAAATATTCAGAATCTGAAATTCTCTGACATTGCCAACAATGAAATTCCACTTCCCTCTGAAAAAGAACAAACCCAAATAGCCGAATTATTTCAAAGCATTGAAACCACCATTGAACAAGCCGAACAGCAAGAGAATAATTTATTGAAGTTGAAAAAACTTTGAGCAATGGATTGTTGAACAAAGAACCGGAGTTTGGAAATTTGTTGAACAAGAAAAATAGCACAGCAACAAATTTTGGTGGAGTTGCTGATTGCATTGAGCAACACGACAAACAGAAAAAAGATGTGAGCCGCTTCATCGGCTTGGAAAATATTGAGCCGGAGAATTTGAAAATATCTTCTTGGAGAAACATTGCAGACGGAACAACATTCACAAAACGGTTTTCAAAAGGAGATATATTGTTTGGTAAGCGCAGAGCATATTTGAAGAAAGTTGCCATTGCTGACTTTGACGGAATTTGTTCAAGTGACATTTTAATATTGAGGGCAAAAGAAAAAATGGTATTATCTGATTTGCTTCCATTTTATGTTTCGGCAGAAGCATTTATCAATCATGCAGTCAGCACATCAGCAGGTTCACTTTCGCCAAGAACAAAGTGGAGAGATTTATCTTCACTTGAAATTTCAATTCCTGATTTGAAAACACAGGAAAAGATTGTGGAGGTGTTTCAACAAATTGAAATAACGCTTTCACAACTCACAGCACAAAAACAAACATTGAAAAACTTAAAACAAAAGCTACTGAATGAAATTTTAGGATGAGAATTCCCCTCTTGAGAGGGGATAAAGGGGTGTGTAATTATGCAGCGAAGAACACACCCCTGCCCCCTCTCAAGCAAGAGGGGAGTTTCAAAAAGAATCCCCTCAACTGAGAGAGTAAAGTAAGATGCAATACAGAAAAATCTATCCCTATAATCCGAAGTTGAAAGAACTGGCAAGACAGTTGCGTAACCATAGCACCTTGTCAGAAGTGCTGCTTTGGAATCAGTTAAAGAATAAACGGATAATGGGTTACGACTTTCATCGTCAAAAGCCCATACTAAATTATATCCTTGATTTTTTTTGCCATGAGTTGGAATTAGCGATTGAAATAGACGGATGCAGTCATGATTTTGAGGAAGCATATAAAAAAGATAAATCACGGCAGGAAGAAATTGAAAGGTTGGGGATTGTATTTCTCCGGTTTGATGATTTGCAGGTAAAAAAGAATATGGCCGGTGTATTGCAAACGATTGAGGGCTGGATTAAAGAACACACCCCTAACCCCTCTCAAGAGGGGATTTTAAAGAGCACCCCTCTCAAGAGGGGAATAATGAAAATGAGATTCAAATATGAGCTTTAACGAATTAAATAGCGTGGAACATTTCCTCATTCACCGCCTCACAGGTGTGAACCTGAATAATGTGCAGGCGGGAATGGTGGCGGAAGAACCTGTTGAGTATGACACGGTAAAATGGAAATATGTTCAGAGTGAATTGCTTCAAAGAAGCATTGAAGATGTGTTGCTGGAAAAAGAATTGACCGATGCTTTATGCAGATTGAATCCTGAAATTGCAGCACAGCCCGAAAGAGCCGATGAAGTAATTCACAAACTCCGTGCAATTCTTATCACGGTAAACAATGTTGGCTTGGTGCGTGCAAACGAAGAATTTGCCAAATGGCTGAGAGGTGAAATGACTTTACCTTTCGGCAAAAATGAGCACCACATTCCCATTCGGCTAATTGACTTTGAAAACAAAAAGAACAACACCTACATTCTCACTAATCAATTATCAGTTCGTGCAAGAGAAACCAAAATTCCCGACACAGTATTTTTTGTTAATGGAATTCCGCTTGTTGTCGGCGAAGCCAAAACGCCAGTTCGTCCGGCAGTGAGTTGGTTAGATGGAGCACACGATATTCATGTTACATACGAGAATACCATTCCACAACTATTTGTTCCGAACATTTTTTCATTCGCAACAGAAGGCAAAGAACTTTTTATTGGTGCTGTGAGAACGGCTTTAGAATTATGGACACCCTGGAGATTGGAGGATGATAAAGACGAACTGGAACATTTTACGGGGTTGCAGGATGTGGCAAAGCAATTAACGCATCTTTTGAAACCTTCCACTCTGCTTGACATTTTGCAGTATTATACCGTTTATGCAACCAACAATCAGCGAAAGAAAATCAAACTTGTTTGCCGCTATCAGCAATATGAAGGTTCAAATGCCATTGTGCAACGTGTTACACAAGGTGAAATCAAGAAAGGTTTGATTTGGCATTTTCAGGGTTCGGGAAAATCATTACTCATGTTGTTTGCTGCACAAAAACTCCGCAGGCAGCAGGACTTGGGAAACCCGACTGTAATTATTGTAGTTGACAGAATTGATTTGGATACACAAATCACAGCCACCTTCAACACGGTCGAAGTTCCGAACATGAGTACAACGGACAGCATAAAAGAACTTCACGACCTGTTAGAGAAAGATTCCCGGAAAATCATAATTACAATGATTCACAAGTTCAAAGAGGCGTATCCCGACATGAACAAACGGGACAATATTATTGTGATGGTGGATGAAGCGCACAGAACACAGGAAGGCGACTTAGGCAGAAAAATGAGAGCAGCGTTACCTAATGCTTTTCTTTTCGGTTTAACCGGAACACCTATAAATAAAGTGGACAAAAATACTTTCTGGGCATTCGGTGCAGAGCAGGACAAAGCAGGTTACATGAGCCGATACACTTTTCAGGAAAGTATCAGGGATAACGCAACTTTGCCTTTGCACTTTGAACCGAGATTGCCGAATTATCACATTCGCAAAGAGGATTTGGATATTGCTTTTAAAGAACTCACAAGCGATTTGAGCGAAGAAGACAGGAATACATTGAGCCAAAAGGCAACAAATATGAAAGTGTTTTTGAAATCACCGGAACGGGTAAAGGCGATTGTAAATGACATTGCCGAACATTTCAGCAAACATGTTGAGCCGGAAGGTTTGAAAGCAATGATTGTAACGGCTGACCGCTTCGCCTGCATTCAATACAAAGATGAATTGGATAAACTTTTGCCAACGGTAGCAAGCGAAGTTGTAATCAGCACATCGGCAAGCGATGATTTTGAATTTAAGCAACGTTGGGGAAAGGATAAAGATGCACAGGAAAAAGTCGTAGAAAAATTCAATGACCCCGATTCTCCTCTGAAGTTTCTAATCGTTACAGCAAAATTGCTTACAGGTTTTGATTCACCGATTTTGCAAACGATGTATTTAGACAAATCGCTTAAAGACCACACACTTTTACAGGCAATTTGCAGAACCAACCGTTTGTTCCCGAATAAGACATTCGGCAGAATAGTTGATTACTTCGGAGTGTTTGATGATACGGCAAAAGCTTTGGCGTTTGACGAAGAAACCATTAAAACAGTCATTACCAATTTACAGGAGTTGCGGGATAAGTTACCGGAATTGGTTCAAAAATGTTTGGCTCATTTCTTCAATATTGACAGAAACGTTGCCGGATTTGAAGGATTGCAGGCAGCGCAGGATTGTATCAATACAAATGAGAAGCGAGATGCGTTTGCAAAAGATTTCAGCAGTTTATCAAAACTTTGGGAAGCGCTTTCGCCTGATACGGTGCTAAACCAATTTCAGAAAGATTACAAGTGGCTTTCGCAGGTTTATACTTCTGTAAAACCAACTTCAAACGATAACGGCAGATTGTTGTGGCATGCTTTGGGGGCACAAACAACAAAACTCATTCACGACCACATTGTAGTTTCAGGCATCACTACCGATATGGAAGAAATGATTCTGAATGCAGAGGTGATTGATGACTTGATGAATAAGAAAGACCCGAAACAAGCACAAAAACTTTTGAAGATTTTAGTCAGCCGTTTAGCAAAGCACAAAGGAATGTTGGTGTTCAAAGAACTTAGCGAACGACTGGAAGCGGTGAGAGACAAAGCAGAAAAGGGTTTGATAAATTCCATTGAGTTCATCAAAGACCTTTGCCAGATTGCAAAAGAAACTTTACAGGCGGAAAAAGAAACAGAAACAAAGGAGGAACAGAAAAATGCCAAAGCGGTATTAACAGAACTTTTCCTTGAAATGAAAACAGATAAGACCCCTGTTATCGTTGAGAGAATTGTAAATGACATTGATGAAATTGTTCGGATAGTTCGTTTTGATGGTTGGCAGGATTCAACCACCGGAGAAAAAGAAGTGAGAAAAGAATTGCGGAAAATTCTTTGGGTAAAATATGCAATCAAAGACGAAGAACTTTTTAATAAGGCTTACGGGTATATCAAAGAATACTATTAAAAGCAGGAATATTTTATAGGAGCCATAGTATATTCTCTATGTCCATCATCCAGGTTACAGACCTTGTCAAAAAATATAACGGCCTTACTGCAGTAAACGGCATATCATTTACTGTAAATGAGGGCGAATTCTTTGGATTCCTCGGGCCTAATGGCGCGGGGAAGACAACAACCATAAATATCCTCTGCACACTTCTGGCCCAAACATCTGGAAAGGCTGATGTCAATGGCTTTGACTGTTTAAAGCAGCCGTCTCAGGTACGTTCCTCCATAGGCCTTGTTTTTCAGGATATCACACTTGATAATGAGTTGACCGCATATGAAAATCTCAAGTTTCACTGTTATCTTTACAATATGGAGAGGGCAAAGGCAGAAGAGGGGATAGAGGCTATCCTCCATGTTGTGGGTCTTTATGACAGGAAGGACGACCTTGTAAAAAAATTTTCCGGCGGCATGAAGAGGCGCCTTGAGGTAGCGCGGGGGCTTCTGCATCATCCAAAGGTTTTATTCCTTGATGAGCCGACCCTTGGCCTTGACCCTCAGACAAGGGCGCATGTCTGGGAATTTATAAATAACTGGCGCAAAAAAGAGGGTATAACAGTATTTCTTACAACGCATTATATGGACGAGGCAGAGGTGTGCGACAGGATAGCCATTATAGACCACGGGAAGATAATTACCTGCGGCACACCTGAAGAACTTAAAAAGATGATAAAGGGCGATACCATTTATCTGAAAACAGAGGACGATAAAGCTGCCGGCGCAGAAATAGAAAAAAACTTTGGCATAAAGACTATAAAACTCCACGATAGTATCTGTTTTAATGTGGAGGCAGGCGACAAATTTATCCCGAAAATTTTTGATGGCCTCAAAACGGCTATCTTTTCTGTGAATCTGAAAAAACCTACCCTTGACGATGTCTTCATGCACCTTACAGGCAGGGAGATAAGGGAGGATAATAATAGCAGCAGGGTCGGAGAGACCTTAAGGCTGAGAAGAAAAAAGGGCTAACAATGTTTTCTTATAAAGCAATATATGTAATTGTAAGCAGGGAGTTTAAGCGGTTTTTTCGCCAGCGCGGGAGACTGATTGTTACCTTCGCCCGTCCTATCCTATGGCTGTTTGTAGTGGGGGCAGGATTTGCTCGGCTTGTCAATATCCCCTCGGATATGAACTATAAGCAATTTTTGCTGCCGGGCATTATCGGCATGACAATACTTTTTAACTCTATATTTTCCAGTATATCTGTGGTGTGGGACAGGGAGTTCGGATTTTTAAGGGAGATGCTTGTTGCGCCCATATCGCGGACTACCATTGTAATGGGCAAGCTTTTAAGCGGCACTGCCCTTTCCGTGCTTCAGGGCGCGGCCCTGCTTATTTTTTCGCCGCTTTTAGGCCTGAAGATGAACCTTTTGGAATTTCTGGCAATGTTGTTTTTCATGACCCTTTTGAGCGTTGCCATAACCGCCCTGGGGCTTTTTATAGCTGCATTCCTCACATCCCTTGAAGGTTTTAATGTGATTATGAATTTTATAGTCCTGCCCATGTTTTTTTTAAGCGGCGCGCTTTATCCCATGAACGTCCTCCCTCCTGCCCTTCACTATTTTACGCTTATAAACCCGCTCTCCTACGGCATTGACGCCTTTAAGCATGTATTGTTCAAAAACAACACTGCATTCGGCGCTGAATTCCCCCTGCTCCTTGACATGGGTTTGCTGGCGCTGTTTGCAGTTGCAATGACAATTCTGGCAGCTCGCTTTTTTGAAAGAAAAGGGTAATATTTTACTTGGGTTACAGAAATTAACCTGATAAACTCGTTTTATGCAAGCCCCCGACTGATTCCATCGGGGGCAAGGGTAACAGATGGCTGAAAAGAGAGTTATTAATAGACATTTAAAGAGAATGAATGTGCTGTTTGGAACTGATAAGCCGGTATTTCACGGCTTTACAGTGGACATTTCCGATACAGGGATATTTTTAAAGAGCATTAAGGTATGTCCGCCCGGTTCTGTTATTACCGTAGAGATTCATATGTCCGACGGCGGTGTTGTAGAGTTTCAGGGCAGGATTATGTGGGCAAAGGCTGTCCCGTCCAGTATGATCAATATTATTAAGAAGGCCGGGATGGGGGTAAAGATAATAAATTTTTTGAAAGGCGAGAATGAATATCAGGAATTGGTAAAGGCATTCCATCATTAGCGGATAGCGTTTAGTTGTAGGGTGGGCACTGTCCACCGAATAAGGAAGATAGAAGGGTTTTTGTTTTTAGGCAGGCAGACCTATCCTACTTGTTGCTCCGGTGAGGGGAATAAAGCAGTCCAGTTTCAGCTTTTCAGATATGGAATAATCCGGCATTTTGATATAGAATAGAAAAACTAACAATTAGGGGGTGGTTTATATGAGAGTCGCTGTACAAAAAGTTAATCCAGAGGATTTTATCCTTTCGGCCCTTTCTCCGGAGGATCGGCTCGATGCAGCATTTGAGGTTGCTCGCGAGGCATTCAGGAAGACACATCTGACAATGAAAGATGTTGACAATGCTGTTAAATTGGTAAGGAGAAAGGCTTACGAAAAGAAAAAATAAAGTAGTCATAGACACCGGTGTGCTTATCTCGGCCTTTGCCTTTGGCGGAATGCCGGAAAAAGCTGTGAAGAAGGTATTCTCAAATGCAAACCTATATATTACCCCCAATCTTTTAAAGGAATACCGCGCTGTCCCTTTGGCGCTTGAGGCAGAAGGAAAGATTAACCACCTGCAATTTAAAACCTTGATTTCAGAGATAGCAGCCGTTGTGGCAAGAGCCGAGATTGTAAACCCAAAAAGAAAAATCCTGATATGCAGAGACCAGAAGGACGATATGTTGCTTGAATGTTGCATTGGAGCAAAGGCAGATTTTCTGGTCACAGGTGATGCCGACCTTCTTAATATCGCAGAATTGCCGTTTAATTTAAGGATAGTAACCCCACGCGAAGTTCTCGAAGAGGGATAGTGTATGCCACCGGATATGGAAACGATGATGGAAGAGGGCAAAGGTAGGGTGGGCACAGCCCACCGAATAAGGAATACAGAAGGGCTGGGGAAGAGGTTTCGCAGGGACGGTGAAGGATAAAGGGATTGAGATTGCAAGGGTGGGGGAATAAATCGGCTGCTTTTCCCCTGCTTTTAACGGTCGCTGTCCCTATTTATCCCTAACAGATCTGTCACCTTTTTTGCCTATTACTGCCATATGAAAAAGATGTCTATTACAATAAAGGCAGCTATAATTGGTTCTATTATTGCCGGAATTTTTGTTGTTTTAGGGATATTGTTAACATATAAACTTCAAACACCTACCGCAAATTCTTCGCCAGAAACAAATGATAGAGAAAAAGCAAAACGAATAATTCTAAATTATTTTGATTACGACCGCGATAAGATAGAGATTGAAAAAATCATTTGGTTTGATTTTGTTTCTAAGGGATCAAATCTTGAATTTTATGCCGTTTATCGTAATGATTGGCGAGATTTTATCGATGTTTTTACATTACGTCAAGGTTTTCCAGAAAATCTCTATCACCGACTGGGGAAAGGTGAAGGTCTTGATGCAAACCACGTAACAATAAACAATAAAACTTATTTTATTGCCACATCGAACGCGGGTTCCGGATCATATCTAACAGTCACTCTTTATAAGTATGACGGCATAGGAAAGCCAAAAATTGCTTACGAAGATGACGCTCTTTTTCAGGGAAAATTATTTGTATTTCACAATCATGTATATCTAAGTGGCAACAACCAGAGATATGAACTGCAATATGGAAAAAATAGTTTTAAAAGAGTCAAATACAGACAGCGTCTCTTATATGAATATGGTTCTGGTTCTCATATTTTAGCGTATAATATAAAAAAGGGTGAATTTCAAATCACGTATGATGGTATTCCAATAAAGTTTACAAAGGACGAGGAAGATAAATATTCATCTATTAGTCCGATTGCACTCGGCTTCAACGAACAAATTGTGGTGGATGATAACTTGGTAGATTCGCTTCCCTCGCAAATAAGGTTAATGGGCAGCGACATTGATGTTTTTTCTTATCAGCCGGGATTTTTTGGATCTTTGAAGCCAAAACATAAAGGTAAGGTTTCTTTAGATGTGAGCTATAACTACTCGACGTGGTATCATATCAAAGTTGTAATTAATAATTAAAGTTGAGTGTAACACATTTGACTTAGGTGAAAAATGAGAGACAACCGTTTAAATAAGAGCGATACATAAAAACTCAATCAAGAGTAATAAAGAATGCTGAACTTACTGAATGAACTGATACAACTGCTTTCAGAAGACTAACGCCTAAAAATAATTTGATAATTTGGGAAGGTTCTATATAGTTGTCGTCAAGAGGCAGTGTAATGGTAAAACTAACCGCACCCCTTACCAGCCGGTTCGCCAAAATCGCCCGCGAAAGGAAACTTCTCATATATGAAGAACAAAGGATAATATGAAAACCCTTTACATAGTTGCCACGCCGATAGGAAACCTTGAAGATATAACCTTGAGGGCGATCAGGGTCTTGAAAGAGGTGGATATAATAGCCGCTGAAGACACGAGGCATACGAAAAAGCTTCTCAACCATTACGGCATAGCCAAACCGCTTACAAGCTATTTCGAGCATAATGAGATTAAAAAGGCAGAGCAGCTCATATCACAGCTTAAAGAGGGAAAGGATATAGCCCTTGTATCTGACGCAGGAACGCCAGGGGTGTCTGACCCAGGTTACAGGCTTGTAAAACTGGCAATTGAAAATTCCATCCCTGTTGTTTCAATCCCAGGGCCATCTGCAATTATAGCCGCATTAAGTGTTGCTGGTCTGCCTACGGATAGTTTTTGCTTTGAGGGTTTTATCCCGTCAAAGTCTGGGGAAAGGCGCAGATTTCTTGCAAGCCTTAAAGGGATAAAAAAAACCATTGCGCTTTATGAGTCGCCGAAAAGGCTTTTGGAGTCATTGGCTGATATAAATAATATATTGGGCAATATTAGTGTGGTAGTTGCAAGAGAGATGACTAAACTCCATGAAGAGATTATAAGGGGAAAGGTGATTGCTGTATTGGAAGATTTAAGAGGCAGAGGGATGAAAGGGGAAATCACCCTCCTCCTTAATCTTAAAGAGTTTAAGGCCGAACAAGAACTTTCCCTGATTGACGAGATTAAAATCCTGCAAAAAGAACTGGGGATGCCCCTTAAAGAAATAGCTAAAATAATAGCGGAACAAAGGGGAATCCCCAAAAGAGAGGTTTATAAAGAAACTTTGAAATTGAAGGAGGAGAAAGAATGATAAAAAAGGCAATGCAAATAACCCTCGGCATATTTATCGGCGTCGTATTATTATATCTGTTTATCTACTTTGGCGGCGCGGACTATCTCAAGGCCTTTGGCAAAAAAACAGAGCAGGCCGGCGAGGGGCTTAAGCAGTATGAAAAAGGCGTTAAGGATGTTGGCGATAAGGTCTTGGAAAAGGCCAAAGAAAAGGTGAAGGAAAGGATGCCGTAAATAAATTTGTCATTTGGATGCTTCCTTGGATTCCTCTGTAATTTTAAACCCAAACGATACTGCTATTGTCGATATGCCTATATAAATCTCTTTCATTGTTATTGCTGCCCCGCTGGTTTCCTCCTCAATACCGGAAAATATCAAAAGACGCGATGTCCGCTGTCCTGGACCAAGGGTGACAGTAAGGTCATAGATTATATCCTTTATGACGTTAATCGTAGTCTCGGGATTAGGTAAATTCCCAAGAAGGGTATATAGGTCTGTATAATCTAAAGGTTTATGCAGCCCCATATTGTTGTCAAATAATGTTGTGAGCGCAGGGTTATACATTACCTTTGCCTTTGAAGAGTTTTCTATGTCTAATAAAAATACAAGATATCCCGGTTTGGTTAGTATCTCTGATAAAGGATTATTCGCATCTTTGCCTGTGAGTAATTTTTTAGTTTTCGATGAATTAAGCGGAGAGATGCTGACCTTTATATCATTATTGCTGAATACAATATTTTGTTCTGTAATATTGTATCCTGGCAATGCGGTTGGCAGCGGCGTAAGAAATGGATGGCCTTTTGGAGATGCGCAGCCTATAAAAAACAGGCAAGAGGCAAGGGGCAATAGGCGATAGGAAAAACCGCATGTTCTCCATAACTTATTGCCTATAGCCCATAGCCTATAGCCTGTCTTGAGCATTTATACTCCCTGTATCACTGTAAAATTTTTAAATTCACCTTTATATGCTTCCCAATCTGTCTTTACATTTTCAACCACTGCCTCAGGGGGGCCGTTATGACACCACTCAATAAGTTTCTTTACAGGTTCTTCATCTCCTTCAAAAACAGCTTCTACTGCGCTGTCAGGCCTGTTTCTGACCCAGCCGTGTATAGAGTTCCTGTCTGCCTGTTCCTTTGTGTGTGCCCTGAAGAAGACGCCCTGCACAATGCCTTCTATGATGAGATGTGCCCTGACCTTTGCCATACGATTCTTATTAGAGGGATAAAAAGTTTAAGAAGTTGACCCAAATTAGCATAACTTTTTAAAAATAGCAAACCGTATAAGTTGTGCGCAGAGGATTAACAAATCCCTTGCAACTTTAGGCAATATTTGGTAGCAATAGGTTATGGATAAGAGGAAAGAGGTGCTGGTGAGGTCTTTAAAAGACCCTGATGAGGCTATAAGAAAGCTGGCAGCAGAGGCCCTGGAAAAGGTTGAGACCAGAGATCGAATGGAGACTATTGAAAAATTTATAAACCAAGGCGAAAAGATGGAAAAACTTCGCGCTGTCTATGCCCTCGGAAGACTTAAGGGCCAAAAGGTAATCCAACTGCTCCTCAAGGCCGTTAAAGACCCGATTGAAGATGTGAGGGCTGCCGCAATAAGGGTTCTTGGCAAGATGGGGGATGCCAGGTTAATTTCTCCCTTAGTAGAGTGCCTTTCAGATAACAGTCCTGTCATAAAAAGGGCTGCGGTAGAGGCCCTTGGAGGTTTCAGGGACCCCAGATTGACGGATTCCATTATGTTGATGCTGAAAAACGATGACAGCGGCGTTGTGGAAAGGGCAATAGATGCGCTTGGGAAAATCGGCGACAAAAAGGCAGAAGATGCCCTGATATATTTTGCTGTAAAAGGCTCCGGCAACATCAAGGCCAATGCTATAAAGGCCCTTGGGGAAATAGAATCTTAATCTTTAATAAAGGCTTGCTATTATAAAAATATCTGCTATAACTTATTAACATCAAGGTTTTTAACAGAAGAGATTCTATCAGACAAAAACAAAAAGGGGGGGGGTAGAATTATGAAAATT
>Ga0209726_10004586_pt1 | contig 17510 bp, 11 predicted proteins | sample Subgrocontami54m_FD_187453 | JGI IMG/M metagenome (GOLD analysis project Ga0209726, IMG submission 187453) | Subsurface groundwater microbial communities from S. Glens Falls, New York, USA - GMW46 contaminated, 5.4 m (SPAdes) (version 3) | ecosystem: Environmental > Aquatic > Deep subsurface >... | reverse complement strand
TCCGCAGCGTCAAGGGTCGAGATGAACGGTCCGACAAACAGCGTCGGACCGCCCTTGACTCTGCTCCCGGCTTCAAACAATACACGTGTGCCTTGACAACGCCGACGTCGTTATAGATGGTCTAGAACTGAGAGTCACACCCGACAAAAAAACAGATCCTTCCTCTCGTTGGTCGTCAGGATGACATCATCCTTAAATGACGATGTCATCCCGAGGAGTCTTCGACGAGGGATCTGCTTTTCATTTGAGGTATTTGACTCTCATTTTTGATTGCACCCGACCGGGAGGGAAGCGTGGTTACTTCGATGACGAGGCAATCATGAACCCGGAGTGCGGTTCAAAAGTTCAGCCGCAAGGAGAACTGCACCTGGCGGCCCTTGTTGGCCGTGTTGGTGATTTTCCCGAAGGTCTCGGAGGAGACGAAGGAACCCGGCTTGTCGAATTGAGGTCGATTGAAAAGGTTGTAGAATTCGGCGCGGAACTGCAGCGAGCGTTCGCTTCCCGTGGGAAGCCGGAAGGTCCGTCCTATGGCCAGGTTCCAGTTATTGGTTGTCCCCTTGCGGAAAGTATTGGCCCCCAGATTTCCGCGACCGGAGATGGGAATATTGGCGTCGAATTTCTTGCAGTGCAAATACGGGATCGCAACCGTCGGCGCCTGGCACGTATCGGCGCCCAGGATCAATGGCGCTGTGTCGGGATCGCCGAGGGTTTTTCCCAGGATCGAGGGATCCAAGATATTGGGGCGATCCTGCGTGCTGCCGTCCACGTTTCCATAGCCGGGTCCGTCGGAGCCGGAATGGATGTGATAGGCGGTGCCCGATTGAAAGATGGTCGTGCCGGAGATCTGCCAGCCCCTCCCGAGAGCCGACGCCCACCGGCTGCTTTGGCTGCGAAAAGGCAGGTTGTAGGAGTAAGTAACGACAAATGCATGCGGGGTGTCAAAAAGGCTGGGTCCCTTTTGATCGCTGACTCGGGAACATTGATCGCAGGTGGTGATTCCCACCTCGGGAGGAGCTTCCACGCCGGAAGCGGTGTTCGTAAAATCGCCCCCCAGGTCGATCGACTTGCCAAACGTGTATGAGGTGCGAATGGTCAGTCCTCGAGACAGGCGCTTGTTCAAGGAAACTTGCACCGCGTCGTAATAGCCGATGCTGTTGCTTTCGATCAGCGTGTCGTCGAAGTAGCGCGGGTCGGGCCGGCGCAGGTTGATGTCGCCGGTGGTGTTGCAAGTGCGGTTGATATTCGAGACGTCGCAAATCGGCCGCGGGTCGGGGAGGGGACGGTTGTAGACTCCCTGTGTCAGCAGGTGGATCGTCCGCATTCCGATATAGGCCAAGCGCAATTGCATGCCTTGCGGCAGCTCCCGCTCGATGGCGAAGGAATATTCGTGGGAGTAGGGAAACACCAGGTCGGGACTCAGACGGAACAGCGCCGAACGCGCTCCGGGAGCCGGTCTCTGGGAGGAAGTTGCCAGCAGGCCCAACAGGCTGACCAGGTCGGGCTGCTGAAGTTGGAGCACACCCACTCCGGGCGGGTTAAAGCGCGTCATCCCGAAGCTGACCGGAAAGATGGTGCTGTAGGATATTCCGTAGGCTCCGCGCAGAGTCGTCTTGCCTTTGGCGGGGTTCCAGGCGAAGCCGAAGCGGGGCGCAAGATTATTCTTGTCGGTCGGGAAGCCCACGTCGGTGAGATGGTTCACCTCTTGCGGCGCCGTCATCAGTTCATAGCGGACGCCGAGGCTGACGCTGAAGGTGGGACGCAGCCGGATTTGGTCGCCGAAATAAAACGTGTGCTCCCAATTGCGGAAGCCCCTGTAAAGATTGCCCACGGCCAGAGAGAACGAGGAGGGCCTGCCGAGCAGGAAGTTGGTAGCTTCGTCGGCGCCGAAGTCGTTCGAGAAAACGATGGACCCCCGCGCGTTGTCGCTTTGCAGATCGTTGACCTGAGCGCGCGCGATGGACCAGCCCGCCGTCAGCGAGTGCCGTCCGGCGTCCTTGGTTACGTCGGCGAAGTATTGAAAGTGGTTTTGAACGCGCAGACGGGGAAACTGTTTGCCGGGACCGAGGCCCAGCGTGGCGGAAAGGCCCAGACTTCCGGACTTGAACACCACGTCCGGCGCCGTCGTCAGTCCAAACGGCTTGAATAAATCGGAGTACGCATCGGTGACGTGAAGCTCGGCCCGGGCGCGGTCGAAATGAAACCCGAACCGTCCCACCGTGTGCGGAGAAAAGGTACGCGTCAGATTGGTGTAGAGTCCCTGGAATCGCAGGTCCGTATGCGGGTTCTGTCCCACAATGATCTGGAACGGGTCTTCGGAGTAATTATTCGCAAAGTACCGCGCCGCTATGGAGGTTTTGTCGCTTACCTTCATGTCCACGCGCGCCAGTCCATCGTAGGAAACGATATCCCGCGTGGCGTTGGCATTCAGTTGCCGCAGGCTGACACCGGGAAGGTTTGGAATTTCGGCCGGAAACGCCTTCAGAAGATTTCCAATGATGGAATTGACCTGGGCGTTCGTCGAGCGCGGCGCGCGCTCGTTGGCTAAGGGCGCCTGAACGTTACCGTTGACCCAGCCGGAGGTAAACGTCTGCCCGAAATCGAGCAGCAGAGTGACTTTTTGCGGCGTCAGCGGACCCTCGGCCGTGACGTCGTAGGTGGTGGAACGCGACGGCAGCAGACGGCCGACGTTGAAAAAGTTCCTTGCGTTCAAGGCGCTGTTTTGATGCAGTGCGGAAAGCGATCCGTGCCATCGGTTCAGCAGGGGACGCGGGCGAATGCCATCAAACGCCAGCAGCGGCGCTCCAAACTCGGCTCCGAAATAATTCTGAGACGGCCTCAGCTCGGGGATGTACTGAGTGTCCGGACCGCGCGCGGTGGTCAGGCGGTTGCGGAGGTCGTTCAGGTCGATCCGATAGATGAAGATGTTCGGGTTTCGCTCTTCCGCGCCGGAGATCTGCTGAGCTTGAACTGCGGGAACGCGGAACTCAGTGCGAACCGCCGCGGCGCCGCTCCCGATGGAGACTTCCCGACGCAAGGTCTGCTGCGGATTCGCAATGGAAACCGTGACGGTATAGACTCCCGGCGGCAGGTCCCGGATGTCGAAAGTGCCGTCCGCCGCCGTGGCTACTTTGGGCGAGGAAGGCTGGTGATCGGTGCTGACGGTGACCGTAGCGCCGGAAACCGCCGCGCCTTGGGCGTTGAGTACTTTCCCTTGGATCTCTCCTCCGTACGTCGCAATGGGGAATAATAAACAAACAAAGAAAAATGCGGATGACTTCATGATGGTGGACCTTTCCCGGCAGAAGACAGTTCGATTTTTATACCATGAAATCCGCTTCGGTGTCCAGGAGAGCATGACGGTAAATTGAAAGTGGGGACAGCAACTGCGAGAGTTTTTCCTGGCGCCGCGACGTCTGCTAATATTCACTGCGTAGAAGGGAAAATGACAGCTAGGCCGCTTTTTGAATGGTAATCGTCAGTTGCCTGCCGAGAATACGAAATGCCTGTTCCAATTGATTCAGCCGCGAAGCGTGCCGGAGGTCCAGCAGGCGGTCTACTTGGGGAAGGTGGCAGCCCAGGCGCCGCGCGAGTTCGGCCTTGCCAACACCACGAGCGCGCATCGTGCGATACAGCACGATCTTTGCTTCCGTCAAGGCGGGTAATTCAACAAACGGCCGGCCCCTTGCCGGGGAGGGCGATGGAATGTCTTCCTTGTCCGCGATGATGCCCATCAACATGGTTTCCAGCGCATCCACGGCGCGTGGCAAGGCCTGCTTTCGGCCGGTCCCATAGGTGTGCACGCCAGGGACGTCGGGAAAAGAAACAAGAATACGACTACCTTCCCGCCGCAGTTTTACCGGATACCTCAGCATGACCGCTCCTTATTTCAAGCCTAATTGCTTCTTGATGTCCTCGACCGTACCCTTCGGAAGCTCCTGCCTGGAGCCGTGCATGGAGAGTACGGACTTGCGATTTCCCAGGCGAACCAACAGATGGCCTCCCTTTCCTGGTTCAAACCGGCAGCCTCGCTTCTGCAGCCATCTCTTGAACTCCCGGCTGGTCACGATACGATTCTGCAATGGAAATGCCGATGAGTCAACACTTCTGTTGTCCTAAATAAAAGTTAGATGCTGCCACCGGCACCGTAATGGGCGGCGGGAACGGCCTGCGGATTTTCCCATAACAAAAAAACCCACAGCACAAGAAGCGTGCCGTGGCTACCCCCGCTCGGAGCTAAAGACCACAACCGGGTGGTAGAGGCGCTCTCCAAGGCGTTCGGCAACTGCTGCCAGCTTTCCCGATTCGGCGACGAGCCTGACCCAATTCGCGGAGCAGTCAATGGCCACCGAGTTTCCGTGCGAGACAGGTCCGATCGCTTCTGGCGGAAGAACCACCGCCGGGAATTCGGGCAGCAGGCATTCCAAGGGAATCAAAGGAACCGCGCCCTCCCGGGCCAATTCCTCCAATCGCTCGAAGCTCACCGCTTGCGATTCCGTGAACTCGCCGGCCGCGGTCCGGCGCAATTGCGATAGGTGCGCTCCCACGCCGAATCGCTCTCCCAAATCGTGAGCCAGCGAGCGGATATAAGTCCCCGAGGAGACGCGCGTCCGGAAGCGCAGGAATGGGCCTTCGAGCGAGAGTATCTCCATCTCGTGAATCGTGACTGAAGCCGGTGCGAGCTGCGGCGCCTCTCCTTTTCGAGCCAGACGATAGGCGCGGACCCCGCCGACTTTCTTGGCTGAGACCGGCGGAGGCTGCTGGAGACGGGTCCCGACAAACTCGGCGAGGGCGCTGCGCAATTCTCCGGCATCGAGCTTTGTTTCGCGTTCGGGAGAAGTGGGCTTGCCGGTTCTGTCGTAGGTGTCGGTGGAGAAGCCGAAACGGATCGTGCCCTCGTAGGTTTTGTCCCGCTCGCGATAGAAGCGGGCCAGGCGGGTGGCTTGGCCGAGCAGCAGAACCAGGACGCCGGTCGCGAACGGATCGAGCGTGCCCAGGTGGCCGATTCGCGGCTCCGATAACAGCCGCCGCACCTTCACAACACAGGAGTGCGAGCTGAGCCCTTCGGGCTTGTCGAGGATGAGAGCGCCGTCCATAACAGCAGTGAAAAGTGACGAGTGACTCAAAGGCGGGGCAGGGAGGTTCTGCTTCTCACTAGAAGCTGTTGCACAACCTATTTTAACTTTTGGAAGGGCACGGTTTTAACCGTGCCGAAAGCGTTGGGTGAAGGAAGCGGCTTCAGCCGCTGAGGGCCTAGGACGCATCCCGCCCTGCGGGAGGCTAAAGCCCCTCCTTCCCATCCTGCGATCGGCACGACTAAAGTCGTGCCCTTACGGGGTACGCAAAGAGGTTGTGGAACAGCTTCTTTTCACTCCTCACTTGTCCCTGCCTTTCGTCCTCCGGAGTAACTCGTCGATCCGGTCGCTGAACTCCTGGCTGCGGTCGAGATGGAATTCGATTTCGGGGGTGTATCGCAGGCGGAGCCGCTGCGCCAGCTCATGCCGGAGGAAATTCTTGGCGGCCGTGAGTCCTTCCATTCCCTGCTCTCTTCTCTCTTCCCCGCCCAGGATGCTCACGTAGACGCGTGCCAGGCGCAGGTCACCCGTGAGATGCACTTCGGTAACCGTGGCGAAACCGATGCGCGGGTCTTTGACAGCGCGCTCCAGAAGTTCCGCCAGCGACTGGCGAATCAGGTCCGCCATCCGCTCGGAACGGCGGCTGTGCTGTTGTGGCGCGCGCCCGAATTGGTTCGTCATAGGTTGGTTGTTCGATGCCGCCGCGTTGGAAGCGGTTGCCGCACCGGAACGGGAATATCAGAGCATTTCTCCTCTGAGTGTAGCTTGGGCAATGAAAAGCAGGTCCTTCGCTCGCCCCGGCGTCCGAAGCCCCAAGACTCTGGGGCGCAGGTCGCTCAGGATGACACCCCAAACATTCTTTCAACAAACTGCTAGAGGAACTCCGTTTGCGTTCCCACCAGATCGCCTCCCAAGATATGCGCCGATTCGCGCTCGACGGCCTGGAGCACTTGCTCCAGGTTCTGCTGGCCGCTCGAGATGGAAACCACGCCGACGATCGAGCGCTGCCATACGTCCTGATGATCCAACTCCGCCACCGAGACGTTGAATTTGGTTCTCAGGCGGTCCTTGAGCTTTTGCAACACAAATCGTTTCTCTTTCAGGGAATGGGCGTAGGGCAGATGAAGTTCGAGGGTGAGCAATCCGATCGGCATGGTTTAGGGAATAGGGAACAGGGATTAGGGAACAGCGAGAACAACCCAAAAAGCCACAGAGGCGCTGAGGCACAGAGAATTTCCGTATTTCAAATTGGGCAAGAAAATACGATCCAACCGTCCGCTCTTTCTGTTCCCTGTCACCTGTTCCCTGTTTCCTAAGCTAACGCCTGGGCGGCCACCTTCTCCATGGTGAAGGCCTCGATCACGTCGCCGACCTTGACGTCGTTGTAGTTTTCAATGCCAATGCCGCACTCCTGGCCGTTACGGACCTCGCTTACATCGTCCTTGAAGCGGCGGAGCGAGGAGATTTTGCCCTCGTGGATCACCACGTTGTCGCGCAGCAGGCGCGCCATGGAGTTGCTGGTCATGCGGCCTTCGGAGACCATGACGCCGGCGATCGTTCCCACTTTCGCGACGCGGAACGTCTGCAAGACATCGGCCTTGCCGATGACGATTTCGCGATGCGTCGGCTCGAGAATTCCGACCATGGCTTTCTTCATCTCGTCGGTGACGTTATAAATGATGCTATGGAGGCGGATATCCACGGTTTCCTGCTGCGCCAGCTCGACGGCTTTCTTTTCCGGCCGCACGTTGAAGCCGATGATGATGGAATTCGAGGCCGAAGCCAGCAGCACGTCGGAGACGTTGATGGCGCCGACTCCGGTGTGAATCACCTTGATCTTGACGCGCTCGTCGCCGAGCTTCAGCAAGGACTCGGCCAGCACCTCGACGGAACCCTGCACGTCGGCTTTCAAGATGATCGGCAGTTCCTTGATGACGCCGGTCTTCAACTGGTCGTGCAGTTGTTCCATGGTGACGCGCGAAGACTTGGACTGCCGGATCTCGCGCAACTTGCCTTCGCGATACAAGGCGATCTGCTTAGCCTTGGTCAGGTCGGAGACGGCCTGAAACTGGTCGCCCGCCTGCGGCAGAGTCTGGAGTCCCAGAAGCTCGACCGGCGTCGAGGGCAGCGCCTCTTCCAACGGCTTGCCGTGGTCGTCGAGCATGGCCCGGATTCTTCCAAAGACGGCGCCGACGAGCAGGGAGTCGCCCACTCGCAGCGTGCCGTTCTGAACCAGCACGGTGGAAACGGGGCCGCGGCCCTTGTCGAGGCGGGCTTCCAGCACCGTGCCGGTGGCGGGACGGGCGGGATTCGACTTGAGGTCCTGGATATCGGCCACCAGGTGGATCATTTCGAGCAGCAGGTCCAGGTTCTTTTTCTGCTTCGCGGATACTTCGACCATCACCGTATCGCCGCCCCAATCCTCGGCGGTGAGGCCGCGATCGGCTAGCTGCTTCTTGACGCGCTCGGGCAGCGCGCCCGGTTTGTCGATTTTATTGATGGCAACGACGAGCGGAACCTTGGCGGCGCGGGCGTGATCGATGGCCTCGATCGTCTGCGGCATCACACCGTCGTCGGCCGCCACCACAAGCACCACCACGTCGGTGACTTTGGAGCCGCGCGCCCTCATGCGCGTGAAGGCTTCATGGCCCGGCGTGTCGAGGAAAACGATCCGGCGTCCCCTGGTCTCCACCGAGTAAGCCCCAATGTGCTGCGTGATGCCGCCGGCTTCCTGACCCGTGACGTTGGTCTCCCGGATAGCGTCGAGTAGCGACGTCTTGCCATGGTCTACGTGTCCCATGACGGTGACCACCGGCGCGCGCGCGATGAGCCTTTCCGGACCGGAGATCGCCTCGAGCTGAGTCAGCGCCTCTTCTTCGAAGGTGACAACGCTGGTCTGCGCTCCGAAGCTTTTGGCAACCTTCTCGGCCAGAGCCGGGTCTAGATTCTGATTGATGGTGGCTAATACGCCCAGATCGAGCAAGCGCCGAATGAGATCCCGGGCCTTAACGCCCAGCTTCTCCGACAAATCCTTTACCGTGATGCCTTCGCTGATAGTGATCTCCCGATCGATAACGATTGGTTCTTGGCTGTGCCGCGGCGGAATGATGCGCATCGGCCGCTCGCGAGTCGCCTGCGCCTGGCGCGACCGGTCCCCGCCCCTGCCGGGCATGGGACGCCCTCGGACGGGATGCATCCCGCGGCGGGTTGGTTCTCCTGTTGGAATGACGTCGCCGGGCATCGGCCCGCCGGGAGGTCTGCCTCCGGGACGGGATGGCCCCGGACGGCTCGGGGGTGGGCGCCGGTAGATCGGCTCGCCCGGTTTAGCCGGTCCCAACGGCGGAGTTGGGCGGGCGGGATAACGTCCGGCAGGGCGCGGCGCTCCGGGACCAATGGCCGGTCCTGGCGAAGGACGCTGTGCGGCGGGCGCGGCCGCGGCAGGCCGCAGCGTTGCGGCAGCGGGCCTCGCCGCCATCGGAGCCGTAGGAGGCGGTGCAACCGGATGCGGGATCGGCGCGGCGGACGCGGGCGCAGCGGACGCGGGCGCAGCCGGAGCCGGCTCGCCATGTGGTCGAATGGGAGGACGCAGAGGAAGACGTCGCGGAGCGGCGCTGGCGCCGGCTGCCGGGGTGGCCGGGGCCGGCTCTGCCGTGGCAGGCCGCCGCAGGCCGCCCGCGGCCCTCGCATCGCCGAGTGCGTCTTTGCCCAATGGATGTACTGGCGGATGGATTGGTGGATGGGCTGCCGGATGCAGCGGTGAAACCGGCCTAGCCGATTCCACGTGCGTTGCCGATCTGACTTCGGGCTTCTTTACCTCGGCGGGCGCTGCCACTTTTACAGTCGCCGCTGGTGGAGCCGGTGCTTCTTTGATTGGAGCCTGGACCGGAACGGGGACCTCGATTGGAGCCGCTACCGGCCCCTCCAGAAAGTGCTTCTTGACCTTGTCGATCAACTCCCCTTCGATCGAACTCGAGTGAGACTTCTTGTCTTCAATCCCCAACTCTGCCAGGTAGTCGATGACGGCCTTGGCCTTGACTTCGAGTTCCCTGGCTAATTCGTTAATTCGTATCTTTTCTATTCCTTCGCTCATACCTCGGTCCGGTTCCCTCTCGCCCCAGTCAGGGGACGCTGTCGTTATTATTTATTCATTTTCGACCTCGTCGTCAGAACTCTTTGGAGAAGAACTCTCCGCCTCCGCTGCGTCCGGCGCCTCCGCGGTTTCCGAAGAAGCGCTGGCACCTTCGGTTGCTTCTTCCGTCGTATCTTCGGTTGCGGCTTGGCTCGTCTTTGGGGCCGCCTCTTCTTCGGCCGAAGCCGTTTCGACGCTCTCCGCCGATCCTTCGATGCCTTGCGGGGCGGCATCCGCGGCGACTTCCGCGGCGACTTCCGTCTCGGGGCCTTCCTCGAGCTGGGTATAATAATTATTCACCGCCAGCCGGATTTTTTCCACCATTTTCGGGCCGATGCCGGGGATCTCCTGGAGCTGTTCCGGCGTCATCTCGCCCAGCTTCTCGACGGTCGAGATGCCATGTTCGATCAGTTTCTCCGCCGTCTTCGCGCCGATGCCGGTGATCTCGGAGATGGGCGTCCCGCCGCCCACGAGCTGCTCCATTTGGGTTTCGACTTCCTGGCGTTTTTCCTCTTCGCTCTTGATGTCAATCTTCCAGCCCAGCAGCTTCGAGGCCAGGCGCACGTTCTGCCCCTTCTTGCCGATGGCGAGCGAAAGCTGCGTGTCGTCGACAATCACTTCCAGTTGCTTTTCGGCCGCATCGACGATGCCCACGCGGTTGATCTTGGCGGGACTCAGGGCATTGGCGGCAAAGTTGATGGGGTCCTCGTTGTATTCGATGATGTCGATTTTCTCGCCCCGCAGTTCGCGAATGATCGACTGCACCCGCATCCCTTTCATTCCGACGCAGGCGCCCACGCAATCGACGTCGCGGTCTTTCGAGAGAACCGCGATTTTGGAGCGCTCGCCGGCTTCCCGCGCCACATTCCGGATCACGACCGTGCCGTCGTAGATTTCCGGAACCTCCGTTTCAAACAGTCGCGAGACCAGGATGGGACTGGCGCGCGAGACGATCACCTGGGGACCTTTGGAGGATTTTTCCACCTGCACGATCACCACCCGGATGCGCTCGCCGATCTGGAAGCTCTCGAGTTTCGACTGTTCGCGCCGGGGCAGGCGGCCTTCCGTCTTGCCCAAATCGACGATCAGGTCCGGTCCCTCGGTGCGCTTCACGACGCAGTTGACGACTTCGCCGACGCGCCCGTTGTACTCGGCGTAAACGTTTTCGCGCTCGGCCTCGCGGACCTTCTGGAAGATGACCTGCTTGGCCGTCTGCGCCGCGATGCGTCCGAGCACGTCGGTCGGCTTGATGATCCGCACCTCGGATTCGAGCGCCGCGGATTTATCGATCTTGCGCGCATCGTCGAGCGAGATCTCCTTCACCGGGTTGAGGACGTTTTCGACAACTTTCTTCAGCGCCCATACCACAATCAGTCCGCTCTCCTTGTTCAGCTCCGAATGCAGATCTTCGTTCGACTTGTAAAATTTGCGCGCCGCCACCAGAATGGCATCTTCCACCGCGCTGATAATGATCTGCGGCTCGATGCCTTTCTCGCGGCTCAGTTGATCGATGGTTTGAACCAGCAAACTTGCCATCTTTACCTCTAACCAAGATCGGTAACCACGGCGAGCGCTTTTTCTCGCCGCAGGTTTATCCTGCCTCCCGCGAAAAGCCCACGACGCAAAAACGTTCGCCGTGGCTACCCCCGCTTCAATGCTTCTTCGGCGCCTTGCCCGGCTTGGTCTTGGGGCCAAAATCGACCACCAGGTTGGCCTTTTCAATCTCGTCCAACTCTAATTGGAGAACGTGGCCGTTGCCCGTATCGACAATCACTCTTCCCGCTTCCATTCCCAGGAGGCGGGCCTGAAAACGGCGGGGCACCGGTTCGGGTTCCGGCCGGGGACGCTTCAGTACCACCTTCACTATGCTCCCGGCGAAACGCTCGAAATCGGCCGGCTTGCTGAGCCTGCGGTCCAGGCCGGGGGAGGAAACCTCCAGCGTGTAACTGCTCGCAATGAAATCCTCGACATCGAGGATGGTGCCCACCTGCCGGCTGACGTTCTGGCAGTCGTTTATGGTGACACCTGCCGGCGGGTCCAGCCCTGCGGTCCCGGCCGGTTTGTCGATGAAGATGCGCAGGACGGCCGCGGGGCCGCTGCCCAGAAACTCCACCTCCACCAGCTCCAATCCCTCCGAGGCAGCCACGCGGCCCGCAATCTCCCGAATCCTCTCTAATTGCTCCATCTTCAGCCAAGGTTTCACGAAAAAATCGCGGTCAATAAAAAAGTGGGCTTACGCCCACTACGCGTCTTGCCACGTCTCGAAGTAGTATACCCGCATTCGCTTTGGATCGCAAGCGACGGGTTCCCCACGCGTTCCCATCGATAAAGCCTTTTTCTTCCTTGACAAACGCGGCGGTCCGGCATTACCTTTGCGCTATCGTAAGGGGATCGTAGCTGCCCACTGGCGGAAAGGGCGGCAACGGATCGGGCGGTCGGCTCAGATATTCACACCGCAAAGCACACACGTTTTCGACATCGAGAACTAAGAGGAGGACTGCCATGAACGCACCAAAACGCGGTCGCAGGCAATTTCTGAAGGAAAGCGTTGCGCTCGCCGGCATGGCTCTGGGAGCGGCGGCGACAGCGAGCGCGCAGACCCCCGAAGGGGCGGCGACGGATGTGCATCCCAAGGGCGTTGTCGAGCCTTACGGCGTGCGGTCTCGTTTTGAAAAGTCGGTGCGGGTGCCCGAGCCCAATGCGACACATCAGGCATTCGCTCGCAGTCTCGGTGCGCTGACTCCGCTTCGCGAGATCATCGGGACCATCACGCCCTCCGGCCTCCATTACGTGGCAAATCACGGCTACTATCCCCCGGTGATCGATCCCCAGCAGCACCGCCTTCTCATCCACGGCATGGTGGACCGGCCCCTAATTTTTACGATGGAGGAGCTGCGGCGCCTTCCTTCCGTATCTCGGGTTTATTTCCTCGAATGCCAGGCGAATAAAGCGAATCCCCGCAAGGACAACGTGGACGATTCCCACGGCAAAACCGCTTGCAGCGAATGGACGGGGGTGCCGCTGTCGCTGTTGCTCAAGGAGGCCGGCGTTCAAAGCGGAGCCGATTGGATTGTTGCGGAGGGAGACGAGGCGGGCAAACACGCTAAGAGCGTGCCTCTGTCGAAGGTCATGAAGGACGTTATGCTGGCCTACGGACAGAACGGCGAGCCGGTTCGTCCCGAGAACGGGTATCCCTTGCGTCTGATGGTGCCGGGATTTGAGGCCATTTACAGCGTCAAGTGGGTTCGGCGGATCAAGCTGGTGGATCGGCCCTACATGGAGTATCAGGAAGTCACCCGTTACACCACCAAGGACGCCAAGTCTGCGTGGTTTAATTTCGAGATGGGGCCGAAGTCGGTCATCACCTTTCCAGCAGGCGGACAGCGGATGCCCGGCCGCGGATATTTCCAGATCACCGGGCTGGCCTGGTCCGGAGGCGGCGCCATCCGCCGCGTGGAAGTTTCCACCGACGGAGGCAAGACCTGGAATGACGCCGAGATTCAGGGACCCGCCCTCCCCATGGCCCATACCCGCTTTGGATTCTCGTGGAAATGGGAGGGTCAGGAGGCCATGTTGCTCTCTCGTTGCACGGACGAACAGGGTCAGGTTCAGCCGTCGCTTGCCGAATTCGCCAAATTCTGGGGCCTCACCCCGGAAAAGGCGCTCTCCGACGGAGGTGGGATGGGTCACTTTAATATGATTCAACCCTGGAAGGTTTCGAGCGATGGGAGTATTCACAATGCGATTCTTTCGTAGGCTTCTCGTTTCTTCTGTCTGCGTGGTCTGCGCGGCTGGCGTTGCGTCGTTTGCGCAGGCGCCAAACTTCAATTTGGGGAGAACCCCGAGCGCCGAAGAGATCAAGGCCCTGGACCTCTCCGTCAGCCCGACTGGGAAGGAGCTTCCGCCCGGAAGCGGAACCGCCAAGGAAGGCGCAGCCATTTTCGCGCGCAAGTGCGCGGCCTGCCACGGACCGACGGGTAGCGAAGGCAAAGCTCCGCATCTGGTCGCGGATCCCAGTAAACCCTCTGAGAGAGTTGTACCAACTTACTGGCCTTTTGCGACAACGCTCTTTGACTACATACGACGCGCCATGCCGCTCAACCAAGAAGGGTCGCTCCGTGCGGATGAAGTGTATTCCCTGGATGCCTTTCTCCTCTTCAAGAACGGAATCATTCAGGAAACAGATGTCATGGACGCGAAGAGTCTGCCGCAGGTCAAGATGCCGAACCGCGACGGATACAAACCCCCGCCCATTACGGAGTGGAAGCCCGGAATGCCCAGGCCATTTAAAGTGGAACCCTAGACCGGATTTCGTATTGGTGTAGACCCCGATTTAGTGCAAATGGGGCGACGAAGAAAGTGCAGATCCCTCGCTTTGCTCGGGATGACAGCCACAGGGTATGGTCTACACCAATTGTGAAAATGCTGTAGACCGTTAGACCAATTTTTGGGTTGCTGTATAGCGCTGCAGTTTAGCCCCGGAGGGGCTGACCGTGAATAGCCGTAGGTTTCAACCTACGGTAAACCACGAAATGAGCAGCCCAACCCCGCAAGGGGTTGACCCCGGTGTTGCTATACAGCAACCCTGAAAACGCCATAGCCTCAATAACATTTACTTAGACGGAGTGCAGCGAGACGATCCCCGAAGGGGATCACCGTGAATAACCGTAGGTTTCAACCTACGGAACGGCGCGCCCACGCAGGAATTTCAACCCCAAAGGGGTTGACCGGAATCGTCTTTATACCAACCCGAAAAAACGCTCTACGGAATGGTTCCCGTGTCGTTTCACTTCCCCACCGCCGGCGCCGGACACGCCACCCCGCGCGCCGCCCTTACCGGACGCGAGGTGTCGATATTCGTGATCCGCCGCAACATCCGGATCAGGTCCAGATTATTCAACACCCCGTCGCCGCCGCGCACCGTGTCCGTGTCAACCGGAAACGAGTCCATCGCGTCGAACCGGTCCGAACACGCTGCCGGAGTGAACCCCGGCACGTTCGTCACCGCGCGCAGGGCGTAGATCAGGTCCAGGTTGTTCAGCACGCCATCTCCAAAACCTCCCACCGTATCCGACCCCGCCGGAAACGCATCCCCCACCAGATACGTCGCCGGAGATATGAAGGTGACCACGTTGTCCGTGCTGCTGGAAGCCAAATTGCCGATACCCGTCGCCGTTCCGGTAGCCGCGCTGGCATTCACCGCGGCAATCACCGATCCTGACCCAGCCATGCCACTAATGGCCACATTATAAGTGGAAGGACCGCCCGTCACGGTGGCCGTCATGGTTCCCGGAGCAGTCCCAGTTATGGACACACCACCGCCGCTAAAGCCGGTCACTGCCTTGTTGAACACCACCGTAAAGTTGATGGGAGAAGTGTCGGTCGGATCGGCCTGCCCCGCCGCTTGGTTGATCGTCACCGTCGGCGGCGTGCCAAACGCCACTTGGTTATCGGTGCTGGTCGAGGCCGTATTGGGATTGCCGGCCAAGTCGTTCGCCACCCCGGCTCCAATCGTCGCGATCACGGTTCCCTCTACGGTCATCCCGCTGACGGCCACGTTGTAAGCGGAGGGGCCACCCGTCACGGTGACCGTCTTGCTTCCAGGTACAGTCCCGGTTATGGTCACATCCCCGCTGGTAAAGCCTGTCACCGGCTCGCTGAAGACCACCCTAAAGTTGATGGGCGAGACGACAGTCGGGTCGGCCTGCGTGGCCGCTTGGTTGATCGTTATCGCCGGCGGTACGTTGTCGAAGGTGACCGTGTTGTCCGTGCTGGTGGATGCCAAATTGGCGAGGCCCGAGGTCGCACCTATTGCCGCGCCGGCCGGAATGGAGGCAATCACCGTCCCCACCCCCGTCATCCCGCTGACCGCCACGTTGTAAATGGCCGGTCCTCCCGTCACCGTGGCTGTAGTCGCTCCGGCCGTCCCGCTCAGCGTCACTTTGCCAGTGGTAAAGCCGGTCATCGCTTCGCTGAAGACCACCGTAAATTTGACGAGAGGAGTATTGGCCGGATCGGCCTGTCCCGCCGTCTGGTTGATCGTAACCACCGGCGGCGTCGTGGCGGTGAACGTCACAGGACTGCCGATGAGACCGGAAGCGCTGGCTGTGATCGTGTTGGTTCCGTTGTTCGGCCCGAGCGTCAGGGTGCTCAAGGCCACGCCCTGATCCTCCGTAACGACGGAAGTCGGCAAGACAGTCCCACCCCCCGCCGTCACCGCAAAGTTGACGGTAACTCCGGCCACGGGGATGCCACTCGCGTTCGTAACCACCACCACAAAAGGATTGCGCAGCGTCTGCCCGCCGCCGCCCGTCTGGTTATCTCCGCTGACTTTGGCAATGGTCGTGGCTGGCGGGCCTGCCGCGCCTGAATACGCTCCTGTCGGCTGCCAGCTCGTTCCTCCGTTGGCGCTCTTGAAAACACCCCCGAATTTGGTCCCTGCATAGAGCGTGGTGGAAGTGGAGGGATCAATCGCCAGGGCATTAACACTTGTGTTCGTGAGGCCCGAGTTGAACGCGGTCCAACTGGTTCCTCCATCGGTGCTCTTAAAGACGCCGCCGGTATTGGTCCCTGCATAGAGCGTGGCGGAAGTGGAGGGATCAATGGCTAGGGCCTGAACAGCTGTTGAGGTAGAGTTAGGGATGCCGGAGTTGACGGCGGTCCAACTGGTCCCTCCGTTGGTGCTCTTGAAGACTCCCCCGGGGACGCTGCCGCCCGGAAGACCGGTCCCAGCATAGACCGTGGCGGGAGTGAAGGGATCAATCGCTAGGGCATAAACACTTGTGGTCGGGATGCCGGAGTTGACGGCGGTCCAACTCGATCCTCCGTCGGTGCTCTTGAAAACGCCGCCGTTGAAGGTCCCGGCATAGAGCGTAGAGGGAGTGGAGGGATCAATGGCTAGGGCAAAAAGATATTTGGACGTGAGGCCGGAATTGAGGCCTGACCAACTGGTTCCTCCGTTGGTGCTCTTGAAAACGCCGCCGCCATAGGTCCCGGCATAGAGCGTGGCGGGAGTGGAGGGATCAATGGCCAGGGCAAAAACAAGTGTGTTCGTGAGGCCGGAGTTGGCGGCAATCCAACTGGTTCCTCCGTCGGTGCTCTTGAAAACACCGCCGCCAGCAGTTCCGGCATAGAGTGTGGCGGGTGTAGCGGGATCAATAGCCAGGGCCCAAACAATCGTAGTCGGGACGCCGGAGTTGACGGCGGTCCAGCTGGTTGCTCCGTTGGTGCTCTTGAAAACGCCGCCGCCAAAGGTCCCGGCATAGAGCGTGGCGTGAGTGAAGGGATCAATCGCCAAAGCGCGGACATCTGTGTTCGCGAGACCGGAGTTGGCGGCGGTCCAGCTCGTTCCCCCGTTGGTGCTCTTGAAGACGCCGCCGTCAGAGGGCCCGGCATAGAGCGTGGCGGAAGTGGAGGGATCAATGGCCAGGGCCTGAACATGTGTTGAGCTAGAGTTAGGTATGCCGGAGTTGACGGCGATCCAGCTCGTTCCTCCGTTGGTGCTCTTGAAGACGCCGCCGAATTGGGTCCCGGCATAGAGCGTGGCGGGAGTGAAGGGATCAATCGCCAGGGCACGAACATCTGTGGTCGTGAGGCCGGAGTTGACGGCGGTCCAACTGGTTCCTCCGTTGGTGCTTTTGAAGACGCCTTCATTGCTCCCGGCATAAATCGTGGCGGGAGTGGAGGGATCAACGGCCAGGGCATAAACATTTGGGTTCGTGAGGCCGGAGATGTTCCAACTCGTTCCTCCGTTGGCGCTCTTGAAGACGCCGGCAGCGGTCCCGGCATAGAGCGTGGCGGGAGTGGAGGGATCAATCGCAAGGGCATAGACAAAATTGGTCGCGAGGCCGGAGTTGACGGCGGTCCAACTCGTTCCTCCGTTGGTGCTCTTGAAGAGGCCGCCAACATTGCAACAGACCCCGGCATAGAGCGTGGCGGGAGTGGAGGGATCAATGGCCAGGGCACTAACCTGGGTATTCGTGAGGCCGGAGTTGACGGCGGTCCAACTGGTTCCTCCGTTGGTGCTCTTGAAGACACCGCCAAAACTGCTGTTATCCTGAACCAAACCTCCGGCATAGAGCGTGGCTGGAGTAGAGGGATCAATCGCCAGAGCGTGAACAAAGGGGTACGTAAGGCCGGAGTTGACGGCGGTCCAACTCGCTCCCCCGTTGGCGCTCTTGAAGACGCCGCCGCCATTGGTCCCGGCATAGAGTGTCGCCGGATTGGAGGGATCAATCGCTATTGCCCGGACATCTCCGCCCGGCGGCCCGCCGCCCTGCCCGTAAGCCCGGCCAGGACCTATCACGCCC
>Ga0209726_10004585_pt1 | contig 17514 bp, 20 predicted proteins | sample Subgrocontami54m_FD_187453 | JGI IMG/M metagenome (GOLD analysis project Ga0209726, IMG submission 187453) | Subsurface groundwater microbial communities from S. Glens Falls, New York, USA - GMW46 contaminated, 5.4 m (SPAdes) (version 3) | ecosystem: Environmental > Aquatic > Deep subsurface >... | reverse complement strand
CGTGGGTCGTGGATTTCCGTTGCGCCTCCAAGTGGAGCGCCGTGAACATAAGTCTCTTCAAGCGAAGATTTCCGGCGTTCATTCGGATCTTGCGCGCCAGGGCCTATTTCAACCACTCCCCGTGGGTCGTCGGTCAAATCACCCTCCCAGATCGTTCAGGACATCCTTCAGGCTCTTCCGAACGCAGGTGAAAATAGGGGTGTCCCGGAGGGTATGGCGGCTCGCTTCGGCGCCGCGAAGTTCCATCACCAGGTCGAGAAAATCGCCGGGGTGGTCGCTTTCGAACGAGACGACGAATTCGGCGTCGTCGAGACCGAACGAGTAAGCGGTGTTGATCTTCACCGTCGGATATTTATGGCCGATCTCGATGTGCTCGTTCATCATCCCCTGCCGGGCCGCTTTCGTCAGCAGATACCACTCCCGTGTCTTCACGAACGGGTAGATAAACAGGTACTTGGCCTCGCCCGGAACGATCGTCAGCCGCTTCGATTCCTGTCCCTCATGGGTGTGCTTATCGACGTACGTCGACCGCTTGGTCATGGCGAGGTAGGAATAGGAGACGTTCAAATATTTCCCCAGGCCGGTGGAGAGCATCTTCACCGTCATGTCCTGAAACGACTCCAGCTCATAGCTGATCCGCCAGAGCATCAGGTCGACTTCCGCCCGGATTCCGACGGTGGAGTAGGGCACCACCATCACTTTTGACTTGAACTCTTCGACCGCCGCCAGAAATTCTCTCCTTCCGGTCTCCCGTTCCTGCGCCGGAAGTCTTCTCCAGGCCGGATCGAGTTTTAAAAAATAAAAATTGACAAACTGTCTTCGTTCATTCGCCATTGAATTATTCCTCCCCTTCTTTTCGATATTGACCCGATACTATAATCTGTTTTGTTCCTGGAAATCAACGCTCTTCCGGCAGATTCTAACAGCGCGGCGGGATCAAATCAACCCTTTTTCCACTTCCTTCATCCGCTCATTTTCCGTTTCGTAAACTCCGCAAAAGGGTCAGATTCATGACGTCTTCCTTCAAATCTTTTCCCTTGGGGGTCTCCAAAACCATCGGAATGCCGAAGAACCGGGGATCATTCATTAAAAAGCGAAAAGGCCCCTCCCCCATTTTTCCCTGCCCGATATGTTCATGGCGATCGACCCGGCAGCCCAGTTCTTTCTTGCAATCGTTCAAATGGAACGCCAACACCCGTTGAAGGCCGACGGTTCGATCGAGGGCCGACATGGTTTCATCATAGTCTGCTTGCGTCCGCATATCGTACCCCGCCGCAAACGCATGACAGGTATCGAAGCAGACGCCGATCCGATCAGACTCCTTGATTCGCTCCAAGATTGCCGCCACCTCCTCGAAGCGATGGCCGACGCAGCTTCCCTGACCGGCGGTCAGCTCGATCAGAACTTTCATCTTAAAACCGGACGATCTGACGTGAAGCGCATTCAACGCTTCCGCCGCTTTGGCGATGCCGGCCTCGATCCCCGCGCCCAGATGCGCCCCCGGATGAAGAATCAGGTAAGACATCTCCAGCAATTCGACCCGTTCCATCTCAATATAAAAAGCCTCGATCGACTTCCGCCACTCTTCTTCTTTCGGCGAACAGAGGTTGATCAGGTACGAGCTGTGAACGAGCGCGGGAAAGACCTTCGTTTCCTCCCTTGCCTTTTTGAAGTTTGAAATGTCTTCGGGAGAGAGCGGCTTGGCCTTCCACTGATTGGAATTCTTGGAGAAAATCTGAATCACATCGCACCCCGCCGACCGGCCTCGAATCAGCGCCTGGTCCAATCCCCCGGCAACCGACATGTGGGCGCCGAGGAGAGCGGGTCGGCCTGGTTGAGTGATGGGGTCCGTTGAAATCAAAGGGCTTCCTTTCGTCATTTTTTTATTGTATCGTACCTGAGTTGCTTTTTCTATCACAGACCGAAAAGGAACCCATGGTATATGACGGCTTCGCAATTGTCCAGCCCATCGACTTGATGGTGAAAAAGGAGATCCGATGAGCGCCGTCATTCTTCTGGCCATGCACGGCATGCCCCCGAACGATTTCCCCAAAAATGAGATGGCCGAGTTCTTTGAACTGAGGGGAACACTGAAACGGTCTGGAGGCGTCTCTCCCGACCTGATCCGGCGGCATGACGAACTCGATTTGAAAATGCGCCGGTGGCCGCGCGCCCCGCAAAACGACCCCTTCTACACGGGATCACAAGAATTGGCAAACCATTTGGGCCGGGAGACCGGCCGGAAGGTCGTGGTCGGCTTCAACGAGTTCTGCGGGCCAGGTATGGAGGAAGCGCTCGATAAAGCAGTGGCTGCCGCCGGGCCGGCGGGGAAGGTGGTGGTGGTCACGCCGATGATGACGCGCGGCGGCGAACATGCCAAGGCGGATATCCCGGCCGCGATCCGAAAGGCGCAGCAGAAACATCCCAAAGCCGAAATCGTCTATGCCTGGCCGTTCGAGTTTTCAGCGGTCGCCCGATTTCTCGCTTCGCAAGTCGAACCATTCCTTTATGGAACGCCGTAAATTTTAGCTTAGAACCTATTTTAAAAGACCAGCGACGGCTCTCACCGGTCCAAGGAGGATTGCTTGTTCAAAGAACAAAAAGAGTTCAATCTGCGCTTTAGCCTGGAGGCGCAATTTCCGGAAGATTACGACGGGGAAGAAGAGGGATACCTCTGGTTGAAAGAGTGGGAAACGACCGTGAAACCGGAGTTGCTGAAGCTTATTTTCTCCTCGCTTCGGCGTCATCCTCACTGGAACGCCCACGTCCGCAACCGGGGGACCTCCCCGGAAAATGAAATCGAGATCGTGATGACAAAAGATTTTTCAAAAATTCCCGGCGGACCATCGTAAATCGGAATTTCTATGAGATTGGGGGTTCAATCCGAGAAGGGGATCCCAGCTAAAGGAATAAGGTCAGCCAAGTCGTCCAAAAGGAGGGGTGACACTGCGTATCGGAATGAAAGGCGACCCGGATGTCCCCTAGTCCGCTTCGTGTTGGTTCAGGGAACCGGCTAAGGGACGTTTCTAAAGCCGCGGGAGAAGAATGGAACGAACTCAAAATCAAACCACCCTTTGAAAGAGAAAATAAAAGGGATGAAAGGGAGCTTTGGGGATGATGATGAAGAAGGGGGAGAGGTATCGTCGCCGAGATGCTGCCTGACCTTGCGTAAGATTTCATTGGGTTGAATCGGCTTCATCAAATAATCGGCCGCTCCCAGTTCCAAGCCCCGCTTTTGAGAAACGCCGTCCGTTTTCGCGCTGATCATGAGGATCGGAATCTGACTGATACTCGGATTCGTTTTAATGGCTTTACAAACTTCGTAACCGTCCATTTTCGGCATCATGACATCGAGAAGGATCAGCGCAGGAACGTCGCTGCTGACTCTCTGAAGGGCCTCTTGACCGTCTTTTGCGATGTCGACGAAGTAACCGGCCTTCTTCAGGATGGCGCTGAGGATGTTAATCGCGTCCTGGTTATCATCGACCACGAGAACTTTTTTAGACATCCCTCTGTCTCCTTCTTTTTTGCTCCCTTTAACATAGTAAAATTTAATCACCTGTTAAATAAAGGAATGACGGGCCAGATCGGCCTACCTGGTTGAGAAACGAAAGTCCCGTGATGGATTGGATATTCCCATCATTATAGCATAGCCAACCAAAGATGCTTATACAAGGGCCACTTTCACGATTGATCCATTTTTCCGGCGAAGGGACGGGGTTCGTGCCGTGGCCTGGCCGCCTTTTTCTCCGCTTCCGCGGGACAGAGATCGAAGATAGGGCATTCGAGGCACTGCGGGTGCCGGGCGACGCAGACATATCTGCCGTGAAGAAGAATCCGATGCGATCCGGAGGTCCATTTTTCCTCGGGAAGGAGACGGCTTAAATCGATTTCAATCTGGTCCGGATCATCGGAGCGGGTCAGTTTTAAACGGTTGGCCACGCGGCGAACATGGGTATCAACGACCACGGCCGGCTTTCCAAATGCGCTTCCTAAAACCACATTGGCGGTTTTCCTTCCAACGCCCGGCAAAGTCACCAGCGCTTCCATCGTTTGAGGCACGCGGCCGTCAAACCTTTCGACCACCTCTTTCGCGGCTCCCAGGATACTCTTCGCCTTGTTCTTATAAAACCCGGTCGGCCGGATGATCGACTCCAACTCCTCCCGATCCGCTTTTGAAATCTCCTGCGGCGTCGCGTACCGGCGAAAAAGGCCCGGCGTCACCTGGTTGACCCTCACGTCGGTGCACTGGGCGGAAAGAATCGTCGCTACCAGGAGTTGCCAGGGGTTCTGGTGCGTCAGTTCCGTTTCGGCGTCCGGAAAAGATTTTTCAAGACGCCGGACGATCTCTTCGGCCCGCCATTGCTCCTTCTTGAGGCGCGCATCCTTCGTTGAAGACGCCATCCCTTCCGTCCCGGTTAATGATTGTGACCCGTATGATCATGACCCGTATGATCATGGCCCGCATGATCGGCGCCTTGAGAAGGCGAGTCGCTGATTTTGATCCCGCCTTGTTCCGGCGCAGGCTGAAGACTGAAAAAAATCTTCATTTGGGTCGCGAGGAATTCCCTCGCAGGCGGCTCGCGCAGATTCAGCCGGTATTCGTTGATGATTTTAACGGACATTTCTGACCATTCCTTCGCGCAGACGTTGCAGACCTTCCCCTTCAATTGTTCGCCGATCTTCCCCCCGTAAGGGGTCCCCTGATTCTCTTCCCTCGTTTGGTGGCAACGAATACATTCCACATCCGCCATCTTATCCAGCCCCCCTATTAAAATAGACCCTAAAGCGAAAAATTACGGCGCTCCATTTAAAATAGACCCTAAAGCGAAAAATTAATTGAACGCCGCCGGGTAGGTCGGCCCTGGAAGCATGGCCGTGATAAATTTTGCTTATGGTGACCTACTTTAACGGCGCTCCATTAACATCGAGCATCTTAAGAAGTTCTTTCTTCTTCCCGGTATACTCCTCTTCAGTAATCAAGCCCTCGTCCCTCAATTTCTTCAGCAGATGGAACCGCTCTTGCAGTTTGAAATCTCCGAGCGGGGCAGATTCCCGGCTGTCACTCCCGGCTGCAGCCGGCTTGGGCTCCGCGCCGACCGCCACGTAGTCGATGGCGATTCCTTCCTGTCCCCGCTCCAATAAATCGCTCCCCATCCTGGTTTGATAAGGCTGCGCCACGATCCGGAAACCATCCTGTTCATAGGAGTAAAGCACCGTATCACGCGGAACCTGCGGATGCCGATGGGTTGAAAGGGCGGTCCGATGATTGGCAAAAACAAAGTGAATTTCCCCTCCTTTCACAAAGGCGATACCGGAGGTCAATTCAGTCGATATATGACTCTGGCTGGAGGTCAGAAGGAAGGCGATGCGCTCTTCGGGCGTCGCGCGCTCCGCGGCCGTCTTGAAAAGACCCGCGAGCAAGGCAACCTCATCCGGCGTGAAAGCCGGAGAGACAATCTCACTCTTTTGAATGAAGATCCGCTTCAGAAGCGATACCGGGTGGCTGACCACGATCGACCGGAGGGCTCTTTCCCAGACCGCCAGGTCCAGCTCGGCAGGATGAGAATAACCGGCCGCGGCGTCCCCCTTTTCCAGGCGGACCATATGTTTTTCACCTTCATCCAGAAAGCGGGGAGGATCCTTCGCTTGAGTGCATGCCGCGAGGAGAAGAAGCCCCGCGATACCGAGTGGGTATCGATTCAGAATGCCTGGTCTAACCGTTGAAGTGGTCCTCATGGCGCTCCTTGGAAAAGGGAAGAATATCGGAATGGCAATCTTCAGGGACTATATTCACCAGGCATTGAAGGAACCAGAACGGCGGCAGGGAGAAGGCCTTCTTTTTCGATCACTTTTCTCGACCGCGTCCGGGAGAGAGACCGGCTGAAAAGAAACCTTATTGGTTCCAATCTTTCTGCCTCCCCAGGGTCGTAATGTAAACCACAATCTTATCGAGAGAAAGCCCGAGGAGCGCGTTGACTTCATCATCGTAAAATCCGCCGATTCCGCTCACCCCTAATCCAAGCCGAATCGCCGCCAGATTCATCCGCTCCCCGATATGCCCTGCATCGAGATGAAGATACCGATAGACCCGGTCTCCGTATAATTCCAATCCCTTTTTTAGCGGGGCCATATGAACCACCAGGGCGGCCGCGTCGCGGGCCAGCTCCTGGCCCAGGCAAAAGCGCCACGTCTGGTCCCGGAAGTGCCCGGCATGGAGCAAACGCAGCTCGCTTTTCAAAGGGGCGTAATAATAGGTTCCTTCCGAGACTCCCACGACCTTCTGAACAATGACATACGTCTCAATTAAAGAGGGATCAAAAAACGGAAGTGGAGAAGATCCGAACGGAAGATAAGCATACTCCAGGATAGAGGCCAGTTCCTCCTTCAGAAGCGCCTCTCCTGTAAAAGCCCGCGTCGACCGGCGAAGCAAGATCGTCTGCCCGATCCCCTCTCCCCAATCCATCGGCGCATTCGGCAGCGCGATGACCTCCTTCAGATGATAGTTTGACTCCAAAACCGTGAAATCGGGAAACCTCCCGGCGGAGGGGATCTCTTTTACCGTCTGAGGCGAGATCGAAGAGACGCGATGCAGCTGAAGTTGGAGCGCCTGCGCATCCTCTTCACTTTTTGCCGTTTTAAACCGGGAAGGGGCGGCAGAGGTCGGCCGGACCTGCTGGGAATTTATTTTTCGGGTCTGAGGAAGCGCCACGACCATCAAGACCCCTTCCGCCGATTCATCCAGAAAAAGCAGCCGGTTGATCGATGTGTCGAAAAATCCCCCGATCGGATAAGGGGTAAATCCCTCCTCAGGGGCATAGGCGGCGAGGTTTCCCAGGATGTGTCCCGTATCGAGAAGAATTCTGCGGTAAGCGCGCTCCTGGTAGCGCCAGGCGCTTCGCTGATAAATGGCGGTCAGAATAATCAGGACGTTTGATTGGGCGATGGCCTCATGGTGCAGGCAGTACTTTTCAAACTCCGTCCAAAAATTTCCCTCCCAGACCGGGACCAGGGAATGATCTTTCACCTGAAAGTTATAGATCCCATTCTCCAGCTTGGAGAGTCCCTGGACCGCAAGATAAATCTCCGTCGGATAGAGGCCTCCCGCCGTCGGCGCCGCGCGCAACGCCAGCGACTGGCCGGTGGGGTATTGCAAAATTCCGGTGACGCCGTTTGTGAAATAGAGGAGGCGGGAGATTTCGCCGATTCCGAATGGATATCCCTCATCGTCCTTTGCAGGAACGAGGGGTTCACCTGTAAAAGGGTTGTTTTGAAAGGGGAGATAAGGGGCCAGGTCTATTTTCTTTTCGGTGTGGTACTCCTTATAAGGTAAGGGCTGCGCCGCCCAATTAAGCTGTCTTTGATGCTTCGCCATCCCTGCTTCATGATACTTTGTTTCTTCATGATAGATTTCCGCAATGGCTTTTTTTTCCATGACCATCCCGCCCTTCATTAAACCCGATTCATAAAATCGTTTCACTGTAATATATAAAAAAGGGTGTGTCAATCCGCTCCTCACCGCGATGTTCCCGATAAACCGGGATTTAGACCCAGAGACCATCGACGCAAGTTCTAAATCTGTTGTATTGAGGCAACGCCCCGATACCACTTTCACGAGGTTTAAATAATCCCCCTTCCTCCAGAAAGCGCTTGCCTTGGCTCCGCCTTTCCTGTATAAAAAGGAAAAATTTAACGAGGATTTTTATGGCAAAAAATGCAATTCTTCTCTCCATTACCGGCCCCGACCGTCCCGGCATTACCTCGGCCATCACGCAGATCCTGGCCGATTCCGGCGTCCGTCTTCTCGACATCGAACAGGTCGTCACCCGCTCTATTCTCTCCCTCTCGATCCTGATCGAAAGCGATCATTCGCTCAAAAAACCTCCCCGGGACTTGAAGGCCGGCGCCAATAGCCCAGGGAATGGGGCGGCCGCCAGACATCTTTTGCGGGACCTTCTTTTTCAGGCTCATGAATTGGGTCTCTCGATGGATTTCAAAATCGTCCGCCGGGATGAGGCGCTTAAAAAGCGCCCTTCTCAGAATTACGTCGTCACCTGTCTCGGTCCGTCCGTTCGCCTTCCGGCCATTGCAAAACTGGCCACGCTCCTTTCCAACGAGAAAGTGAACATCCAGAGAATCAATACCATCGCTCAAAAAAGGCTCGAGTGCATCGAGATGACGTTGTCGGCCACCCGACCGATCGACCCCCGGACCCTGACACGAAAGCTCCTTCATCTCAATGCCGAATTCGGAGTCGACATCGCGGTCCAGGAAGAGTCGCTCTATCGCCGCGCAAAGCGCCTCATCGTGATGGACATGGATTCGACCCTGGTTCAGGTCGAAGTGATCGACGAACTGGCCAAAGAGGCCGGCGTCGGCGAGCGGGTGGCGCGGATTACCCATCGCGCGATGAACGGCGAACTTTCCTTCCCGGAGGCGCTTCGCGAACGGGTCCGCCTTTTGAAAGGCCTTCCCGTTCGCGTCCTGCAGAAGGTCTACAAAAGGATGCCGTTTACCCCCGGCGCGAAAGAACTGATCTTCGTCCTGAAAAAATTAGGTTACCGGACCGCCGTCCTCTCGGGAGGGTTTGATTATTTCACCTCGCGGGTGAAAGAGTCGCTGGGGCTCGATTACGCCTATTCAAATAACCTGGAAGTGATCGACGGGGCGGTGACGGGAGAGATCCTCGGGGAGATCGTCGACGGCAAGAAAAAAGCCGAACTGATGGAAGAGATCGCCCGGAAAGAAGGAATCACGCTCGATCAGGTGATTGCCATCGGAGACGGCGCGAATGACCTTCCGATGATCACCCGCGCCGGGCTCGGCATCGCCTTTAATGCCAAGCCCCGGGTCCGGGAGGCGGCGCATTACAGTATCACGCAAAAAAACCTCGACTCCATCCTCTACCTGCTGGGAATCACTGAAAGAGAACTGGGGGAGATCAACGTCAAAAAGCGCAAAAACAAGGCCGGATTGTAATTTGATTTTTGATGGTGTTATAATAAGAATGTACCGTGGGGTGAGAAAATGATGCCTGAACATGAAATTAAAAAAATATTTACTTACGAGCAGGCCCTCGAAGCCCTTCCTCAGGTAGAAAAAATAACGACGGAAGCCGTCCAGAAAATCAGCGTGATCGCAGCGCAGATTTACGCCCTTCGCGAAGAAAATCACAAGAAAGAATACGAAAAAGAGCAGGCGAGGCTGGTGAACGATTGGGTCCAAACCATCGAACAACTCGGCTGTGAAGTGAAAGGGCTCTGGCTGGTCGATTTCGACAACGGCGAAGGGTATTATTGCTGGCAGTATCCTGAATCAAACCTGGAATATTTTCACGGCTACACGGAAGGCTTTGCCAACCGCAGCAAGCTCTTCTAGGGCGTTTCAGAGCGAATTCGCTTTGCTCTCCCTCCCAGATCTTTCCAAAATAATGGGTGTCTATCTTGCCATAGATTCCTCCCGCTGCAACCACACCGCCAGGCCGCCCTAAACACAACCCTATTGATCTTTTCCCGCCAAATTCATATAGTAAGTGATCTTATATCCCTCAAAGGTAGATGGAGAGCGGGGCGCGCCAGGAAGGAGGGCCATAGAAATGGGCTACCCTCCCTTTCTTGAGAGTACCGTTTTTACCCGCCAAGATATTTAAGCCGCCAATCTCAAGGGGTTATTTTTCTTTTGGGATCATCATGGTCGGATTTATCTTGTTTCTGGATATCACTACATTTGTAATGGTATCCAGAAGGATTTGAGCAAATACCAAGGCAATTCCGATTGAATTTCAGCAATTGAATTGCCATTTAAAATTCGATTCGCTACTATCCAGAAACTGGATACTAACTTGTTAGATGCAAAAGGATATTAACACATGGCTGTTCCAGATTATCAGAGCTTGATGTTGCCACTTCTCCAATTCACGGCAGAAAAAAAAGATGAGACGTCCACAGGCGAAGCCTTCAAAGTGCTGGCGAAGAAATTGGGCCTGACAGACGAAGATCTGAAAGAGATGCTTCCAAGTAGTATTCAATCTACCTTTGTTAATAGAGTTGGCTGGGCATCTACTTACATGAAGAAAGCTGGTCTGCTCGAAGCTACGCGGAGGGGCTACTATCGAATCACCTCGCGTGGAGAAGAACTCCTGAAAAAGCAGCCCAAAGCTATTAATGTAAAACTTCTCAAGCAGTATCCTGAGTTTCTTGAGTTTCAGCAACTCAAGGGAACACGAAGTGGCGAGAAAGTAACTTCCTCGGGTGGTGCACCTGACATTTCAACAGCTACTCCGTCAGAGACATTGGAAACCGCCTATGAAAATATCCGTGATGAACTGGCAGATGAACTTCTTACCAGGCTTAAAAAATCTTCGCCGTCCTTTTTCGAACGTGTCGTTGTCGAGTTGCTCGTAAAGATGGGTTACGGAGGCTCACGCGCCGACGCAGGAAAAGCGATTGGGAGAAGTGGAGACGGCGGTATCGACGGAATTATCAAGGAAGACAGACTTGGACTGGATGTCGTCTACATTCAAGCAAAGCGATGGGACAATAATTCCGTTGGAAGACCAGACGTTATGCAGTTTGCCGGAGCGTTACAAGCTCAGAAAGCAAACAAGGGCATATTTATTACGACTTCCAGATTTACCGATGATGCTCGAAGTTATGTTTCTCAAATTGGAAGCAAAATCGTCTTGATTGATGGGGAGCAACTCACCAATCTGATGATAGAGAATAATGTTGGGGTATCGATGGTATCGCTGTATCCCGTGAAAAAGATCGATACCGACTATTTCGATGAAAGTATCTAATACTTACTAGGGTCAAAGAGAAAGTAGGGTCAAAGAGAAAGGGTCACGTCTTGCAATCAAGCATCTGTTTTTTCTTCCACGTCTTAAGCACGGCTCTCCATGGAATAAAAGGGTCATATGCAAAAAGGGTCAGGTCTACTTAGTTGCCAGAGCGGATGGTAGAGAATGACAATAAAGTAGACCTAACCCTTTTTGCTCGTGTGACCCTTTTTGCTCGTGACAAAACGATCATCTAAAACAGGCAGTTAAAACTTTGGGAGATCAGGACAGAGCTAAAGAAGTCATATCCATTTCAAGCCCCCTTCTTTTTTTTAAATGTAGTGACAGGCCGGTCAAGAGACTCCATATGATCTAAAATAATAAAATTTTCATGAAATATTCCGGCGAACATACCAGAATTTTTAAAAATACCATGAGCAATCATATGTTCATCTTCTTTAATTATTTGCATTGGAAATTTACTTCCATCAAGAGGAAGATGAGTAAGTAAATTTAACATTCCATCGGGAGTGTTGATACTCCCTTTTAGATTTAATGAATTAGATCTCCCCTTAAACTCCTCCAAGGTGGAAAATATAAATTCGATTGATATTTTTTCCCCATCATAGATGTTTGGATTTATTAATAATTCCTCTACCGTAACAGGATTAGGATAGTCAAACCCCGATGAATGTGAGAAGGTAACAAATAAAATAAAAACCAAAATACCCATGTTCAAGATGATATGTTTCATGGGTTCCTCCTAATTATATGGTTAATAACGCCCATTATTACAAACCAATTCAACCGGCCCTCTGAACTCCTAACCGGGCAAACCCTTCTAACTGCTCCCAATATGCCATTGACTCCTCATCCCCTTGCGTGTTGTACTTCTCCATGGCGGTGTCTCCTTTCGTTTGGGCTCTCCCAAGCCCACGGTTTTGGTGCTAAACCGAGAGGGTACATCGCCGTCTCTCTTATTTACACACTTTTTGAGGGTATCTCCCCTACTTCAAAATATAACAGATCATTGATAATTTGGGGTTCTCTCGTTCTGAAATTCTTCAATGACACTCTTTTGTGAAGTGATTTATCAATCCACAAATTTACTTGATAAGCCTGTGGATTGCTGCTTTTTTCTTCACTTTTCAACAGTCGCATCCACCGCTTTATCATAAAATGCCATAAAATAGGGACAGGCACTTTTTTCATGACAATTGACATGCTTTGCCATAAGGAAAGAAGGTAAATAGTGTCTGTCCCTATTATTGCTATTATTGATGGTCTCGGAAAAACCCTCGCCGCAAAAAAGCGGGATTCTGAGGCGGACACGACGGGGTGGGAGCGGGAGATTGACCGGCTGGTCTATGCGCTGTACGGCCTGACGGACGAAGAAATCGAGAGCGGCGCCCTTGGCGCCGACAAGCTGGACCAAATACTCGCACGACACGGGTTGCTTGAAAAGTGGGAGCGATTCGGGCACAGATTTCTTGGAGACAATCAATGAGGAGGGGTAGGGCTTACCCTACCCGGAAAGGGCGCGGCAAGCAGCGCCCCTACGTTGGGGGGTGCGGCGCGCGCGTTTAAATCCATCTCGGCCATCCAGGTCAATGTGATCGGAGGTTTGTTTCACTCACCCGCCGGAATATGGGCGCTCAACTTAAAATAGGTCCTTTCAAGCTAAAATTTACGGCGTTCCTTTTTCCGACAAGACTTCCAGATGCACCCCTACCGACCTTGCCAGGGCGGCAAGGTTGTATCCCCCCTCCAAACACGAGACCACTCTTCCCTGACATTCGGTTTCGGCCAGAGATTTGACGATCCGGGTCATTTCGCGGAAGCCGGCGTCGGTCACTTCCAGGCCGGCCAGCGGATCGTCGCGGTGGGCGTCGAACCCGGCGGAGAGGAGGATGAAGTCGGGCTTGAACGCGGTCACCGCCGAGAAGAGCTCCTTTTCGAACCGGGTGAGCATTTCACGGTCGCCCGAGCCGGCGGAAAGAGGGCAGTTGAGCGTGAATCCCTCCCCTTCCCCGATTCCCCGTTCGTTTTCAGAGCCGGTCCCCGGATAAAAAGGAAACTGGTGGGTGCTGAAGTAAAAAACCGTGGGGTCGTTGTAGAAACTGTGCTGCGTGCCGTTGCCGTGGTGGACATCCCAATCGAGAATGAAGATCCGCGCAAGAGCGTGCCGCTTCTGAAGATACTTCGCTCCGATCGCCACATTGTTGAAGAGACAGAATCCCATCGCCCGATTCGATTCGGCATGGTGTCCCGGCGGTCTGACGGCGCAAAAGGCGTTTTGAAGAGAGCCCTCCATCACGCGGTCGATCGCGGTGAGAAGACCGCTGACCGCCATCTCGGCCGCCGCAAGAGACCCCGGAGAATACCGGGTGTCGGGGTCAAGATAGATGGCTCCCCGCTCCGGGGAAATTTCTTTTAACGATTGATAATAAGCAGCGCGGTGAACTTCCGTAATCCAACCGGACACATCGGGGTGAAGAGACGGCGTGATCCGCTCGAGCTGCGATCGAAGGCCGGTTTTCGCGAGGGCCTCCTCAATGGCGGTCAGCCGATCGGCCGATTCGGGGTGGCCGGCGCCGTTGTCATGCCGCAGGTAGAGAGGGTGGGTGATGAAACCTGTTTTCATGGGGGGCGTTTTCATTGCGCAGGGAACCGATTAAAGTAGGCCCTGGCGCGCAAGATCACGGCGCTCCACTTGGAGGTGGAAACGTAAACCACGGCGCTCTTTTTCATTCATCGTCACAGTGACTCGTCCTTCGCGCGCACTCCCCACTCCGCGCTGGCCTTTGTGTACGCGACAATCATTTTGCCGCAGACGATGCAGGGCGTTTCTTCCGTCACTTCAACTTCTCCGCCGTTCTGGCCGGGCGGAGGGGTATCCGGAACCTGGACATAGGATTTTTTCTTACAATAAGGACAGGTGACACCGTACAGTGTACTCAACAATCTCCTCCTTTAAAATAAGCCCTAGCGCGAAAAGATTACGGCGCTCCTTTGGATGTTAAATCATCGCCATTCAATTTAAAATAAGTTCTAGCGCGAAAGATCCGAATGAACGCCAGAAATCTTCGCTTGAAAAGACATATGTTCACGGCGCTCCTCTACGTGAGAAAAGGATTCCCTCTCCGCTCCCTTCCCACCGTTGTCTTCGGACCGTGGCCCGGATAGACCGAGGTCTCGTCTGGAAAGGAGAGAAGTTTTTTCTGAATCGAGTGAATGAGGGTTGGATGCGATCCTCCCCAGAGGTCGGTTCGTCCCACGCTCCCGGCAAAAAGGGTGTCTCCGGTGATCAGGCCGAACGTCGGAATGTGAAAGCTGAGACTTCCCGGCGTGTGGCCGGGGGTATGGAGCACTTCGACCCGGCTCTTACCGAACGAAATCTCCTCTCCCTCTTTCAAGAAACGGTCGATCGTCGGAGTCGCCGGGGTCGGCAGCCCGAATAACTCCGCCTGGATGTGAAGGTTTTCGCAGAGAACCATGTCGTCTTCATGGAGGCAGGTGGTGGCGCCAGTTTTTTTCTGAACCTCATCAGTGGCGCCGATGTGGTCCAGGTGCGCATGGGTATGAAGCAGGTAGGCGCTTTTCAGTTGATGGCGCGAAAGGGAATCGAGAATCCGATCCGCCTCTTCCCCCGGATCGATCACCACGGCGGTTTTGGTCTCTTCGCAGCCGAGGATCATGCAATTACACTGAAATGGACCGACAGGAAAGATCTCGAAAATCATAACCTACTTGACTCTGCTTAAAATAAGCCCTAGCGCGAAAATTAAGTGAACGCCGTAAGTTTTTGCTTCAAAAGACCTATTTTAACGGCGCTCCTCCTGCTTCTCCATCACATCCACATCCCGCACATGCAGTGTCCCATCCTGGAGGCTTTCTATCGGCGCCATCGGAAGCGCATCCGGCGGCGTGGCCGGAAGGGAAGCGACTTTCAGCTTTGAAACGGTTTCGCCGTGCCGAACTTCAATGACCCGATCTGATCCTAACCCTTTTTTTCCGTACCGGACGATCAGTTGGCCGACCTCATCCAGAAGGGCCGGGTGGAACCCACGGGAAAGGACGGCAACCGGCCCGGAGAAAAGCGGCTGGAAGAACGCCATTCTTCCCTCCTCGATCTCTACGCGCGACTCTTCCCAGAGCTTGCCGTTCTCTTCCTGATTCCGGCCGACGATCACGTGGGCCCCGCCGGAGAGATCAAAATGCCGGCCGTAGCGGAGCAGACGGAATTCGGCCATCGTCGGCTTTTCCTTTTTCTGAAAAACGTCCGAGAGCCGGGCGGAGAAATTAGCATCAGTCAAGAGACAGCCTCCCCCCGGCGGGGCATACTCTTTTAATTCGAGGGCGGCCGCCCACTCAAGCTGTTGTCCCCGTCCTCTGCCGGAAATTTCCAGCAGCTTCTCCCGATCGACCCATCCTTCCAGTTCGGGCCGGGTTGGCAGCATGTGCTTTGCCGAAAGGGGGCGCAGAATCAACGACTCCATCTCGCTGTCGCGGTCGATGATATCGATCGCGTCCCGCCGCTGAGACATCGGACGCTGTCCTAAAACCTCGCCCGTGACGATAAAATCGGCCCCCTCTTCGTCCATCACCTTCCGGGCGGCGATGAACATATAAATCCGGCAATCGATGCAGGGATTCATATTTTTCCCATAGCCGTATTTCGGATCGCGAACCAGATCGATATAGTCCATCCCTTTCGGAACGATCCTCAGCCGGATATTCAGGTGCGTCGCGACCTTGACGACATTTTCGTTACAGCCGAACGGGCTATCGAGATAGAGGCCGACCACGTCGATCCCCTGGTCCAGAACCAGCTTGGTGGCCAAGGTGCTGTCCAGTCCGCCCGACATCAATGAAATCGCTTTTCTTTTTTTCATCGCAAGACTCCAAAGAGGAAACAATATTAACAACCGGAGAAGACCCTGTCAATCGGGCCCGTTTGTCTCACGATTTCGGCGTAGGGGCTCAACATGTTGAGCCCCTACAGAATCCGGGCGCGTTCAGATGATCCGCTGATATTCCGAGATGTCCATCCGCCAGACTTTCACGCCGCAGTAGCGCTCCCCTTCGGGGCAGACCGGCCGCATGCCGGCCATGTCTCTCAGGGTGCAGGGGGGAAGAAGGTAGCGGCCGATCAACGGATTGACCACCTTGATTTGTTGGGCTTCATCGAGGGAAGCGCGCCAGATTTCTTCTTGCGCATTGTAGCAGAGACGCATGGCATGTTTGTGGTGCAGGTTCAGCAGATCAGCCGATTCGGTAAACCGGACTGAAAGCGCATTCGGCAAAAGATAGAGGGCATATTCCACCGGCACCCCCAGCCGCTTCAGCCGCCCGAACCGCTCCCAGCTTCGCGCCATGACCTCCTGATAGTATTTTTCCGCCCTGGCGTCGTGCTTTATCAGTTCCGGCGTGATGTAGTCGGGCCGGTCGGTCATCTGGGCCGAGAGGATCGGACGAGAACCCGGGGTCATCCGATGTCGCTGGTCCTGGGAATCGGCCGTGTGTGAAAGTTTTTTTCTGAACGTGTAGGAGGGATGAAAAAGGGCCCGGCTCAACTTCGAAAGGGTGGTGACGTTGAGCGATTCCCCGAGCAGCCGATTTTCCCCCGGATCGAGCGCCAGCCGGATCGCCGAGACATCGTCGAGGGCGGCCTTCGGCACCCCGAGAATTTCCCGCACCGACTGCGCCAGCACCGCCTCCTGGTTCATCTTGTAGTCGATCAATCTGGAAACCCGGCCTTCGAGACCGGCATCGAACTCCGACAGAAACGCCTCCGTCGACTCCTGAGAGGGAAGGCCCGGATGGGCCTGATAGAAGGCATACTCCGGCGTCGACTCGATCGGAAGAGGCCGCTCTAAAATTTTTTCATATTCCGGATCCAGTTGGAGAAGCGCTTCAACCATCTTTTCGACCACCAGCCGCTGCTCGAACGGGGCGTCGTACTGTTGGCAAAGCCGGTAATATCGAAGGAGGGTCACCCCCGAAATGGTGTGGTAGAGATAGGCGAAGGCGCCGACCGGAACGACATAGCGGGCGATCTCCTGCGATTTCTTTTTGACGTCGCGGTTGAAATTCCGGCGGTGCCGCGGGAAGATCCTTCCGTATTCGGCATCGACCAGCGGCAGGAGGAGTTCATTGAGTTTCTGGTACGCCTCCATTTGATCCCGGACGCCGGCCATGTAAACCTCGAGCGCTTCTCCCGAAAGCGGGGGGATCGCCACGCTGTCCGGTTTAAGCGCGACATACCGCTGGCTGACCTGCTCTGAATTGTAAAAAGGATGGCTGTGAAGAAACGACCAGATAAACTGGCGTGAGACGTTGGTCAGGGTAAATTGAAAATGGGCATGCTGCAGCGTGGTATGGTGCCCGGCCTGATAGATACTCTGCGCAAGAAGGTTATATCCCTCGATCAGATCGTTGTCCCGCACGACCCCTTTGCTCGAATAACAGGTCTTGGCCGTTGCGACGAAATTTTTAAACGGCCGGATGAAGGCCTTCTCTAAAACCACCACCGGTTCCGGGGAAAGAAAACGCTCGGTCAGCATCGACTCCTCAGATATGATGTATTAACCCATAAAACTCTGGCCGTCGAGAAGAGGGCAGATGCAAGGCGGAGAGAGACTTCGTACCCGCAGCGTACCCAGATGTACGTGAGGACGCGAAGACGAAGCGACAACGCAGCAGATGCCTTCTTATCGGCGGATCAGAGTTTGACA
>Ga0209726_10004580_pt1 | contig 17538 bp, 16 predicted proteins | sample Subgrocontami54m_FD_187453 | JGI IMG/M metagenome (GOLD analysis project Ga0209726, IMG submission 187453) | Subsurface groundwater microbial communities from S. Glens Falls, New York, USA - GMW46 contaminated, 5.4 m (SPAdes) (version 3) | ecosystem: Environmental > Aquatic > Deep subsurface >... | reverse complement strand
TAGCGCGCCGGATTCGCCCGGCAGGCGTCAATCGCCTCGCGCCAGGTGCGCGTCACCTGCGCGACATAGGCGGGGCTGCGCTGCCGGCCTTCGATCTTGATCGCGGCCACGCCGGCCGCGAGCAGCTCCGGAATCAATTCGAGCGTATTGAGGCTCGCCGGCTCTTCGATCGCGTAATAGGTTTCACCATCGACCGAGTAGCGTCCTTTGCACAGCGTCGGATACGCGGCGTTTTCATCCGCCGCGTAGCGGTCGATCAATATGCCGTTCAAGCGTGATTCGAGGCCGGCCGGCGTGTGCTGCCAGCGCACCGCCTTGGCCGGCGAACACACGCCGATGGTATTCGGCGATTCGCCGGTCGCGTACGACGACAGCACGCAGCGTCCCTCGACCATCACGCACAGGCTGCCGAAGCCGAACACCTCGATCTCGGCCGGCGTGCCGGCGATCACCTGTTTGACCTGCGCCAGCGACAGCACCCGCGGCAGCACCGCGCGCCTGATGTGGAAACGCTGGTGAAAGAAATTGATCGCCTCGTAGTTGGTGGCCGAGCCCTGCACCGAGAGGTGCAAACGCAATTGCGGGTGGGTGGCCGCAGCGTATTGCATCAGCCCGGTATCGGCGATGATCACCGCATCGACTTCCAGTTCCGCCGCACGGTCGACCGCGCGCTGCGCGCGTTCCCAGCCGGCGAGCTGCGGGTAGGTATTGAGCGCGAGAAACACCTGCCGTTTGCGGTTGTGGGCGTAGCGGATGCCTTCGTGCGCGCTCACCGCATCGAAATTGAGCCCCGCGAAGTTGCGCGCGTTGGTGTCGTCCCGAAACCCGATGTAAACGGCGTCAGCGCCGTTGTCGACGGCGGCTCTAAGCGCGGGCAGGCTGCCCGCCGGGCATACCAGATCCATGCCGGGAATACTCTATGAGGGGAACTTCATTGCGTGCGTTCGAGGGACGACCAGCCTCACGCATCTGTCAAACCGCAATCATGCCCGCATTGGGAGGGAGATCAATGACATAGATCAAAAAAACGGGCGATTGCGCCGTTTGCGGCGCGCTCACTGCGCGGGACGCTCTAAATGGGATGAAGCTGATGGGCACTGGCGCGAGGTTGCTTCCGTCCTGTAACAGGGAACTTCGAGCCCTGGTCGGCTCCCCGACCTGGGCAAAACTAGGCACTGGTTGGAGGTCTTGAAAATGCCTTAACGTAGAGCCAACCGGCGCGCGGGCGAAGTTTCATCGGACGCGACTTTTCGTGCGCGCTCCACTTCGCGCTGCAATGCTACCGGAAGAGCCATGTGCAGCAACTTGATGCCCTTTGGAAATCGACCGTTGCGCACCTCCTTCTCAAAGTGGTGAAGCATGTCCGCCTCCGTAAAGACCAAAACTCGTTTCTTCGCATCACGTGCGTGAAGAAGGTAAAGCGTATCGCACTTGATTTTCTGAATCTTTGCGGTCGCCAGCTTATTTCCCGCTGTGCGCGCCGAACTCGTTGAGACGTTTGCAACGATTGATCCGTCAGCGCTCACGGCGTCAAACTCGAATTTGCCGTCCCACGCGAGCACCACCTTGCGGCCCGAAAACGTGGTTCCGAAGAACTCTGGGAGGCTATGCTCGAGCAGCCAGGTTTCCGCTTTTTTCTGCGCCCTCGTGTCGGCCATTTGATGCGCTTTAACGTTGCGTTACGCGGCGGCGCGCTTGCGCGCCGTCCGTCTTGAACGCGAAGTAAGACTCGACCTTTTCTCCACCAGCCGGCCGGTTGCGAATTTGTGCAGAACGCTCGCCATAAGAGTCTGGTACGGCATTCCTTCCTCCACCGCTCGGGCCTGGATATCCGAGACATCCTGCGTGGAAACGCGGATATTCACGCGCCGATTCTTCGTCAGCGTGGCGCGTGCGTATTCTCGATACCGGCGCAGCGAAGCCTCGGATGTCACCGCTGGTTTGAGTTTTCCGCTCTCGTATGCAGACAGAACCTGCTTTTCGTACTTATCTAATCCTTTCATAGATTGCTCGCCGGCCCGCAACGCTATGCCGCTTTCTTCATCGGTTGCACATCGCGCTTGATCTTTGATTCGAGGGTTTGTTGCGCCACTTGCAGATCGTAGTGAGCCTGCCAGTTCAGCCAGGATTGCGCATCGGTGCCGAAGTAGCGCGCGAGCCGCAATGCGGTGTCCGGCGTGATTGCGCGCTTACCCGCTACGATCTGTCCAATCCGAATCGGTTGCACGCCAATCGCCTTGGCAAGCGCATATTGTGTGAGACCATACTCGGTCATCAACTCCTGCAAGAACAAGCCGGGGTGCACCGGCAGTAATTTTTTAGCCATCGCTGACTCCATTCAATGATAATCGGTTATCTCGACGTCAAATGCATTACCGTCCTGCCACTTGAAACACAACCGCCATTGTTGGTTGATGCGGACGCTATGCTGCCCTTTGCGGTCGCCTTTCAATGCCTCCAATCGATTCGAGGGCGGCAGCATCATGAATTCCAGGTTTGCTGCCGCGTGCAATTGCGCAAGCTTCAGACGCGCTCGTTTACGAATCTCCGGCGGGAAGCGCCGCTCCGCCTCTCCCTCAAATAGCCGCCGCGTATCCCGGTCGGCGAACGTTGTTATCACGGGGCGATATTATCGTGGTTCGATAATAAACGCAAGAAAATGATCGCAATTGCTGGTCGACCGCAGGAAGTGATTTCCAGGCTAACGCTGATGCGCTTAAATGCTCAAGACTGGCGCACGCAGAACGAGTCGAACAGCGGCGCGATTGCACCCGATAGCGTCGCTGCGTCGAGGGACAGCGCCGTGCCCGCCGCGTTGAGTTTGCGGCTCGCGCAGCCCTGGGGGCGAAATTCCTGCAGCGCGTAGTGACGCACGCCGAGCTGCGCGAGTGAGCCGGCGAGCGCTGCGAGTTGCGCGGCCGGCAGCAGATCGGGATGGACGGTGGTGCGGAATTCGTACGCGACGCCGCTGGCGAGGATCAGCCGCGCGCTTGCCAGCGCCGGCGTACCGCTGTCCGCAACGCCAGTGGTGGCGGCGTAATCGGCAAACGGGGCCTTGATGTCCATCGCGACCCAGTCGAGCAGTGGCAGTAATTCCGCCAGCCGGCGCGGATAGGCGCCGGCGGTATGCAGGCCGGTCCTGAAACCGAGCGCCCTGACCGCGGCGAGCGCGTGCCTGATGCCGGCCTGCAGCGTCGGTTCACCGCCGCTGAAGACGACTGCATCGAGCAGACCGCGCCGCCGTTCGAGAAAAGCGCGCACGTCGTGCCACTTGAGTGATGTGGCCGCGCGCGGAGGAATCAGGTGCGGGTTGTGGCAATAGCCGCAGCGCCACGGGCAACCCTGGCAGAACACCACTGCCGCCAGCTGTTCGGGCCAGTCGGAGAGCGACAGCGGCGTAAAACCGCCGACGCGCAGCGCGCCGTCGATGCTATACGCCGAGTTGCGCTCGCGGCCTCCGAGAGGGTGACTCAAGTGTTTGCGGTGGTGGTGTCGGCCGCCTGCGCGCTTGCCCGCCCCAGGTGCTCCGCACCGCCGAGTCCAGCGCGTCCTTCCTCAAAGAACCGACGCTCATGAAACTCGCCTTTTTTGCCGGTGTTGAAGGATGAAACCGGGCGGTGATAGCCCATCACGCGCGTCCATACTTCGCACGGCTGGCGCTCCGAATCGGCAAGCACGATGCCGCAGGGCTCTAGGTTGGTTTGGGTCATGTCGTTCATGGGGGACCTCCTTATTGAGAATTACGTAACTGCGCGACACTTTTCCCTCATCCCCACCCTTCTCCCGGGGGGAGAAGGGAGCGTCGTGCTTCCCTCTCCCCTCGGGAGAGGGACCGAGGGTGAGGGAAGGTTCATGGGTAGGGACCGAGGGTGAGGGAAACATGTCGGAATCGTTATTCAGTGTCATGGGGTCTGGTAGTAATCAATAGTTTGTTTTCATGCGGCGAGTTGCCGCCGCTTTTTCGCCAGCAGTTCCTCGTCGCAACGCGGGCAGAACCGGTACTCGCCCGCGAGGTAACCGTGCTGCGGGCAGATCGAGAACGTCGGCGTGACCGTGACGTACGGGATGCCGAAGCGCTCGAGCGCGCGCTTGACCAGCGCTTTGCACGCGGCGATCGACGTGATGCGCTCGCTCATATAAAGATGCAGGACCGTGCCGCCGGTGTATTTTTTCTGCAGTTCCTCCTGCCGTTCGAGCGCCTCGAACGGATCGTCGGTGAAGCCGACCGGCAATTGCGAGGAATTGGTGTAATACGGCATCTCGGCGCTGCCGGCCTGGAGGATGTCCGGGTAGCGCTTGCGGTCTTCCTTGGCGAAGCGGTAGGTGGTGCCCTCCGCGGGTGTCGCCTCGAGGTTGAACATGTGCCCCGTCTCTTCCTGGAACGCGCGGATTTTCTCGCGCACGTGATCGAGCAGCCGACACGCCAGCGCGTGGCCCCATTTGCTCGTGATGTCGTGCTCATCGCGCGTGAAATTGCGGATCATCTCGTTGATGCCGTTGACGCCGACCGTCGAGAAATGATTGCGCAGCGTACCGAGGTAGCGCTTGGTGTAGGGAAAAAGCCCGTTGTCCATGTGGCGCTGGATCACCTTGCGCTTGATCTCAAGGCTCGTTTTCGCGATCTCGAGCAGCGCGTCGATGCGCGCCAGCAGCGCCGGCTCATCGCCGCGGTGAATATGTCCGAGCCGCGCGCAGTTGAGCGTGACAACACCGAGCGACCCGGTCTGCTCCGCCGAGCCGAACAGCCCGTTGCCGCGTTTCAGCAGCTCGCGCAGATCGAGCTGCAGCCGGCAGCACATCGAGCGCACCATGTTGGGTTTCAGGTCCGAGTTGATGAAGTTCTGGAAGTAGGGCAGCCCGTATTTCGCCGTCATCTCGAACAGCAGCCCGGCCATCGGGGTGTCCCACTCGAATTCCGGCGTCATGTTGTAGGTCGGGATCGGGAACGTGAACACGCGCCCTTTCGCGTCGCCCGCCATCATCACCTCGATGTAGGCGCGGTTGATCATCTCCATCTCGGGCGCGAGCTCGCCGTAGGTGAACGGCATCTCCTCGCCGCCCACCACCGGGATTTGTTCGCGCAGGTCCTCCGGGCACACCCAGTCGAAGGTCAGGTTGGTGAACGGCGTCTGCGTACCCCAGCGCGACGGCACGTTCAGGTTGTAGATGAGCTCCTGCATGCACTGCCTGACGGTGGCGTAGTCGAGGCGGTCCTTGCGGATGAACGGCGCCATGTAGGTGTCGAACGACGAGAATGCCTGCGCGCCGGCCCATTCGTTTTGCAAAGTGCCGAGAAAGTTGACGATCTGGCCGACCGCGCTCGACAGGTGTTTGGGCGGCCCGGCCTCGACCTTGCCCGGCACGCCGTTCAAGCCCTCGTGCAGGAACATGCGCAGCGACCATCCCGCGCAGTAGCCGGCGAGCATGTCGAGGTCATGGATGTGGAGGCTGCCGTCGCGGTGCGCGGCGCCGACTTCGGGCGGATAGACGTGCGACAGCCAGTAATTGGCGATTACTTTGCCGGAGGTGTTCAGTATCAGGCCGCCAAGCGAATAGCCCTGATTGGCGTTGGCGTTTACCCGCCAGTCCTGCTGCTCGAGATACTCGTTGACCGAGGCGGCCACGTCCATCAGCGTCCTGCGGTCGGCGCGCAGCCGCTTGTGCTGTTCGCGGTAGACGATGTAGGCGCGCGCGGTCCTGACGAAATCCGCCGCGATCAGCGCCTGCTCGACGATGTCCTGTATGTCTTCGATTGCCGGTGCGCTGGCGGGATAGCGGTGGGCGATGACCTTGATGACCTGCGCGGTCAGCTTTGCCGCAGCGTCCGCGCCAAACTCACCGGCGGCGGCGCCGGCGCGGGCAATCGCGGATTCGATCTTGGCGGCATCGAAGCGCTTGCGGCTGCCGTCGCGCTTGATGACTTCGGTGGGCAGATGCGGAACCGACGGAACAGCATTCCCGGTGTGGCGCGGCACGAAACCCCTCCCTAGGGAAAACACAATATCTAGTGGTGATTAGACAGCCTAAGACAACATACAGTGGATTTCAAGGGAGTAAAGCCGAAATTTGCGGTTCTCGTGATCTAGATCAAAATAATGCGCTTTAGGCGCGTTGATCCGAGTCAAATCGCAGGCAGGCCACCGGCTATCCGGCCGCCTGCTGCCGTGGGCATATCGTTATGTGCCGAGGCACTGGTAACCGCGGCTCGCCTGGAGGCGGGGTTGCGATCAGTAGGCGATGCAGTTCTCGCACACCGTGCCGCGCACGTCCTTCCTGAGGTGCGCTTCGCGCAGCTTTACGAACGGCGCCGAGTTCCACGCCTCCTTGAAGGACAACTGGGTGAGATCGCCCATGGTCCAGTTGGCGGTCGCGTCAAAGCAGCACGCCGAGAGCTTGCCTTCGGCGGTGACATGGCCCTCGGTGAACGCCGACCAGCACGGCAGCGGCTCGCGCAGCGCGCCGATGCGTCCCTGATTGCCGGCGGTGGGCCGGTAGCCAAGTTCGTGTTCGCGCTGCACGGCGAATGCACCCATAGAGTAAAGCGGCAGCCAGTAATGCTGGTCCACGTACGGGCGCACGCGTGCGTTGAGCAAATCCTCCATCTTTGACAACTGCTCGCCGTCGTAGCGGATAGAGGATGCGTAGAGGCCGGTCCGGTAGCCGCCGCGCCTGCGCACGTCGTACGCCGATTTCACGTTATCCAGCGCCGTGTGGAAAAGCCTGGGCGCGACCCCCATGATCTTTTCAAACTGCTGCTCGTCGGCCGCGTTCATCGACCATTTCAGCGAATCGAGGCCGGCCTTCATGCATTCCTCCACCGCCTCGGGAAACGCCATCGAGGCGTTCGAAGTCAGGAAAACGTAGGGCATGCCGAGTTTGCCCTTGAGCCACGCAATGCAGTCCACCAGCAGCCGCGGGTTCATGAACGACTCGCCGAGATAGAACACGCCGATTTCCTCGACGCCGGCTTCGCGCATTTCGCGCGTGACGCGTTGGAAGAGGCCGAAGTCCATGTCCCATTTCGGCTGCACTTCGCGCGTCCGCAGTGCGCAGAAGCCGCAGCGGTAGTTGCAGCGTGGCGAGATTTCGATCTTTACGCTTTTTGGCGCCGGCAATACCGAATTCAGGTATTGCGGCGGGATCCTGGTGACGCTGTCGATGCGGTCGGTGATGGATGCCATGCGGTGCCTCTCTTTGGGCGAGCGTGGCGATTATGTTAGACGTTCTCCATCAGGTCGGGACTGCGATCCGTGATTTTGTTGATCTGCATCAAACTTCCCGGTGACGCCGGGTTGAACGGAAAGCGCGGATCGATGCAGCGGCCGGGCTCAGGCGCACCTGCCGACCAGCGCGCGCAGGCGGTCGGCGTCGATGATTTCGATGCTCTTGTTGCGGACCGAGATCATGCCCTCGCTCTGGAAGTGCGAAAACGCGCGGCTGATGGTTTCGAGCTTAAGGCCGAGATAGCTGCCGATTTCGTCGCGCGTCATGCGCAGGTTGAAGCGCGTGGGCGAGTAGCCGCGCGTGGCCAGGCGCTGCGACAGGTTGAGCAGGAACGCGGCGAGCCGTTCCTCGGCGCGCATGCTGCCGAGCAGCAGCATCACGCCATAATCGCGCGCGATCTCGCGGCTCATGATGCGGTGGAAATGCTGTTGCAGCGCCGGGATATCGCGGCTCAGGCGTTCGAGCTGGTCAAATGGTATCTCGCACAGGTCGCTGCGCTCGAGCGCGATTGCATCGCATAAGTGTTTGCCGCTGCCGATCGCGTCCATGCCGAGCAGTTCGCCCATCATGTGAAAGCCGGCGACCTGCTCGCGGCCATCGTCGTGCAGCACGCTGCTTTTCAGGAAACCCGTGCGCACCGCGAACAAGGACTGCAACGGGCTCCCGGCGCGGTAGAGATAATCGCCGCGCTTGAGCGGGCGTTTGCGCTTGACGATTTCCTCGAGCTGGTTCATCTCCTGCAAATCGAGGCCAGCCGGCAGGCACAGTTCGTGCAGGCTGCAGGTTGAGCACGCGGTGCGCAGTTCGGCTACGGAGATGGGGATGGTTTGCAGCGGAAACTCCGGGCACGGTTAGCCGCCATTCTATTCGAAATTTGATCTGGATCAAACCGCCAGCCGGCCGCGCGTTTCATACTGGCGTCGCCATGCTCCAGATTGCCAAATCCGCGCCTGCCGCCATTCCGGCGGTCGAGATCGATCTCGACCTGATCCGGCGTTTCGACCAGCACGGTCCGCGTTACACTTCGTACCCAACCGCCGACCGTTTTGTCGAGTCGTTCAGCGCCGAGGCCTACGAGTCGTGGCTCGCGCGCCGCAATGTCGGCGGAATTGCGCGACCGCTTGCGCTTTACGTGCACCTGCCGTTCTGCAGCACGCTTTGCTATTACTGCGGCTGCAACAAGATCGTCACCCGCGACCGCAGCAAGGGCGCCGCCTACCTCAAGTATCTGGCCGAGGAAATCGCGCTCCAGGCGAGCGCGCTCGGTGATGTTGCGCGCGTCGAGCACATGCACTGGGGCGGCGGCACGCCGAATTTCTTCGCGCTCGATCAGGTCACCGAGTTGATCGAGCGCCTGCGCGATCACTTCGAGTTCAATTTCGACGGCGAATACTCGATCGAACTCGATCCGCGCTCGGCCGATGCCGGATATGTCGCAGGCTTGCGCGAGCAAGGGTTCAACCGCATCAGCCTCGGGGTGCAGGATTTCGACCCGGAGGTGCAGCGTGCGGTGCACCGGATACAGAGCGAGCAGCAGACACTGGAGGTGATAGGGGCAGCGCGGCAAAACGGCTTCCACTCGGTCAATATCGACTTGATCTATGGCCTGCCCAGGCAGTCGCTGTTCAGTTTCGAACGCACGCTCGAGCACGTGATCGCTGCCGATCCCGACCGCATCGCGGTTTACAACTATGCACACTTGCCGACGCTGTTCAAACCACAGCGCCGCATCAATGAGGCCGATCTGCCGGTCGCGGAAACTCGGCTCAAGCTGCTTGCGCTCGCTATCCGCCGGCTGACCGCGGCGGGCTACCAGTACATCGGCATGGACCATTTCGCCAAGACGGACGACGCGCTGTCGGTCGCGCAGCGGCAGGGGCGGCTGCACCGCAATTTCCAGGGCTACTCAACGTATGCGGATTGTGATCTGCTCGCGCTCGGCGTGAGCGCAATCGGCAATATCGGCCCGACCTACAGCCAGAATTTCCGTACGCTGCAGGAATACTACGACAGCCTCAATCGCAATACGCTGCCCGTCATGCGCGGCCTGGAATTGTCGGCCGATGATTTGCTGCGGCGCGCCGTGATCGGCGCGCTGATGTGCAACTTTGCGCTGTCCAAGGAGTCTTTCACGGCTTCCTATCTGATCGATTTCGACAATTACTTCGAAACCGAACTCAAGGAACTGCGCGACTTTGAGCAACTGGAGCTGGTCGAGCTGGGTAAGGACGGCATCACGATTACTTCGAAGGGAAGGCTGCTGGTGCGCAATATCTGCATGGTGTTCGACCGCCATCTGCGGCAGGACCGAGCGCGCCGCCGCTACTCGCGGGTTATTTGAGTCGGCCGCTTTAGCGCCCGCCCGCCGGCGAGTGCGCTTGGGCGTTCAGCACTGCACCTGCTGCTTGCAGTAATTCCCGAGATCGCTCACCACGGTAGTGCCGCTGACCACCTGCTGCGCGTATTTGTCGCCATACTCGAGCGCCAGCTTGAATGCGAATTTGGTGAAGAACGCGTCGTACATCTCGCCGCCCAGCGTGCCCACCGCGTACAGGCCGTCGTTGCTCCCGTCGTATTCAAGCAGGATCGCCGAGAGCGGCTGCGGCGCCGGGCCGCTGACCACGCGCGCCCCGATCGCGGGGTCGTATTCGCTGTGCTCCGAGCAGCAGTGGATGACGTTGCTGCGCGTGATCTTGGCAGGACCCGCTTTTTCGCGGAAGCTGATGAAGCTGATCTGGCGCGTCGGGTAGGACATGCGATGCGCGCAGATCGCCGAATATCCGACGATCGCGCTGCCGGGCCCGATGCCGCCCGGCCAATCGTAGCTGCCGCCGTTTTCCGTTTTCAGCGTCACGGTTTGCGCTGCCGGCTTGCCGAGCCTGAGCAGAAAGCACGGTGTGGCCGCGTACGGATAATGGAAAACGTAATTGCGGTTGACGGCGAGATTGCCGGCGCGCAATGGCCGCCCTGATTCGTCGAGGAGCTGCGCGCGCGCGTAAAAACGCGGCCTCAGACCGGCGGCAAGCGCGGGGTTGATTCCGAGCGCCGCGCCGGCGGCGCACACGCTGATGAAGTCGCGTCGTTTCATTGCCGGGCGCCCAAAGAAAACACGTTGCCGATTATCAGCGGACGCTGCCGTCGCTGTCAAACTGACAAAGGGGACCACTAACCCGAGTGAGTCGAAGCAGTGTGTTTGGCTTGCAGCAGGGATAGAAATTCGACGGCGGGCACGGGTTTGCTGAAGTAATAACCCTGGTATTCGTCGCACTGCAGTCCGGCGAGAAAGATCAGTTGCTGCTCGGTTTCCACGCCCTCGGCGATGGTCTTCAGGTGCATGCTCTGGGCGAGCGCGATCACCGCCTGCACGATCGCCGCGTCGTCCGCGTTCTGGTGCAGGTCGCGCACGAACGAGCGGTCGATCTTGAGATTGTGCACCGGGAAGCGCTTCAGGTACGACAGGCTCGAGTAGCCGGTGCCGAAATCGTCCACCGACAGCTTCACGCCGAGCTCACGCAGTTGCCGCAGCGTGGCGATGGCCTGTTCGACGCGGTGCATGACCATGCTTTCGGTGATTTCGAGCTCGAGGCATTCCGGCGCCAATCCGGTATCGGCGAGGATGCTCTCGATGGTCGCGACCAGGTCTTTCTGCCGGAACTGGCGCGCCGACAGGTTGACCGCCATCGAAAGCGGGTAACCGTCGCGGCGCCACGCGACGGCCTGCGTGCACGCGCTGTGCAGCACCCACTCGCCGATGGGCACGATCAGCCCGGTGTCTTCCGCCAGCGGGATGAAGTCGAGCGGTGGCACGAGGCCAAGCTCCGGATTGCGCCAGCGCACCAGCGCCTCGGCCCCGGTGACGGCGCCGGTCCTGATGTCCACCTTGGGCTGGAAGTGCAGCAGCAGCTCGTCGCGCTCGATGGCGTGCCGTAGTTTGCTTTCCATGCTGAGCTGCCCGCCCTCTCGCGCGCGCTGATCGAAGGCATAGGATTTCCACGTGTTGCGTCCGTCCTGCTTGGCCTGGTACATCGCGGCCTCGGCGTGCTCGATCATTGCTTCCGGGGTGTCGGCGCCGTTGGGATAGGATGCAACGCCGATGCTCGCCGTCGCGAATATTTCCTGGCCCTCGATCTCGAACGGCCGGGCAAGCGCGGCGATGATTTTTTCGGCTACCGGCGCGATCTCTTCTTCGCGTGCCACGTTTTCCAGCACGATCGCGAATTCGTCGCCGCCCAGCCGCGCGATGGTGTCCACGTCGCGCAGGTGCTCCTTGAGGCGCGCCGCCACCGCCTGCAGCAGCTGGTCGCCGATGACCTGGCCGAACGATTCGTTGACCTGCTTGAAGCGGTCGAGGTCCAGCAGCAGCAGCGCCAACGTTGACTCAACCCGCTTGGCGCGCGCCATCGCGAGCGTGAGCCGGTCGTTGAGCAGCCGGCGGTTGGGCAGCCCGGTCACGGCGTCGTACTGCGCCAGGTAATCGATGCGCGCCGCGGCCTGCTTGCGCTCGGTGATGTCGTGGAAGATGAGCGAGGCGCCCACCATCGCGCCGCGCTCGTCGTTGATCGGGGACTGGCTCAACGACACGTCGATGAGCCGGCCGTCCTTGGTGCGGCGCACCGTGTCCAAATCGAGCACGGCGCGGCCTTGCGCGAGCAGCGCGCGGTTGCGCGCCGCCTCTGCCTCGCGCTCGGGCGGAATAATCAGCGCGAAAATGTTCTGGCCGATGGCTTCAGCCGCGCTATAGCCGAACAGGCGTTCCGCGGCCGCGTTCCATGACAATACCTTGAGGTCGAGGCTGCGGCTGATGATCGCATCATGCGAGCTGTCGACGATCGCGGCGAGTTGGGCGCGGGCTTCTTCGGCCTGCTTGCGTTTGGTGATGTCCTGGATGACGGAGATGATGTGGGTCGGGCGGCCGTCCGGCCCGTTTACAACGGACAGGGTGATATTCGCCCAGATGATCTGCCCATCCTTGCGCACGTAGCGCTTCTCGCGGGAGTAGCTTGCGATCTCGCCGCGCAGGAGTTTCTCGTTAAAGCCGATCGCGACCTGCCGATCTTCGGGCGGGGTGACATCGACTGAGGAAAGCTGCAACAACTCCTCGCGCGTGTAGCCGAGGATGTCGCACAGCTTCTGGTTCACGCGCAGCCAGCGCGGATGGCGCGGATCGACGTGGCGCAGCCCCATGCCCACGCCCGCCTGCTCGAACGCGGCGCGGAAGCGCTCGTCACTTTCCTTCGCTGTGGCTTCGGCCTGCTTGAGCGCCGAAATATCACGAAAAATAATGGCGGCCTCGGTGATCTCGCCGGCTTCGTTCCTGAGCGGAGAAACGCTGGCCAGGACACTGATCACCCGGCCGTCCTTGGTGATGCGCGGGGTCTCGTACGGCGCGACTATCTGGCCGCGGCTCACCATCTCGATGTTATCCCTGACGCGGGCCAGTGTCTCCGGCGGCAGGATGAGCGGCGCGATGGGTCGGCCGATGGCCTCGCTGGCGGACCAGCCGAACAACCGCTCCGCACCGGCGTTCCACGATGTGATGATGCCGTCGAGGGTGCGGCTGACGATGGCGTCGTTGGAGCTTTCAACGATCGACGCAAGCTGGGCGCGTTCGGCCTCGGCGCGCTTGAGCGCCGAGATGTCGTGGAAAATAACGGAGGCACTGATGATTTTTCCGGAGCTGTCTTTGATCGGGGAATGGCTGACCATGACATCGATCAACCGTCCGTCCTTGGTCATGCGCTGGGTCTCGCGCGGCGCGATCACCTCGCCGCGGAGTCCCCTCTCGGTGTTGCTTGCGAGATTGGATTGCCGATTCGGCGGCATGATGAAAGTGACCGGCCGGCCGATTGCTTCCACCGCGCTGTAGCCGAACAGGCGCTCGGCGCCGGCGTTCCACGAGAGGATGGTGCCGTCGAGCGCGCGGCTGATAATGGCGTCGTTGGCATTCTCGACGATCGCCGCGAGACTGGCGCGGGTCTCCTCGGCCCGCACCTGCCCCGTGACGTCGAGCAGCATCGCGTAGTAGCCGCGGAATGCGCCCTCGGACGACATATCGGGCACGCGGTGAATTTCGATATGACGGATCTCGCCGTTTTCCGCATGTTCCTGGCGGCGCAGCGTGACCGGCTTGCCTTCCTTGACGCGATCGAGCGTCGGGCTGATCACGCGGTAGGTGTCTTCGCCGGTCATATCCCGCAGGCTCATGCCGGTCACGTCCCGCGAATCGACGCGGTGGAACCTGCAGTATGCGTTGTTCGCGAAGCGGCATATCAACTCCGCGTCGTAGTAGGCGATCATCGCCGGCACGTGCTCGGTGACGAGCCGCATCTGATGCTCGCTCTCGTGCAGGGCAATGTAGGCGCGCTCGCGCTCGATCAGCCGCGCGAGTTGGGAGCCGATGGTGGCGATGGCTTCGAGAAACAGCGCGTCAGGCTCGCGCACCTCATCGGCGAAAAACTCGAGATAGGCCAGCGCCTCGTCACCGACCACGACCGGAAACGCAAAACCGGAGCGGATGCCGCATTTCACCGCTTCAGCGAGGCGCCCGAATTCCGGCGTGGTCGAGAAATTGGACACCCAGACCGGCTTCCTCTCGCGCAACGCTGCGCTGACGAACTGGCCGTTCGTCCGTCCGGTGTAACTGTAGCGGTTGGAAATCGCGATGAACCCGTCGAAACGCGCGGGCAGCGGACAATGCCAGATGGACGACTTCGGTGCGCCCAGGCGTTGCCCCGGCGCAAAAGTCCCGATGCGCCCCAACATCCAGCCACCGTAGTCGCAGATGAGCTCGAGGCAGATTTTCATCGCGGCCTCCGGCGTCTCCGCCTCGTTGGCGGCGCGCGCCAGCGCTTCCAGCAACTGTGTGAGTCCCACCTTGCGCTCCAGCTCGCGCTCGGCGCACTTGCGTTCGGTTACGTCGCGTGTGATCGACGCAATACGCACTACGTTACCGGTGGCATCGCGGACTGCCGAAGAGCTGATCTGAACATGAATCAGGCGCCCGTCCTTGGTGATGCGCACGCTTTCGAACGGCGGCACGGTCTTGCCGGCCTGCAGCAGCCATGCGCTGTGTTGCGACTCGTGCTGTCGCTCCGGCGGCGCGAGAACGCTGATATGACGCTCGATTATTTCCGCGGCGGTGTAGCCAAATATCTTTTCGGCGCTTTTATTCCACGTCAATATCGTGCCGTCGGGCGCGCGGCTGTAGATGGCGTCGTCGGAAGTTTCGACGATCGCCGCAAGCTGAGCCCGGGTTTCCTCGACCTGTTTGCGTTCGGTGATGTCGCGCAGGATGACCGTGAACACCTTGTTGGGGGATATCCCGGACTGCGACACCGAAGCTTCGAGCGGGAATTCCCCGCCGTCGGCGCGCAGCCCGTAGATCTGGCCGTAGTGGCCCATGGGGCGGTTGGTATGCCCGGTCTGGTCGAAATTGCGCAGATGTCCATGATGGCGCGCACGGAAGCGCTCCGGGATCAGCATGCCGAGCGGCTGGCCGATCATTTCCGGCGCGGAACGCCCGAACATGCGCTCAGCCCCGGCATTGAACAGCGTGATGCGCTGCTGATCGTCGACGGAGATGATGCCCTCGGCTATCGACGCGATGATGCGTTGGTAGCGGTCCGTGCTGGCGTCCGGTACCGGCTCGTGCGCCATTTTGTGGCGCGAGGTCACCATGCGATACCGGGGCCCGCCATGGAGGCGATCAGGTCCGGAGCGAGCGTGCTGAACTCGCGCTTCGGGATCAGTGCCTCGGCGCCGCTACGCAGCACCGCGGCGCGGTACTCGGGGCCTTCGTGCAGCGTCACGGCCACCACCCGCGGCGGCGCGTCACCGGCACGCAGCTTGCGGATCAGCTCGAACCCGCTCATCTCCGGCATCATGATGTCGCTCAGCACCAGGTCGGGATTGAGTCGGCCGAGCTGCGCCAGCGCCTCGGCGCCCGAGTTCGCACACTCGACGCTCGCCACGCACGGCAGCGCTGCGACCGTATCGCGTGCCGCCTGCAAGAACTGCGGGTTGTCGTCAACCATCAGCACCTTCAATTTACGCATGGCTCGCTCCTCATTAACCATCATTCCTGTGTCCTACGGTAGGCCCGCATCGGGGGGCTGTCTGTCAGGAAATCTTGACAAGCCTGTAGGGAGATGGCGCCCGGCGGAGTGCGGGCTTACCGGCCCGCGCCGGAGCGCGGGAAACCGGGCGGCAGCAGCCCGGCGATCGCCGGGACGAGGTCACTGAAGGTTTTGTTCTTGGTGACGAATGCGCTGGCGCCGGCGGCGGCCGACCCCTCGCGATAGATCTGCATGTCGTGGCTCGAATGCATCACCACGCGCGTATCCGGCAGCAGCGACTTGATGCGGCGTGTCGCCTCGATGCCGTCGATTCCGGGCAGCACGATGTCCATGACCACGACGTGCGGTGGATGGCTCGCGCACAGTTCGAGCGCGCGGTCCGCGCTCTCGGCGGCCAGCATGCGGCACCCCGGAAACGCCGCCGCCACGAGCGCCTGCACGGCCGCAAGGGTCGGCGGATGGTCATCGACTATCATGATGACGATTGGATTGTGTTGCTCCATCAATGGCTCGGCACAGTATGTGACATGTTGGATCGCCCCGGATCATGAGAATTGACCGAACTTTAACGACCCGAGGGAGTGCTGTCTGTCAGGAATCCTAGACAGTGCGAATTCCCCTTCGGCGCGAAGGGTGAAGAGTGAAAGGTGAAGGGCGTGAGGCGAGAGGCGCGGATTGCCACGGCCCTTGGGGTCCCGCGATCACGCAGGACAAGATTGCGCGCTTGTCCCGCCGCCTGTATTATGCAATGTATTACAGAGTTCCGAGGGGCCGTCATGAAAATGCTGTCCGTGCGACTGGACGACAAAGAGGCCGTCGCGCTCAAGGCGCTGTGCGATGAAACCGGGCTATCCCGGTCGCAGGTGGTGAAGCGGGGCTTGTCCGCGCTCGCCGGCAGCGCGCGTCGCGGCAAGACGCCGGGCACTCTGGCCGAGGAACTTGGCATTGTTGGATGTTTTTCCGGGCCGCGTGACTTGTCAGCCCGCGTCGGGCATTACGTGAAAAAATCGCTGCGTGCGAAGAGCACTCGCTGACACCGGGCCGCTGGTCGCCCTGCTCAACAGGAACGACACGCATCACGAGCGCGCCCGCGGATTCTTCCGCCGCTTTGACGGCGTGCTGTTTACCACTTGGCCCGTGCTTACCGAGGCAAGCCACCTGCTGCCGCTCCATGCGCGTGCCGGTTTTGTGCGCTGGGTGGCGCGCGGCGGGGTTACGCTGCGGGAAATTCCTGCCGATCAGATCAGCACGGTTGCCACGTTGATGGAACGCTACGCCGACCATCCGATGGACCTGGCTGATGCTTCCCTGATCTGCCTTGCCGATGCAATCGGCGTCACCGATATCATCACCGTAGACCAGGCCGGTTTCGACACTTACCGGACCGGAGCGGGCAAGCGTTTCAAGAACCGCTTCCTGCCATGACCATCACGACCCACGAACCACCGATCTATTCCAGCGAAGTGAGTCCGTGCTGGATCGCGAACTTGACCAGACCGGCGACATCGCCGATATGAAGCTTGTGCATCAGGCGGCTGCGGTAAGTATCCACGCTCTTCGGTGACAAGTGCAGCGTGGCGGCGATCTGCGCGCTGGAGCGCCCCTCCGCCACCAGTTGCAGCACCTGCCGCTCGCGCTTGCTCAGGCTCGCGAGCGGGCTGGCGGCGGCGCCGCGGCTGATGTTGTCCGCCATCACTTCGGCGACCTTCGGGCTCAGGTAGCGATGTCCGGCGCGCACCGCGCGCACGGCGTCGATGATTTCGTTGGCCGCCGATTCCTTCAGCACGTAACCGGAGGCTCCGGCCTCCAGCGCGTGGAACACGTGCTCGGCGCTCGAATGCATCGACAGGATCACCACCCGCGCTTGCGGCAAGCGGTCGCGGATCTCGCGCGCCGCCTCGATGCCGTTCATCTGCGGCATCGCGATGTCCATGACCACGACCTCGGGCTGAAGTATTACGACCTGGCGCACCGTGTCGCGCCCGTCGGCGCCGGTACCGATGACGCTGATGTCGGGCTGCGCGCCGAGCAGGTTCGCCAGCCCCTCGCGCACGATGGCGTGGTCGTCGGCGACAAAGACGGTTATCACCGGTCACCAGTCACTACAAGCGGTCTCAAAAATACGCTCAACCAAATCCCTTCCCTCATCCCCGGCCCTTCTCCCGGGGGGAGAAGGGAGCAGGTCTTCCCTCTCCCCCCGGGAGAGGGAACGAGGGTGAGGGAAAAAAGCTTCGCTCAT
>Ga0209726_10004577_pt1 | contig 17542 bp, 17 predicted proteins | sample Subgrocontami54m_FD_187453 | JGI IMG/M metagenome (GOLD analysis project Ga0209726, IMG submission 187453) | Subsurface groundwater microbial communities from S. Glens Falls, New York, USA - GMW46 contaminated, 5.4 m (SPAdes) (version 3) | ecosystem: Environmental > Aquatic > Deep subsurface >... | reverse complement strand
AGCGGCTCGCATGAGTTTCACGTGCTGGCCGATTCCGGCGAGGACGCGCTGGCCTTCTGTCCCGACTCCGATTACGCCGCCAATGTGGAGCTGGCGGAAGCCATTGCGCCACAAGTTGCCCCGCCTGCTCACCTGGAAACAATGGTGAAAACCATCACTCCAGGGCAGAAGTCCATTGAAGAAGTTGCAGCGTTTCTGAATGTGGCGGCACAACAAGTGCTCAAGGCCATTGCCGTGGTGGATGCGGATGGAAATTTCATCCTGCTGCTGCTGCGTGGCGACCACACGCTGAATGAAATAAAAGCCAGCAAGATATTGGGTGAGTTCCGCTTCGCTACGGATGATGAAATCCAGAAAAACATGGGATGCCGCGCCGGTTACATCGGCCCGGTCAACGCGACCGTGCGCATCCTGCTTGACCGCACCGCCGCCGCAATGAGCAATTTCGTCTGCGGCGCCAACGACGACGGCTTTCACTACACCGGAGCCAACTTCGGGCGCGACATCCATCTGGATGAAGCGAACGTGCATGACCTGCGCAACGTTGTCACCGGCGACCCCAGCCCGGACGGCAAGGGCATGCTGGAGCTGTGCCGCGGCATCGAAGTCGGCCACATCTTCCAGTTGCGCACCAAGTATTCCGAGGCGCTCAAGGCCACCTACCTGGACGAGAACGGCCAGGCGCAGGTAATGGAAATGGGCTGCTACGGCATCGGCGTGTCGCGCATCGTGGCCGCCGCCATCGAGCAGAATTACGACGAGCGCGGCATCACCCTGCCCGCAGCGATGGCGCCGTTCCAGATAGCCATCGCCCCCATCGGCATCAAGAAGAGCGAAGCCGTGCGCAACGCGGCAGAACAGCTCTATGACGAACTCACCGCTGCGGGCATCGAAGTGCTGCTGGACGACCGTGACGAGCGCCCCGGCGTGATGTTCGCCGACCTGGAACTGATCGGTATTCCGCACCGCATCGTGATCGGCGAACGCGGCCTGAAAGAGGGCACGGTGGAATACAAGGGACGGCATGATGCGGAAGCGCAACAAATCCCCTTGCAAGATGCCGCCAAGCTCGTACAATCGAAACTATGCGACTGACCCAAAAACATTACCCGCACCACCTCGCGCTGCCGCTGCTGGCGGTGGGGTTGCTGTTTGCGTCCGCAGCACAAGCCGGAGCACAAGCCTACACGCCGCTCTCCGCCAGTGTGCGCGCGGTATTGCAGCGCAGCGTGTCAGACCAGGCCGTACCCAAGCCGGTGTTTGCCTCGCAATACGAAGCCGATGTCTGGCTGAATGAAATGTCGCGTCGTTTGCAAAACCGGATGCCGGATACCGAGTACCGCATGGACTTTCTCAAGACCGTGCATTACGAAGCCAAACGCGCCGGAGTGGATCCGCAAATGGTGCTGGGACTGATTGAGGTGGAAAGCAGCTTCAAGAAATACGCCGTTTCCAGCGCAGGCGCGCGCGGCTACATGCAGGTGATGCCATTCTGGGTAAAGGAAATCGGCACGTCGGACCACAACCTGTTTCACCTGCGCACCAACCTGCGCTACGGCTGCACCATCCTGCGCCACTACATGGACATGGAAAATGGCAACCTCTTCCGCGCCCTTGGGCGCTACAACGGCAGTCTTGGCAGGCCGGAATACCCCAACATGGTGCGTGCCGCCTGGCACAAATACTGGGATACCACGCCGAAATTACGCAGCTCTCTATCAGCAAAACCCGATGGGAAATTGTCGGCGCGCCACACCGCCGGATCCGGTATCCAGCACGCCGGCTAAGCCGGCAAGCACGGCGGTTATTTCTTGTGGATATACTCTTCCACGCTGTCGCGCGTGATAGCGCCTTCCTGGTGGCTTACCAGCTTGCCAGCCGGATCAAACAGGTAACTGGTCGGCAACGCCCCCACTTCGCCTATCTGCGCCGCCATTTTATGGGTGCCCAGCACCATCGGATAGGAAATGGCATGCTGTTCTGCAAACTCCATCACTTCCTTGGACGTGGAATCCAGCGCAATGCCAATCACCGCCAGATCGGTGTCCTTGTGCGCATTGTGCAGTGAGATCAGGTCAGGAATCTCTTCCAGGCAAGGTGGGCACCAGGTCGCCCAGAAATTCACCAGCACCCATTTGCCGCGGTAGTTTGACAGGCGTTGCTCCTGCCCGTGCATATCCTTGAACACAAACTCATGCGCCGCCGCACTGAATGCGGTCAGCAACAAGCATGCCGCCAACAGCGCACGCGGCTTATTGCGAGTTAGGCAAAAACCCCATCCCGGCTTACCCCGCTTCATCAGTGTTCATCACCGGTTTCAGCGCCCTCTTCCGGCTCGTCTTTTTTCGGCTTCGCGCCATGTTCGGCGGAATGGGTCAAATAGAGCGCCAGGGCAACCAATGCGATGCTGCCGCCCAGATAGAGCAGGTCGATCGGCGAGGACATCTTCATGTTGAGCGCCTCTTCGAACAGCGTGACTATCATGATCATGATGATCACCTTGGCCAGGCGAGACTTCAGGTCATCCAGGCTGCTGATCACCAGTATCTTGCTGGACGCCTTGCTGCCTTGCGCCTGGTCAATGTCGCTGATGAACAGTTCATACAGGCCAAGCGAGAAAATCAGCATCACGGTTGCCAGCAGGTAACCGTCCACCACCTCGACGATATGCGACACCGTGCTGTCATGCAGCATCTTGCGCGCTTCGGTGGTCATTCCGGAATCGGCATAATGCAATGTATGCTGCACCAGATACACCACGTCCACCGTGGCCATGTAGAAAATTGCAAAACCGGCAAACAAGCTGCCCACCACGGCCGCCAGAATAACGAAACGGCTGTTCCACAATGACCCTTCAAATAACCATTCCAGGAATTTCATATCAATACCTTTTCAGATAAATAGCAAACCGGCTTTTTACCAAATTGCAACGGCGCGCATTAGAGCGCAAAAGCGTGCGCCGGGCAAGCTACGCGGCGTGGCTGCCCGCCCCGGTAAACAGGTCATGCAGCGTAGCCGCCGTCGCATCCGCCACATGCCGCTCAATTTGCCCAAGCCACGCATGGATTTCCGCATCGTCACCCTGCGCGGACAGCACGGACGGGTCGAACACGAACAGGCGGTACAACTCAGCCAATTGCACATGTTGCGCATCGCGTATCATCGCCCAGCCGCTGCCTGCAAGCTTGCGTACTACATTGGCCTGCGCCAGTTTTTCCATGATTTGTTCCAGCGAATCGAACCCGATGTGCAGTTGCCTGGAAAGCGCAGGCAAAGTCTGCACCGCGCCGTTGCACATACCCTCGCTCATAGTCTTGAGAATGCGCAAGGCATAATAAAGTTGCGCTACCGGGGAAACATTCTGGGCGAAATCGCCGCGCCAATGCGACAGCGACGCGGCAATCAGCGCGCCTATCAGGATAGTCAGCCAGGACAGGTAAATCCACAGCAGAAAAATCGGGATGCTGGCAAACGCGCCATATACCAGCTTGTAAGTCGGAAAATGCGCGATGTAAAAAGCGAAAGCGCGGTTCATGGATTCGAACGCCAGCGCCGCCACCACGCCGCCGGTGATAGCGTGGCGCATCGGCACGTAACGGTTGGGCACTACGCGGAACAACAGGCTGAAGGCCAGCGTGGTAAGCAGCACCGGCACTACTTTCAGCAGCACCACGCCGAGCTCGGGAATTTGCCTGGCATAACCCACCGACATCCCGACCAGCCATGAGGTCAGCGACAGGCTGCCGCCAATCAACAGCGGAGCCAGCGTCAGCACCGCCCAGTAAACCAGCACGCGCTGCACCAGGGGGCGCGGTCGCGACACCCGCCAGATCGTGTTGAAGGCGTCGTCTATGGTGTGCATCATCAGCATCGCGGTCAGCGCCAGAAACACGATGCCCACTGCGGTCAGTTTGGCGGCGCTTTCGGCAAACTGCTCCACGTAGCGCAATACCATCTTGCCGGTTTCCGGCATCATGTTGCCGAGCATGAAACTCTTGATGTGCCCGGAAAAATCCGCGAATACCGGAAACGCCGAGAACAGGGTGAGCGCGATAGTGATCAGCGGCACCAGCGACAGCAAGGTGGTATAGGTCAGGCTGGCCGCCATCTGCGCGCAACGATCCTGCCCGAAGCGCGCCGCGATGAAGCACAGCAGGTGCTGCAAATCTGTCCAGGTTTTTTTCATGAGCAGTTCTATTGCGAGGTGGAACGAAATATAGTGCGCATGATACCCGACCTCTGCAATGGGAAGCATCCATTGGATAAAGGTGAATGGCTACACTGTGCCGCCTTGTCTCTTAATCAAGCAGGAAGCAGGCATCATCGCGCCCATGAATGCCGGTCGTGAAGGCACCATGCGCGCGATGCTGCCGGTATTTCCACTCCTGCGAAGCACTGGATGTCAAACTGTTTAGGGTAGACCGCGACCGCATTGACGTGCACGCCAATGATGAAGTGCCGCGGATGACGTTTCCTGAATCCATGCCGGGCGCACAACAGGCGCGGCAAGCACTGGCCGCAATGCCGCGCCTGGGTAGCCTGTAATACTACTTGTTCCGGTCGTCTATTTCACTGCAGGCATGGCAGGCTCCGGCTTCTTTTCCGGCAAACAGTTGGCATAGCTAAGGATGCCGTTCGGCATTATGGTGTGGCACAGCGTAGCGCCGGTCAGGGTTGCTTCCGTCAGATTGGCGCCGGTCAGGTCGGCGTCGGTCAAATCCACATTGAGCAGTGTTGCCCCGGTCAAGTTGGCCCGCTCCAAACGTGCGCCGCGCAGTATTGCCTTGTTGAGGTTGGCATCAGTCAGGTTGGCCTGCGACAAGTTGGCGCGATCAAGATTTGCGCGCGCCAGGTTTGCTTCGGTCAAATTGACCTTTGTCAGGTTGGCCCTGAACAGGTTGGCGGACGCAAGGTTGGCCAGATACAGTTGCGCCGAGGTCAGGTCTACAGAGGCCAAATTGGCTTCCGCCAGCGCGGCGTTGCTGCATACGGTCTGCGGCTTGATGGCACAGCCATTGATGCTGGCAACACTGGCTATCACGGCGCCCGCAGCTTCTGCTCTGGATTTTTCCGCTGGACAGTTGGCATTGTTGACTATGCCGTCCGGCATCACGGTATGGCAAAAAATGGTATGGAAAAATTTATTCCTGCTTAGTTGCGCGCCCGCCAGATTGGCATCTGTCAGATTGGCATCGGAAAAATCCGCATTATCCAGTTTCGCCGACGTCAAATTGGCGCCAGCCAGATTGGCCCCTGTCAGGTCGGCAAAGAACAAAGTAATGCGCGACATGTCCGCCCCGCTCAGATTGGCTCCGGATAGCTTGCCTTTATAAAGGTTGACGTCGCTTAAATTAGCCTTTGAAAGATCGGCCCTGGAGAAATTTCCGTTGTGCAAATCCGTACCGGAATAATCCGCTCCCGCCAATTTCTCGCCGGCCATTTCTGCTCCATGGCACTGTGAATGACGCCTGGGTTCGCAGTCGCGTGCCCATACGTCTGAGATAGAAAAACTTAACAACAAGCCTGTCGCTACCACACCGATAATTTGTTTTCTCACTGAATATCCCTTTTATAAAAAGAAAGCGGCATGCCAAGGCATGCCGCCGAATTAGGTAACCCAAACCGTTAAAAGTTCAAACCTGCGGATGCGCCCTCTCCGCGCCGCCGTGCAGCTTGTTCAGCGCATTCAGATACGCCTTGGCAGAAGCCACCACGATGTCGGTATCCGCGCCCTGCCCGTTCACGATGCGTCCGCCTTTGGCCAGGCGCACCGTCACTTCGCCCTGCGCATCGGTGCCGCTGGTGATGTTGTTCACCGAATACAACAGCAGCTCGGTGCCGCTCTGCACGATCTGTTCGATGGCCTTGAACGTGGCATCCACCGGCCCGCCGCCCTGTATCTCGGCTTTGCGCTCCTGTCCGCCCACACTCAACACCACTCGTGCCTCGGGCAAGATGCCTGTTTCGGAATGAGCGCGCATGGACACCAGGCGGTAATGCTCGCTGACATGCGCCACGGTTTCTTCGTTGACCAGCGCCTGCAAATCCTCGTCGAAAATCTCATGCTTGCGGTCGGCCAGGTCCTTGAAGCGCGCAAACGCCGCGTTCAACGCCTCCTCGCTTTCCAGCACAATGCCGAGTTCCTGCAGGCGCGTGCGGAAGGCGTTGCGGCCGGAGAGCTTGCCCAGCGTCAATTTGTTCGTTGTCCAGCCCACATCCTCGGCACGCATGATTTCATAAGTCTCGCGGTGCTTGAGCACGCCATCCTGATGGATACCGGATTCATGCGCGAACGCGTTTGCGCCAACAATGGCCTTGTTCGGCTGCACCGGGTAACCGGTGATGCTCGACACCAGCTTGGAGGTCGGCACGATCTGCGTGGTGTCAATGCGCGAGTCGCAGGTGAACACGTCGCGGCGCGTCTTTACCGCCATCACGATTTCTTCCAGGCTGGCATTTCCGGCACGCTCGCCAAGTCCGTTGATGGTGCATTCCACCTGGCGCGCACCGTTCATCACGGCGGCAAGCGAATTGGCCACCGCCATGCCGAGGTCGTTGTGGCAATGGGTGGACCACACCACCTGGTTACTGTTCGGCACACGCTCGATCAACTGCCTGATGCGCTCGCCCCACAAGGCCGGAATGCTGTAACCGACGGTGTCCGGCACGTTGAGCGTTCTGGCGCCGGCCCGGATCACCGCGTCGAACACGCGCACCAGAAAATCCATTTCCGAGCGCACCGCATCCTCGGCGGAAAATTCCACGTCATCGGTGTATTCCAGCGCGAGCTTCACCGCCTTGACTGCGTTCTCCACTACCTGGTCCGGTGTCATGCGCAGCTTCTTTTCCATGTGGATGGGCGAAGTGGCAATAAAGGTGTGGATACGGCCCGATTTGGCCGGCTTGATCGCCGCGCCCGCCGCGCGCACATCGCGCTCGTTGGCGCGCGCCAGCGAGCAGACCGTGGAATGCTCGATAATCCTTGCGACGCTTTGTATTGCGTCGGCATCGCCCGGACTGGCGGCGGCAAACCCCGCCTCGATGACATCCACGCCGAGTTTTTCCAGTTGCCGCGCAATGCGGATCTTCTCTTCCTTGGTCATGGACGCGCCGGGGCTTTGTTCGCCATCGCGCAAGGTGGTGTCAAAAATTATCAATTTGTCTTTCATGCCTGACTCCGTTGCAAAATAGGTTTAGCCTGCGGAACCAATGCGGTTGCCGTGCCTGCTTCAAACTTGTGGGAAATAGGATTAGCGCGCGAAGCGCAGCAACAGTGCAGCCAGCAGGCTGAACGTGGAATGAAGTTGTGCGATGTGCGTAGAGAAGTGCATGGGGTGGAATATAACGGCTTTTGTATCAGGGCGCAACATTGGGCGAAGCGCCATTATTCTTCTTGCGCAGCGACCATATATACATTACATAGCCTGACAGACAATAGCCAAGGAACAGCAGGAACAGGATGCTGGGCGGGTCAACCGACACAAAAATGAAAAACAATGCGAACAGGAAGATCACGATGAACGGCACGCTTTTGCGCATGTTGACCGCTTTGAAACTATAATACTTAAGGTTACTCACCATGGTGATGCCGGCGAACACGGTCAATGCACAGGCGTACCAGCGCAATTCGTGCCCGGTAAAATGGTTGTCCAGCATAAACCAGACGAAACTCGCCACCAGTGCGGCGGCGGCAGGGCTGGGCAAACCCTGAAAGCTGTTTTTATCCACCACATCGATATTGGTATTGAAACGCGCCAGGCGCAAAGCAGTGCCCGCGCAATAGATGAAGGCTGCGAACCAGCCCCACTTGCCCAGCCCCTTCAACGCCCATTCGTAAGTAACCAGTGCGGGGGCAACACCGAACGACACCATGTCGGACAGGCTGTCGTATTGCGCGCCGAATTCACTCTGAGTGTGTGTCAGGCGCGCCACGCGGCCATCCAGCCCATCCATGATCATGGCGATGAAAATCGCCACCGCAGCGAACTCGAATTTGCTGTTCATTGCCTGCACGATGGCGTAAAACCCGGCGAACAATGCCGCCGTGGTGAACAGGTTGGGCAGCAGGTAAATGCCGCGTCTGCGAAGATCCAGGGGTTTGCGGTTGTTCAGTTCAGGCATGGTCAAAGCTGCGCCAGGATGGTGGTCGTGGCAGACACTTTATCACCAATGGCAACCTTGACGGTAGCCGTCAGCGGCAGGTACACATCCACCCGCGAACCGAAACGGATGAAACCATAGCGCTGTCCGCGCGCAAGAACATCACCCGCTTTCACGTAGCACAGGATACGCCGCGCAATCAGACCGGCCACCTGTACGCTGGTGATATCCTGCCCATCTGCCGTCCTGAGCCATACGGCATTGCGCTCGTTCTCCGTTGATGCCTTGTCCAGATCGGCATTCACGAACTTGCCCGGAAAATACTGCACGCGCTGCACCGTGCCGTCCACCGGGCTGCGGTTGGAATGCACGTTGAACACGTTCATGAACACGCTGACCTTGATGGCATCGCGCTGCACGTAGGGATCATTCACGCGCTCCACCGCGACGATGCGGCCATCCGCCGGAGACAGCACCGCGCCCGCATCCTGCGGAATCGTGCGCGCCGGATCGCGGAAAAATTGCAGCACGAACAGCGCGATGATCCACAATGGAATGGACCATGTGGCACACCAGATGGTGGCGGCGGCGGCCAGAGCCAGCGCAATCGCCAGGAACGGCCAGCCCTCGCGGGCGATGATGGGGTGGGGGTAGTTGTTCATTTAGTCGCTAGTCATTAGTTGCCAGTCGCTAGTTGGAAGCCAAGGTTTTGCCTTTAACTAACTTCTAACGACTAACGTCTACCGACTGCTCTTTAGTTTTTAGACTGATCCACCAGCTTGTTCTTGCTGATCCACGGCATCATGGCACGCAACTTTCCGCCCACCTGCTCAATCGGATGCTCAGCATTCAGGCGGCGGCGCGCGGTCATTTCCGGATAGTTGGTGCGGCCTTCCAGAATGAATTGCTTGGCGTAGGAACCGTTCTGGATGTTTTTCAGCGCTTCCTTCATCGCGGCGCGCGCCTCGCCTGCGATCACGCGCTGGCCGGTCACATACTCGCCGTATTCCGCATTATTGGAAATCGAGTAATTCATGTTGGCAATGCCGCCTTCGTACATCAGGTCCACGATCAGTTTCAGCTCGTGCAGGCACTCGAAATAGGCCATTTCCGGCGCATAACCGGCTTCCACCAGCGTCTCGAAACCGGCCTTCACCAGTTCCACCGCTCCGCCGCACAACACGGCCTGTTCGCCGAACAAATCGGTTTCGGTTTCCTCGCGGAAGTTGGTCTCGATCACCCCGCCCTTGGTGCCGCCGTTGGCTGCGGCATAGGACAGCGCGATGTCCTTCGCCTTGCCGGATTTGTCCTGAAACACCGCAATCAGGGTAGGCACACCGCCGCCCTTGAGATATTCGGAACGCACGGTATGGCCGGGTCCTTTCGGCGCGATCATGATCACGTCCACGTCCTCGCGCGGCACGATCTGGTTGTAATGGACATTGAAGCCGTGGGCGAAGGCCAGTGCCGCGCCTTTCTTCAGATTCGGCGCTATCAGTTTATTGTATATTTCCGCCTGCTGCTCGTCAGGCAGCAATATCATCACCACATCGGCATTCTTCACCGCGTCGGCGATTTCCATCACCTGATGTCCGGCGCTGACTGCCTTTTTCCATGAAGCGCCGTCCTTGCGCAACCCGACCGTCACCTTGACCCCGGATTCCTTCAGGTTCTGGGCGTGGGCATGGCCTTGCGAGCCGTAGCCGATGATGGTTACCTGTCTGCCCTTGATCAGGGACAGGTCTGCGTCTTTGTCGTAATAAACTTTCATTGTTGGCCTCTTGATAAAAAATAGTTGTTAGACGTAAGTTATTAGTTGGTATTGTCCGCTGCGCGGGTTTTGTTTTGACTAACAACTTACGTCTTACGTCTGTTTCTAACTGCATTCAAAGTTTCAAAACCCGGTCGCCGCGCCCGATGCCGGATGCGCCGGTGCGCACAGTTTCCAGGATCAGGCTGCGGTCTATGGCTTGCAGGAAGCTGTCCAGTTCGGAGACAGTGTCGGTCAGCTCGATGGTGTAGGTCTTGTCGGAAACATCTATGATGCGCCCGTGGAAGATGTCGGTCATGCGCGCCATTTCCTCGCGCATCTCGCCCACCGCACGCACTTTCACCAGCATCAATTCGCGCTCGATATGCTCGCCATCGGTCAGATCCATCACCGCGACAACATCGATCAGCTTGTTGAGCTGCTTGTTGATCTGCTCGATAACCTCGTCCGAACCACTGGTCACGATGGTCATGCGCGACAGGGTGGCATCTTCGGTAGGCGCCACGGAAAGCGATTCGATGTTGTAGCCGCGCGCCGAGAACAGCCCTGCGACACGCGACAGAGCACCCGCCTCGTTTTCCATCAGTAAGGAGATGATGTGCCGCATTACAGGATGCCTCCACAAATCCGTTTTGCGGGCGCTTCGCTGCGTTGCGCGGTGCTCGCATTCTCGCCTATCCACCAGATATGTCTCGGCTGCTGTGCGCCGCGCGCCTTGCGCTGCATCCCGCAAAATAAATTTCTGGGGGCATCCATTACAGCTCCTCCGCCAGAATCACTTCGGACAAGCCCTTGCCGCCGGGCACCATGGGGAATACGTTTTCCGTCTGGTCGGTCCTGAAATCCATGAATACCAGGTCATGCTTGCGTGCAAAGGCTTCCTTCAGCGCCGGTTCTACATCCGAAGGTTTATCAATACGCATTCCGACATGCCCGTAAGCCTCAGTCAACCTGACAAAATCGGGCAGCGCATCCATGTAGGATTCAGAATAGCGGTTGCCGTGGAAAAATTCCTGCCATTGCCGCACCATGCCCAGGTAACGGTTGTTCAACACCACGATCTTGAGCGGCAACCGGAACTGCTTGCAGGTGGACAACTCCTGGATGTTCATCTGGATGCTGCCCTCGCCGGTCACACAGGCGACGGTCGCATCGGGGTGAGCCATCTGCACGCCCATCGCGGCCGGCATGCCGAAGCCCATGGTGCCCAAGCCGCCGGAATTGATCCAGCGGCGCGGCTGGTCGAATTTGTAATACTGCGCCGTCCACATCTGGTGCTGCCCGACATCGGAGGTGATGAATGCATCGCCGCGGGTGACCTCATACAGCTTTTCGATCACGAATTGCGGCTTGATGATTTCATCCGAATTTTTATAGCCCATGCAACGCTTGCCGCGCCATTCCTCGATCTGCGCCCACCACGCCGCAAGTGACTGCGGCTCGGGTTTTTGCTTGCTGCCATGCAACACCGCCAGCAGATCGCCCAGCACATGCGCCACATCGCCGACAATAGGCACATCCACCTTGACGCGCTTGGAAATGGAAGATGGGTCAATGTCGATATGGATAATCTTGCGTTTTTCCCGGTTGAAGTGCTCCACGTTGCCGATCACGCGGTCGTCGAAGCGCGCGCCCACGGCCAGCAGCACATCGCAATGCTGCATCGCCATATTGGCTTCCAGCGTGCCGTGCATGCCCAGCATGCCGAGTGACTGCTTGTCCGTCGCCGGATAGCCGCCCAAGCCCATCAGCGTATTGGTGCAGGGGAAACCCAGCAGGCGCACCAGTTCAGTCAGTTGTCTGGAGGCATCAGACAGGATCACCCCGCCGCCGGCGTAAACCATGGGCCGCTCGGCTCCCAGCAACAGCTGTGCGGCTTGCTTGATCTGCCCCACTTCGCCATGCTGCGCCGGATGATAGGAGCGGACGCTCACTGTGGACGGATAATGGAATTCCGTTTTCTGGTTCGAGACGTCCTTGGGGATATCCACCAGCACGGGGCCGGGGCGCCCGCTCCTGGCAAGATAAAAAGCCTTCTTGATAGTATTCGCAATTTCCTTGACGTCCTTGACCAGGAAATTATGTTTCACGCATGGCCGCGTAATGCCGACGGCATCCACTTCCTGGAAGGCATCCTCGCCGATGGCATGCGTCGGCACCTGGCCGCTGATGATCACCAACGGGGTGGAATCCATGTAAGCGGTCGCTATGCCGGTGACCGCATTGGTCACGCCCGGGCCCGAGGTGACCAGCGCGACGCCCACCCGGTCGGTAGAGCGCGCGTAACCATCGGCTGCATGCACTGCTGCCTGCTCATGGCGAACCAGAATGTGTTTGATCTTGTCCTGATTGAACAGTGCGTCGTAAATAAACAACACGGCGCCGCCCGGGTAGCCGAACACGTATTCGACCCCCTCTTCCTGCAAACACCTGATGGCTATTTCCGCACCCGTCAGTTCCATATTCATACTGCCTTGGCAAGCGATAATGAAGAACCGCGCAAGATAAAGGTTAGACGCATTTTGGTCAACCCCCAAAGCCAGCCCCGGATTGCCTGATTACACCCCGGATGCCGTAATTTGATAGTATTCGCCGCTCATCATATAGAGTGATCGACCTGGCCAGCCACGACGAACTTTCCCGATTTCTCGCCGAGACCGAGCGCCGCGCCTACAAACAGGCGCTGTTCGCGGTACGGGACGAGCACATGGCGCTGGATATCGTGCAGGACGCCATGCTTAAGCTCGCCGACAAATACGCTGCGAAACCATCCGAGGAACTGCCCATGCTGTTCCAGCGCATCCTGCAAAACACCATCCGCGACCATTATCGCAGACAGAAGGTGCGCTCGATGTGGACCACGCTGATGTCCTCGCTGGTGCCGCAACACGAGGAGTCCGATCACGACCCGCTGGACACCCTGCAGGACAAGGATAACAATAGCCAGGCGCTTGCCCCCGACGCCTCACTGGAGCAATCGCAACTAATTGCTTTGATTGAAAAAGCATTAATGAACCTGCCCGCGCGTCAACGCGAAGCCTTCCTGTTGCGTTACTGGGATGATATGGATACAGCAGAAACCGCGGCAGCCATGGGTTGTTCCGAGGGTAGCGTCAAACAACACTGCTCCCGCGCCACCCACGCGCTCGCAGCCGCACTGAAAGCGAAGGGAGTCAACTTGCCATGAACCAGGAATTTCACCCCGAGCAAATCAAGCAACTACTCAACCGCTCGCTTGCCCAACTCGACCAGCCGACGCTGGCTTGTTTGCGCAATGCGCGTGCACAGGCGTTGGCGCGCTATGACGTGCACAGTGCGGCGCCGGCTTTCGCTTGGGCAAGCTTATGGACAGATCACCGCCACGCCACCGATTCGCATCGCAAATCTTATTACCTGGCTGCCGCCGTGCTGCTCGCTGCCCTTCTGTTCAGTGGCGCCGCCTACTGGCATCACACAGCCGACCATGATGTCAGCGACGTGGATATTGCAATCCTGACCGATGATCTGCCGATCGAAATGTATGTGGATTAAGCACGAATGATCAGGGTTCGTTTTTCGGTTCTGGCGATTTGCATCACCCTCCTGCTACAGCCAAGCCTGGCTGTAGCAGCTCCCTATAAATCGTGGACTCAACTTACCCCGGCACAGCAGGAAGCCTTGCAACCTCTGGCTGCACAATGGGATGCACTATCCACCAAGCTGCAAAAGAATCTGTTGCACGCCGCCAAGCGCTACCCGAAACTCACGCCGGAGCAAAAACAGCGATTCCAGAACAGGCTCGAGAAATGGAGCAAGCTGACGCCGGAACAGCGCAAGCGCGCAAGGGAAAAATTCAGCGCCTTCAGCAAAGTGCCGCCGGAACGCCGCGAACAGGTCAAACAAATGGTGCGGCAGCAGGAAGCAGCCGGCAATGCAGCCGCAAGCGGCGTACCGCCAGTCACGCCCGCCATGAGTGACAAGTGATTGGTGATAAGTAACAGGCAAGAGAAATAATTCACCGATCACCATTCACCGTTCCATCACCGCTTTTCGGTCCACCACAGCATCATCGCCGCCAGCAGCAAGAACAGCATGGGCATCGCCATGGCACTCAGCAAGGGCTGCCACTCGTTTAGCGCACCCAGACTGGCAAACAGCCGGCCGAGGAAATGAAATGACAACCCCAGCACGATACCCGCAAATATCTTGGCACTGATGCCGCCCTCACGCCGGTGATGCGCGGCAAACGGCAAGGCCAGCAACATCATCACCAATATCGCAAACGGGAATACCAGCTTATTCCACATGGCAATTTCGAAGCGCGCTGTCTTCTGGTGGTTGTCGCGCAGATGCTGGGTGTACTGATAAAGATTCCACGCCGACATCTGCTCCGGCACCACCAGCAGCACACCCAGAATGTCCGGGTTAAGCACCGAGCGCCATTCCAGGTTGGCCAGCTTGCTTACAGCCGTGCCCTGCTTGTTGAAGCGGGTCTGCGTCACATCTTCCAGTTGCCAGCGGTTCTCTTCCACAAAGGCCGCACGCTTTGCCGCCGTAATGGCACGCAGGTGGTAGCTGTCGTCAAATTCGTAAATGCTGACGTTCAGCAGCGAGGTGTCCGGCAGCACATTCTTCACGTTCACGAAACTATGCTCGTCCTTTACCCACACCCCGGAGCGGAATTCCTTCAGCGTCACCTCGGCATTCTGCGCCTTGAGCCGCAGTCCCTGCGCCAGGCGCTCACTGGTTGGGGCAAGCAATTCGCCGCACAGGTAACTCAGCAGCACCAGGGGCAAGCCTATTCTGAACAGGGCGCCCACCATTTGCCGCAGTGAAGCACCGGAAGAACGGTACACGACCAGTTCCGAATTCGCCGCCATTTGCACCAGCGCAAAAATGGTGCCGATCAGGATCGCCACCGGAAACAGGTCGTAGATATGGCTGGGCACGGTCAACAGCACATACAGCAACACATAGCCCAGATGATAGTCACCGTGGCCTATCACGCTCAACTCATGGATCAGGTCGAGGAAAGAAAACAGCATCAGCAGGGCGGCGAACACCAGCGCAATGCTGGCGTAAATTTCGCGTGCCAGATAACGGGTCAACAGCCTCATCTCACCAGCCTCCGCAAGGAAAACACCGATAACCTGCGGTAGAACAGCAGCAGCATCAGCGCAAACATCAGCGCGTGGATACCTACCAACCCCATAACCGGTCCTATCTTGCCCTGCCCTACCCAGGCATTGGTCACGCTGATCATGTTGTTGTAAAGCATGTAAATCACCAGCGCCATGACAAGGTTGAGGGAGCGCCCGGCACGCGGGTTGACAAAACTCAGCGGGATTGCCAGCAACGCCAGGATCAATGCACTGAGCGGCAGCCCCAGGCGCCACTCCAGTTCGGCCATATTCCAGTTGCTGCGATTCCGCAACAGGTGCAGGGTAGACAGGGATTGCAGCGGGATCACCCCCTGCTTGGCCTCCATCGCCTCGATGCGCATGGCATAACGCTCGAACTCGACGATCCTGAAATCATGCTGCCCGGGCGCACCCTCGTAACGCGTGCCGTTCAGCAACACCAGGAAGCGGTCGCCGTTCGGCGCGGTTTCCTGCAATCCCTGCTTGGCCACCATGATGCCGATTTTGCCGTGTTGCACCGATTGCACAAAGATATTGCCGACGCGGTTCTTCCCTGCTTCCACGTTCTCGATGAAATAGACGCGGCCATCATGTTTGGACTCGCGGAACGCACCTGGCGTAGCGGCAGATACATCATCGCGGCTATCCAGCCTGCGCTTGAACTCCTCCGCCTTGGTCAATGCCCAAGGCGACAGCACCAGGCTTAACAGCGCGATCACGCACACCACCGGCAGCGCATACCACAAGACCGGACGTATCCAGCGCGTCAGCCCTATGCCCGAACAGAACCACACCACCATCTCGCTGTCGCGGTAGCTGCGTGTCAGTGTCAGCAACACCGACATAAACAGGCTGATTGAAAGCAGCACCGGCAGGTAGTTCAGGGCGCTGAAACCCAGCAGCGCAAGTACACCATCAACCGCAAGGGCGCCACTGACCGATTCACCCAGCAGGCGGATTAACTGGGAGAGCACAACGATACCGAGTAGGATGGCGAATACCGGCACCCCCATGCCTGCAAACTCACGCACCAGGGCACGGTGAAAGATACCGGTGCGCGGCGGCTTTGACTTTTGTCTGTGAGTTTGCGGATAATCCGGCATCTAGCGCAGCATCAGGGCAAGTAAATTTATGAGGAGAAACAGGTGGAATTTAGCATAAAAGCAGGCAGTCCGGAAAAACAGCGCAGCGACTGCGTGGTGCTGGGTGTATTCGAGGGCGGCAAATTGTCAGGCTCGGCACTGGCGCTGGACAAGGCCGCCAAGCACTATCTCAGCGACATCATCGCACGCGGCGACATGAGCGGCAAAGCCGCCACCACCCTGCTGCTGCACCGCGTGCCCAACACCCTCAGCGAGCGGGTGCTGCTGGTCGGGCTGGGCAAAAGCGCCGAATTTCATGCCAAACAATTTCTCGATGCCGCGTGTGCCGCAATGCGCGCCGTGCAGAAGACCGGCGCCAAGGATGCCACGCTGTATCTGGCCGAACTGCCTGTAGCACAGCATGACAGTTCCGCTTCGACAAAGCCTTTAGCCCTGAGCACAGTCGAAGGGTCAGGACAGGCCACTTCGACAGGCTCAGGACAGGCTTGGTGCCTGACCCAGGCGGTGCTGGCAGCATACGAAACCACCTACCGTTTCGACCGCCTGAAAAGCAAACCGGAAAAAGACAACAAGAGTTTGCACAAAATCCATTTCGGGCTGATTGACGGCAAGCAGGCTGCCGCCCTGAAAACCGTGCTGAACCAGGCGGTGGCGATTGCAAAGGGCATGAAGCTGGCCAAGGATCTCGGCAATCTGCCGGGCAACATCTGCACCCCGACCTATCTCGCCGCACAAGCGCTGGCACTGGCCAAGCACCATAAATCCATCAAGACCACCGTGCTGGAAGAAAAAGACATGCAGAAACTGGGCATGGGCTCGCTGCTGTCGGTCACACGCGGCAGCGAACAGCCCGCCAAGCTCATCACGCTGGAATATCACGGCGCTGACAAAAAGCAGAAACCCATCGTGCTGGTCGGCAAGGGCATAACCTTCGATTCCGGCGGCATCTCGCTCAAGCCGGGCGCCGAAATGGATGAGATGAAATTTGACATGTGTGGCGCGGCCAGCGTGCTCGGTACGCTGCAGGCTGTCGCCGAAATGAACCTCAAGCTGAACGTGGTCGGCGTCATTCCCTCCTGCGAAAACCTGCCCAGTGGACGCGCTACCAAACCCGGCGACATTGTCACCTCCATGTCCGGACAGACCATCGAGATTCTCAATACCGATGCGGAAGGCCGCCTCATCCTGTGCGATGCGCTGACCTACGCGGGCAAATTCAAACCAGACACCGTAGTTGATATCGCCACCCTCACCGGCGCCTGCGTCATCGCGCTCGGACATGTCGCCAGCGGCCTGTTCAGCAACCAGGAGTCACTCGCCAAAGATTTGCTCGCGGCGGGCGACCGAGCCTACGACCGCGCCTGGCAGTTGCCGCTGTGGGATGATTACCAGCCGCTGCTGGACAGCAATTTCGCCGACATGCAGAACATCGGCGGGCGGGCGGGCGG
>Ga0209726_10004574_pt1 | contig 17546 bp, 10 predicted proteins | sample Subgrocontami54m_FD_187453 | JGI IMG/M metagenome (GOLD analysis project Ga0209726, IMG submission 187453) | Subsurface groundwater microbial communities from S. Glens Falls, New York, USA - GMW46 contaminated, 5.4 m (SPAdes) (version 3) | ecosystem: Environmental > Aquatic > Deep subsurface >... | reverse complement strand
CAGACACGTGTTTCGGCTGCAGAGTTGCAGCAACGGTTCTCTTTGCCGCTTCTGACCAGTGTGCAAACAAAGCAGCCTGGTTCACAACTTCCATTCTTCTTTCCATTAAAATTTCTTCGTAAATCTTTAGCTATATTGCGGTGCGTAGCGCTGCGTTTATCATATAAAGTTATTAATGCGCCTAAAATATTAATATCCGCGCCCAAATTTTCTTTTATTAGCTCAATTGTGCCCATCAATTGATTTAATCCTTGTATTGAAAAAAATTCGCACTGAACCGGAACCAATATTTCGTTTGCCGCAACAAAACCGTTAATAGTAAGTAATCCTAAGCTTGGAGGACAGTCAATTAAAATATAATCATATTCATCGGCAAAAACCTCAAGTAATTGTTTAAGTTTAAATTCTCTTTCTGCTATATCAACAAGCTCTATTGTTGCGCCTGCCAAATCAGCAGCCGAAGGCAAAAGATCATATCCAAAAACACCTGAGGAACGCCTGACATCCGCACCGCTGACCTTACCCATTAAAGCGTGATACACGTGAACAGCTAAATTTTCCGGCTTGATACCCAAGCCTTGAGTTGCGTTTCCTTGCGGATCAATATCAACTAATAAAACTTTCTTATTTTTTTGCGCCAGACATGCGGCCAAATTCACGGCGGTGGTCGTTTTTCCGACGCCACCTTTCTGGTTACAAAACGAAAATATTCTAAGCATGCCTTCCTTTCGTGGATAACTGAACATTAATCTTTTTTGATAGCATGATCAATGAAAATCTCAAAAGGTTCTAAATAGGCCTGTTTCACGTGAAACAGCACGCTCTGGACATATTATCGGTACCAAACTGCCAAACCTGAAGGTTAATTTTCAAAATTATACTTTTCATAAGTACATTAATATAAGCACTTTAAGAGTTTCAAATAAAATGAGCTTCATTTTGTTTCACGTGAAACAGCTGGAACCGTCATTGCGAAGGAGCAAAGCGACTGAAGCAATCTCAGTACGTAGATTGCTTCGGCCTTTTTAACATACTGGCCTCGCAACGACGTATTAGGCAGAGTTACTAGCTGCCGCAGATAGTTTTTGTAGATAAACCAATAAAACGGAAATATCACAACTCGACAACCCTGGGATCCTAGAAGCTTGCCCAATGGACAGAGGGCGAATTTTAGATAACTTTTCCTGAGCTTCTCGGCTGAGCCCTCGGATAATTTTGTAGTCCACAGTCTCAGGAATTTTTCTCTTCTCCAGTTTTTTGAACTTGGTTACGTCTTGAAGCTGACGTTTGATGTATCCATCATATTTGACGTCCCATTCAATCTTTCGATAGGTATATACGTCAATTTCTTCTATTTTTAAACCACTATCTATAAATGATTTAAGAGTAACCTCTGTACGCCTAAGCACTTTATCCATGAAATTATTTTCAATTTTGGTGGTTTTTAATTTTTCAATAACATTATCAACAGTTTGTTTCCGTTGCTGGCTTTTTTCAAATACTTCTTCGGAGATCAATCCGAATTCATGGCCGTATTTCATGAGTCGGTCGTCCGCATTGTCTTGCCTTAGAAGCAAACGGAACTCGGCCCGAGAGGTGAATAGGCGATAAGGTTCGTTGGTCCCGCGTGTCACCAAATCATCGATTAAAACACCAATATAGGCCTCAGAACGATCTAAAATAAACGGAAGTTTGCCCTTAAGCTTTCGAACCACGTTTAATCCTGCCATGAATCCTTGCGCGGCCGCTTCTTCGTAACCGGAAGTACAATTGATTTGTCCGGCAAAAAATAGATTTTCAATTCGTTTGGTTTCCAGCGAATGTTTGAGTTGCGTCGGCGGCATGCAGTCATATTCAATTGCGTAACCAAATTTCATCAGCTCTGCATCTTCAAGTCCGCGAATACTATGGATCATTTCAATTTGAACGTCTTGCGGCAAACTGGTCGACATTCCGTTGACGTAAAATTCTTCGGTGTCTCTGCCTTCCGGTTCTAAATAAACTTGATGGCGTTCTTTATCCGCAAATTTAACTATTTTGTCTTCAACGGAAGGACAATACCGCGGCCCAATTCCTTTAATGCGGCCGGCATACAAAGGCGAACGATGTAAATTTTTTTTAATGACGTCGTGGGTTTTTTGGTTGGTGTGAGTCAGCCAGCAGGGAAGTTGATCGATTTTTAATTGTTCCGTGCGAAATGAAAATGGTTCAGGATCCACATCCCCAGGCTGCTCTTCACACACTGAAAAATTAATGCTGCTTTTGCGAAGCCGGCAGGGAGTTCCGGTTTTAAACCGAACCACTTCAAAACCGTGTTGCTTCAGTGAATCTGAAAACCCCAAAGAAGGCGGATCCCCGCCGCGGCCGCCGGGATAATTCACATCGCCCACATGAATTAATCCTTTCATAAAGGTACCGGTTGTTACAATTGTGGTCTTTGCAAAATATTCAACCCCCAGCATCGTTCTGATGCCGAGTGCTTTTCCGTTTTGAACCAGTAAACTCACGGCTTGATCTTGTTTCAAATCAATATTCCGAATATTTTCGACTATTCGTTTCATATAACGTTGGTACTCTTTTTTATCCGCTTGCGCACGCGGCGCCCAAACTGCGGGACCTTTTGATTTGTTGAGCATTCTAAATTGAAGGGCCGTGTGGTCAATCGCAAGACCCATTTCACCACCAAGCGCATCGAGTTCGCGCACCACATGGCCTTTGGCGAGACCCCCGATGGCGGGGTTACACGACATTTGGCAAATGGAATCCACATTCATGGTAATGAATAAAACTTGATAACCACTGCGGGCGATTGAAAGGGCAGCTTCGGTACCGGCATGGCCGGCGCCAATGACGATTGCATCGTACTGCATTTATTCCTCGTGGTGCGGGAGCGCTTTTCCTTTGACGAAAAGTTGATGGAAAATGGAAAGCAGATTATTCACAAACCAATAAAGGACAAGTCCTGAAGGAAGACTGTAAAAAATAAAACCAAAAATAATCGGCATAAACATCATCATTTTTTGTTGTTCGGAAGGCCCTGTTTGCGGTGTCAGCCGTTGCTGCCAGACCATCGACCCAATCATCAAAACCGGAAGAATATTCACCGCGTCGCCCAAAAAAGGTAGAACAAAAGGAAGCATAAAAGCGCGGTCCGGTTCGGATAAATCGCGGATCCACCAAATAAATGATTCGCCTTGGAATTCAGCCGTCTGAGCCAAGACTTGATAAAAAGCGATGAAAACTGGAATCTGAAGCAGCATGGGCAGACAGCCACTCATCGGATTGACTTTGTGTTTTTTATACAACTCCATCGTTTCTTTGGATAGCTTGGCTTGATCATTCTTATGTTGTTCCTGAAGCGATTTTAATTTGGGCTGAAGCGCCTGCATTTTTTTCATGGATTCAAAACTGATATGCGTCAGCGGAGAAAAAAGCAGTTTAATGGCCACTGTAATTAACACAATCGCCCAACCATAATTGCCGACTAAATGATAGGTCCATTGGAGCGCAATGAGGAGCCCCAGTTTAAAAATTCCGAAAAATCCTTGAGACAAAATTTGCTCAAATCCGCGATCATAAGATTTGAGGTCGCGGTAATAATTGGGGCCTGCGTAGATTAAAAAACTCTGTTGAATTTTTTGACCCGGCGCTACAACGACCGGCGCCAATTGCAAAACGCTTTTGAACACCTGATTTTCAGCAACCGTTGTTTTAGAAAGCGCGGCAGGCGAATCGGATTGAAAAATAAGAACAAAAAAATGACGGGTCAGAGCCTGCCATAAAATTTTGCCTTCAATGACAGAAGATTTTTTACGGACTTTCACAAACCTGGTTGACACCGGTTTATCTGGCAAAGAAACAATAGATTCGGAGGCGCGCTGGTTGGTAACATCAGCGCCAACTACAAAATGATTAGAAATTTGAAGTGACGCAGTTTGTTCGACGGAATTTAGATTTTCAGTCTCGATCATCAGCCGAAAATTCGGTTTGGCAGAATCAAACTGATAAATTTTCCGGATGAGCCATTTGCCAGGCTCCTCGGTAGAAAAAATAATTTCGCCGGATTGGCCATCTAAACGATCAAGCCGAAACGCCCGATTTTCAAAATCAATCCCGTGCCCCGGAAGCCCCGCAACAAAAGAAGCGCTACCGGCTTTTTCTCGATCTATCAATACAACTTCTTTGCCGTGAATTTTCTTTCCCCATTGCGTTAAGGCCAGCCGCGCAATCCCGGCCCCATGATCTGTAAATTCCACATTAAAATGTTGGTTAGAAAATGGGTAGAGTTTTTCATTTTCTGGTCTGATCACCTGAGTAATTGGCTCAATAGCCGCTGGAGCGGCGGATTGGCTGGGCGTCTGAACGGAAGATGAAGTCTGGGTAACCGAAGCTGACGGAGGCGTGACCCATTTTAAATAAACGGGATAGAGAATGAGAATCAGAAAAGAAAAGGCAACGGCTAAGATAAATTTTTTGTTATCGGGATTCATAATTAGACCGGATCATAACCGCCTTTTGAAAAGGGATGACACTGGGACAGACGCCGCACGGAATAAAAAATTCCACGCCATATTCCATAATGTTCAACAGACTCAAGTGCGTAGCGTGAACAAGAAGGATGGAATCTGCAGGCCACACCGAAGAAAGGCGAGAGGAATATTTGATAAAACTGAATGAAAATTCGAAACAAATAAATAGTCATTTTAACTTTCTCGTCATTGCGAGGCCCGAAGGGCCGTGGCAATCTAAGATTTGGATTGCTTCGCTTCACTCGCAATGACACCAGATTTGATAAATAATTGCTTTAGAGTTTTTTGTAAGTTATTTAATTTAAACAAGTTATGATCCTCAAGAACACGGATCACAATGTCGTTCGGGAGGATGATATTCTTTTTTTCTTTCCGGTAAAACTCCCGAATCAAACGCTTCGTTTTATTTCGATCCACGGCTTGCTTGAAAACGCGCTTGCTGACAATAATTCCTAAGCGGCTTTCGGATGTGTTGGATTTCCGGAAATAAATAACCAAACCATTTTCCCGGAAGGACTTTGCATTTCTGAGCAGATTTCGAAAGTCGCTGGCAAGTTTAAGTCGTGATGTCTTAGGAAAGGAACTCTGCTTTACGGTCATACCGGCGTCAGTTTTGATCGCCCTTTTCTTCGCCTTCTTCTTAAAATATTTTGGCCGCCGCGGGTTTTCATGCGGGCGCGAAATCCATGCTTATTTCTCCGTTTTCGTTTAGATGGCTGATAGGTTCTTTTCATGAGTTTTGTCTTGGTAGAAAGAAAGGTGATTATAACAAAACCGCCCGCCGAGTCAAGGCATCCAGGAAAAAAGGGACAGGTTACTTTATTACGAACGTAACCTGTCCCTTTTTTAAAATGCTGCTTAAAAATAATTGTGGAATTTAACAATTGGTTTCATATAATGAATTTGAACTCGGAAACATTCCTACACACAACGCGAACCGTGACATTATAATCATGCCAAAAGAACTTGGAATTGGGCGAAATATTCCCACTATCTAGTTGTGTATAACATGTTTATAAAATGTTCACAAATATCAATTTTACACCTTATTTAAAACTAATTTAAGTGTTCATAGACTGTTGATAAACTGCCATGGATGTTAAAGAACTTCAGCCCGAACAAAACTACCCTTCAAGCGATCTCAATGACCTCTGGCCCAAGGCTCTTCTCAATATCAAGCAAGAGCTCAGTGAACAAAGTTTTAGAACCTGGATTGAACCTGCCAAATTTCATAAATTCGAAGATGGCAAACTGACTTTAGAAGTTCCTGATAAATTTTACGGGGACTGGCTCAAAGATCATTACCGGGAAATCATTTGCGGCGCCGTTCATGAAGTTATTGGGATTAAGCCAGAAATCCATTATGTGGTTTCAGACCATTCCTTTAAGCCTAATTTCTCTCCGCCTCTTTCGGTGCCAAGTTCCTCTCAAAACCCCGGGGAAGCGCCCCAATTAAATCATCGCTATACCTTTGATGGTTTTGTGGTTGGCCCAGGAAATCGATTTGCCCATGCCGCCATGCTGGCTGTCAGTGATGCCCCCGCTAAAAATTACAACCCCCTTTTTATTTATGGGAGAGTGGGGCTAGGGAAAACTCATTTGATGCAAGGTGTTGCTCACCGAATCCTTTCAAAAAATCCAAATTCCAAAGTCGTCTATATGTCTGGGGAAAAATTTACCAATCAGTTAATCTCGGCGATTCAAAACCGTTCTACACATGCATTTAGAGCAAAATATAGGAACACCGATATCCTTTTAGTAGACGATATTCACTTTATCGCCGGCAAAGAATCCACACAGGAAGAGTTTTTTAATACTTTCAATACACTCTATGATGCTCACAAACAAATTATCGTTGCCAGCGACCGGCCGCCAAAAGATATTCCTGGTTTAGAAGAGCGTTTAATTTCGCGGTTTGCTTGGGGATTGGTCGCCGACATTCAACCTCCGGATCTTGAAACACGCATTGCCATTCTTAAGAAGAAAATAGAGCGGGAAACTATTACCGTTCCTGATGATGTGGTGTTTTTTATTGCCAGCAAAATCAAATCAAACATCAGAGAGCTCGAAGGGGCTTTAATGCGGGTGGTTGCCTACTCTTCATTAACCTCAACCGTAGTTGATGTAAAGATTGTGGAAGAGGAAATTTTAAAAGATTCCCTAAAGGAAGAAATTGGAAATTTGACGATTGATCAAATCCAAAAAGGGGTTTGTGATTATTTCCAAGTCAAGATGTCAGATCTGCGGGCCAAGAAGAAATCAAAGTCGATTGCATATCCACGCCAGATTGCAATGTATCTGATTCGTGATTTAACGGACTATTCTTTACCTGAAATTGGAGCTTATTTTGGGGGCCGTGGGCATGCAACCGTCATTCATGCGTGCAACAAGATTGACTGCACAGTTCGCGCTGGCGGAAAAATTCAACATGTGATAGAAGATATTAAAGTGTTGATAGGTAAGGTTTAGTTGTGAACAGCTTTCATTCTTCTAAACTATTTATTTTAAATAAGTTACAAGTTTATCAACAATTTATCGGAGATTACTATTATGACCACTGTATTTAATACAGAAAGTACTATAGTAAGTAATGCTTTACAGATCAAAGTACAAAAAGAGGAGTTTCTTCAAGCTGTCACCACGGTTTTTGGGGCGGTTAGTTCAAAAGCTACCCTTCCGATTTTAGCTAACATTTTAATTCAAAGTAACGGGCCAGACCAAATCATCTTAAGTGGTACCGATTTGGAACTTGGCATTAAAACTCAATGTCCTGCTACAGTTCTTTTGCAAGGCGCGATTACAATTCCCGCTAAAAAACTTTATGAAATTATCCGTGAACTTGGTTCTGGAGAAGTCGAGATTACAGTTGGTAAAAATAATGCCGTAAACATAAAAACCAATAAGTCGTTCTTTAAAATTATGGGTCTTGAGCCGGATGATTTTCCAAAGCTTCCAGATCCTACCGCAGAACAATCTTTTGAAATGGACCGCGTTGTTTTGAAAGAATGTTTGAGTTTAACAATTTTTGCTATTTCCAGAGACGAAACTCGCTATACACTAAATGGCGTACTAGCCATTTTTAAAGCAAAAAAAGCTAGATTTGTTGCAACAGACGGAAAAAGACTCGCGTCGATTGAAAAAGAGATTAATTTACCAAATGATATTCTTTTCGAAATCATTATCCCGGCCAAAACCATTGCGGAAGTCATTAAAACCATTTCTGATGGCCAGGGAAAAATAAAAATTTCACTTTCCCAGAATCAAATTATGTTTCAAATCGACGAAACAATTTTAATTTCAAGATTGATCGAAGGAAGATTCCCAAACTACGAACAAGTGATTCCAAAAGATGTAAAAACAAAAACTGATGTGAACCGCCAAGACCTTTTGTCCTGCTTGAAACGGGTTTCACTTTTAACCTCACAGGAAAATCAAGCCGTCAAAATCGATTTCATTAAAGACCGCCTTTTAATTTCTTCGCGCTCACCCAATATGGGTGAAGCAAAAGAAGAAGTGCCTGCGAAAATTTCGGGCGATGATTTAACAATCGGTTTTAATCCTGGTTATGTGATGGACGTACTCAAAAACTTAAACGACGAAACCATTACACTCGCCATGACAGAACCGGATAAGCCTGGTCTTATTAAAAATGAAGGCGGCTATTTATACGTAGTCATGCCGATGCAGCTTAGTTAATCGCAATGGATGAAAAACCTTTAAAGCAAGTTTTGAATAGTATTTTTTTACGGTTATCCAATCCAGAAAACCAAAAAAAATCGAATTTGACGGACTGTTGGCCCAAAATCGCTGGCTCTGAATTTTCAAAACACACCAAACCTTTATTTCAAAAAAACGGTCAGGTAACCGTGTGGGTGGATGATTCGACACTAGCGTTTGAACTCAGTCAAAAATACAAACCCCTTCTTTTGAAAAGACTCCGAAATCAATTTGGGGAAGAAGAAGTCAAAGACCTCCGGTTTTTAGTCGGAGAAATTCATTAGGCAAATATGGCAAAGTTAAAAGAAAATCTGAAAAAATCAGAAGCTAAAAAACCCACCACCTCTAGCACTAAATACGACTCCAGCAACATTCAGGTCCTAGAAGGAATTGAAGCCGTCCGCAAACGGCCAAGTATGTACATCGGCGACACCACGCCGCGTGGTCTTCACCACCTCGTTTACGAAGTTATCGACAATTCTATTGACGAAGCTTTGGCCGGCTACTGCACCAAAGTCCAAGTCGAACTTCACCCCGACGGCAGTGCGACGGTCGTTGATAATGGCCGCGGAATTCCAGTCGACATGCATAAGACGCAAAAGAAATCTGCACTTGAAGTCGTGATGACCACACTCCACGCTGGCGGCAAATTTGATTCCAAAAGTTATGCGGTTTCTGGTGGTCTTCACGGCGTCGGCATTTCTGTAACGAATGCGCTTTCTGAATGGCTCGAAGTTGAAGTTTCGCGCGACGGAAATTTATACCGGCAAAAATACGAACGCGGCAAACCCGTTACCAAAGTAACAGTGATCGGAAAAAGCAAAGGCACCGGAACAACCGTTACCTTTAAGCCGGACAAGCAAATCTTTGAGAAAATCGATCTGAGCTTTGAAATTCTTTCCAACCGGTTGCGGGAACTTGCGTTTCTCAATAAAGGCATCGAAATTTCGATTAAAGATGAGCGGACCAAAAAAGAACATACGTTTAAATATAAAGAAGGCATTTCTGAATTCATCGAATATCTGAATAAAAACAAACACCCACTCCACAACAAAATTTTTTACATTGATAAGAAAAAAGACAACGTTGGCGTTGAATGCGCATTTCAATATAACGACGGCTACAATGAAGACATTTTTTCTTTCGCCAACAACATTAATACCATAGAAGGCGGAACACACATGAGCGGTTTTAGGACCGCCGTGACACGCGCCACCAATCAGTATGCAAAAGCAAAAAATGCCTTAAAAGATCTCAGCGGCTCACTCAGCGGCAATGATCTTTCTGAAGGTTTGGCGGCGGTGATTAGCGTTAAAGTCCCGCAACCGCAATTTGAAGGGCAGACTAAAACTAAACTTGGCAACAGCGAAGTAGAAGGAATCGTTTCCTCGGTTGTTTATGATTCCGTTTCTGCTTTTTATGAAGAAAACCCGGCGATCGCCAATAAAATTGTGGAGAAAGCATTGCTGGCTCTACGCGCACGGGAAGCAGCCCGCAAAGCGCGCGAACTCACACGCCGAAAAGGCGCGCTTGAATCCGCGTCACTTCCGGGAAAATTAGCAGATTGTTCCAATGAAGACCCTAAAAATTGCGAGATTTATATTGTAGAAGGAGATTCTGCCGGCGGTTCCGCCAAGCAGGGCCGAGATCGGCGTTTCCAGGCGATTCTTCCGATTCGCGGAAAAATTTTGAACGTCGAAAAATCTCGCCTCGATAAAATTTTAAACAACGAAGAAATTAGAACCATGATTACCGCCATTGGGGCGGGAATCGGCGTAGGTGAAAACGGTGACGGATTCAATCTTGAGAAACTTCGCTATCACAAAGTCATTATCATGACCGACGCTGACGTCGACGGTTCTCACATCCGCACATTACTGCTCACTTTTTTCTATCGGCAAATGAAAGGCTTAATTGAAAACGGACACATTTTTATCGCTCAGCCACCGCTGTATAAAATTAAAAAAGCGAAGCGCGAAGAATACATTCAAACCGAAGATCAATTTAATACGCTGATGATCGAATTTGGGTTGGACGGGACCACGCTGAAGGATCTTAAAAACAAACAAACGTATTCAGACAAAGATCTGAAAGCTATTTTAGAAGCGATTCTTGAGATTGAAGAAATTCGTTATTTGGTGGAACGAAAAAACACTAACTTCGAACGATATTTGGCCGCCTATGATGCGAAAAAGAAAATATTCCCTACGCGTTTGGTGCGCTCGCTTGAAGATCAAGAAGGGCAGTTTCTTTATTCCGACGACGAACTGGCTAAGGCGGTTAAAGAGAACGAAAAGAAAAAAGGAAAATCTCTTCCGGTTGCGGGAAAAACAGAAGCGGACGCCAAAGAAACCGTTGAAGAAAAAGAGACCTTAGAAATTATTGAGATTTTCGAATCACACGAACTCATTAAAATTGGCAAGAAACTTGAGAAATACAATTTGGAAGTTCAGAATTTTGGCGGTGGTGAGAAAGCAACTTATGAACTCAAAGTCGGCAAAAAGATAGAAACCTATAAAAATCTCTCTGAAATATTCAAAGCGATCAAAGAATTTGGAAAAGAAGGCATTACGCTTCAGCGTTATAAAGGTTTGGGTGAAATGAATCCGGAGCAGCTTTGGGAAACTACCATGGACCCTGCGCGCCGGACCGTGCTTCGCGTCACACTCGAAGATGCTGTCGAAGCGGATGAAATGTTTACGATTTTAATGGGTGATGAAGTTGAGCAGCGCCGGCTTTTTATTGAAAAGAACGCAAAAGCCGTTCGCAATTTAGATATTTAAGAGAACATCATGGCAGACGAACACATTAATGTCTTCGCACTCAACGAAAAAATAATCCCGGTTCCGATTGAAGATGAGATGAAGACCAGCTACATCAATTACGCGATGAGTGTAATTGTGGGGCGCGCGCTTCCGGATGTTCGTGATGGACTCAAACCTGTTCACCGCCGAATTTTGTACGCCATGAGTGATTTAGGCCTCGCCCATAATAAAGCGTACAAAAAATCGGCGCGCATTGTCGGAGAAGTGCTGGGTAAATATCACCCCCACGGTGACATGGCCGTTTATGATTCGATGGTCAGGATGGTTCAAGATTTCTCGCTCCGTTATCCGCTCATCGATGGTCAGGGAAATTTTGGATCTCTGGACGGCGACAACGCAGCCGCGATGCGATACACCGAAGCGCGTTTGGGCGGCATCTCAGATGAACTGCTCCAAGATATCGAAAAAGAAACCGTCAATTTTACCCCTAATTTCGACAGCTCTTTAACCGAACCTACCGTTTTACCGGCAAAACTTCCCAATCTATTAATTAATGGTTCCAGCGGAATCGCCGTCGGCATGGCCACCAATATTCCGCCTCACAATTTAAATGAAATTGTAGAAGCCATTGTTGCGGTGATTGAAAATCCAGAAGTTACGATAAAAGAATTAATGAAATTCGTCAAAGGCCCAGATTTTCCGACCGGCGGTGTAATTTGCGGAAGAGAAGGAATTAAATCTGCTTTTGAAACGGGCCGCGGAAAATTAATGGTCCGGGCCAAGGCGGCCATCGAAAGCGGAGTCAAAGGCAAAAAAGATGCCGTCGTGATTGCTGAAATTCCGTACATGGTAAACAAAACCAATCTGATTGAATCCATCGTGCGGTTGGTCGAATCTAAAAAAGTGGAAGGCATTTACGACATTCGCGACGAATCCGATCGTGACGGTACGCGAGTGGTGATTGAGCTGAAGAAAGATTGCAATCCCCAAGTCATCCTCAATCAACTGTACAAGCACACGCAAATGCAGGAAACCTTTGGCGTGATCATGTTGTCGCTTGTGGATAATCAACCACGTGTTTTGAATCTGAAACAAATGATTGAGTATTTCATTGAATTCAGAGTCGAAGTGGTCCGAAAGCGAACCCAGTTTGATTTGGCCAAAGCCGAACGACGCGCTCATATCTTAGAAGGTCTGAAAATTGCGCTCGCTAATCTAGACAAAATTATCAAAACCATTCGCGCAGCCAAAGATCCAGAGCTTGCCAAAGCTGCTTTGGTTGAAAATTTTGAATTGAGCGAGATTCAGGCCAAAGCTATTTTGGAAATGCAGCTTCAGCGCTTGACGGCGCTGGAACGCGACAAAATTGAGGCTGAATATTTGGAACTTCTGAAACAAATCGAATTTTTCAAATCTGTTTTAAAAAGTAAAGCCAAGGTACTGGACATCATCAAAACCGAATCCAAGGAATTGGCTAAAAAATACGGTGACGAACGCAGAACCCAAATCGTTGCAGCCGAAGATGACATTGAAATCGAAGATTTAATCGCAAAAGAAGATGTGCTGATTACAATTTCTCACGCAGGTTATATTAAGCGGCTTCCGGTCGACACATACCGCCGCCAAAAACGTGGCGGCAAGGGCGTGACAGGCGGCGGAGTCCGAGACGAAGGGGAAGATTTTATCGAGCACATGTTTTTGGCTTCCACTCATGACCACATTCTGTTCTTCACAAACAAAGGCCGCGTATACTGGCGCAAAGCCTATGACATTCCGCAAGCTTCAAGACAAGCCAAAGGCAAAGCCATTGTCAATTTACTGGCACTCACTCAGGACGAATCGATCGCCAGCTTTCTTCAAGTGAAGGAATTTGATGATAAACATTTTGTGATCATGGTGACCAAAAACGGCGTCATCAAAAAAACCAATTTAACCGCTTATTCCCATCCGCGCGCCACAGGAATTACCGCCATTACCTTAAAAGACAAAGATCTTTTAATCGATTGCAAATTGACCGGCGGAAAAGACGAAATCTTCTTGGCCACAAAAGAAGGCAAAGCCATTCGATTTCAAGAAAAACAAGTCCGTGAAATCGGCCGAACCGGCAGCGGCGTGCGCGGAATTCGGCTTGGCAAAAAAGATGAAGTGATTGCCGCTGAAATCGTGGATCCGAAAGCCACCATTTTAACGGTGACCAGCCAAGGTTTTGGCAAGAAGAGTAAATTTTCAGACTACAGAATTCAGTCCCGCGGCGGCAAGGGAATTATCAATACGAAAGTAACTTCAAAGAATGGGTATGTCGTCAATGTGCTGACGGCCACTGAAGAAGATGAAATTATCATTGTTACCCAGAGCTCGATGGTCGTTAGATGTGCGGTCAGCCAAATTAGAACCGTAGGACGAAATACCCAGGGTGTCAGAGTGATTAAATTAAAACCCAAAGACGAAGTAGCTTCAGCGATGAAAGTGGTTGCTCGCGAAGAAGGCGAAGTAGAAGAAGGCTAAGCTTGTATCCCTGCATCAATTCCCACCCCTCTCATTTATGTTAGACATTAAATTCATCCGCGAAAATTCAGAGTTTGTCAAAAAAGAACTCGCCAAAAAAAAGGTTCCCAGCGAGATTATCGATCAAGTTTTGTCTTTTGATCTTGAACGCCGCAAATTTATCAAGGAAGTCGACAACCTTAAATCGATGCGTAATGACGCCAACGATCAAATTACCAAGGCTAAGCAGCAGGGAAAGCCGGTAGGCAAGATTATCGAAGGAATGAAGACAGTATCCCAAAAAATAGGCGATCTAGATGATTCAGTGGGAGAAGTAGATAAAGGAATGGTCAAAATACTAAGCAGTATCCCAAATTTACCTCATTCATCGGTTCCTGTTGGAAGCGATGCTTCAGCCAATCAAGTGGTCCGGGAATGGGGAAAAAAGCCAGTTTTTGGCTTCCAGCCCAAGGATCATATGGAACTTGCTCAAAAGTTAGGTTGGATTTCTTTTGAACGAGGCGCGAAATTGACGGGCAGCGGTTCCATCCTTTACCAAAATCAAGGCGCCAAGCTCATTCGGGCATTGATGAATATGATGTTGGATTTACATATTGAGAAACATGGTTATCAGGAAGTGTGGCCACCGGCTTTGGTGAATCGTGCAAGCATGACCGGAACGGGACAACTCCCCAAAATGGAAGATGATATGTACCGCTTGAAAGATGAAGACTTATTTTTAATCCCGACCGCCGAAGTTCCAGTGACTAACATTTATAGGGATGAAACCTTAAATGAAAAAGATCTTCCCATTAAGCTGACCGCTTATTCGCCTTGTTTTAGGCGCGAGGCGGGTTCTTATGGAAAAGACACTAAAGGACTTTCGCGCGTTCATCAATTTGATAAAGTGGAACTCGTCAAATTTGTCAGGCCCCAAGATTCTTTGAATGAATTGGAATCATTGGTCCTCAATGCAGAAGCAGTGCTCCAGCTTCTCGAACTTCCTTACCGGGTGGTGATGCTGTGTACCGGAGATTTAAGTTTTGCCGCGGCTAAATGTTATGACTTGGAAGTATATGCTCCCGGAAGTGATAAATGGTTTGAAGTTTCAAGCTGCAGCATGTTTGAGAATTTTCAGGCAAGGCGGATGAACATTAAATACAAAACCAAAGACGGCAAGACAGAGTTTGTTCATACCTTAAATGGATCAGGCGTCGCCTTTGCCAGAACAATCCTGTGTCTGCTTGAAAATCATCAGCAAGCCGACGGTTCGATTCGGTTCCCCGAAGTGTTCAAGAAATACATGTAAAGCGGCTCTTCATTCTTCGTGTTTCTCAAGATACACTATAAGTTCTGTGGAGGGGTGGCAGCACTGATTGACATTGATGGATTTCGAATCTATCGATTGGTAATCAGTACACATATGCCCAACGGATTTTCAATAAATCCGTGCGGCATAGTGCTGGCGCATGGGCACCGGCAGTCACCCCTTACGATCAATATTTTCCTTGAACTATTTAATGGGGAGGGGTGGCAGCCCCGATTCTCATCGAAATGATTGGAAATCGGGACAGTCGCACCCTCTTATCAGTAGTTGCTTTGAAATTATTAATTGGAGGGGTGGCAGAGTGGACGAATGCGGCGGTCTTGAAAACCGTTAGGCCCTTTTGGGTCTCGTGGGTTCGAATCCTACCCCCTCCGCCATTGTCCTCATAATTATTTATTGAAGACAATGACAGTACTAATTTCTAATTAGTAGTCATTAGTTTATTAATGTTAATCAGCGCCGCCATTGAACACATTGTTATTATGAGAAAACCATAGGCTACGAAGGAATCTGAGCATCCGATAACTTAGTCAATGACTCTTAGACGAAGACTCGTTTTTTCATTCTTGGGGCTTTCGATTATCCCATTTTTTGTCGTCGGGATTTTTTGCTTTTTAACGGCGAGAAATGCTCTTTTGGATTCCATTTCATTTAGCCTTCATGCTATTGCCGAACTTCGGGAAGAGGAAATTTATCTATTTCTTGAAGAAGCCAAAACTGAGGCGGTAGATTTTTCTTCAGATAGTTTTACGCGCGACCAGCTAGAAAAAATAAATCGAGAGGACGCCGAAAAATCAATCGCCGTGCAAACGCTAATTCACCACTTGCTAGAGAGTAAAAAAACTTCAGACTCATGGGTTTTTATGATCGACATCCTCAACCCAAAAGGCAAAATTGTTGCCTCTACATCGCCTGTAAGAATTGGTTTGGACTTATCTGCAGAAAATTATTTTTTGAGAGCAAAAGAAAATACATATTTAGCCGACGTCTCTCTTAATTCAGATGGTGTTAAGGAATTTACCGTATCGATTCCCGTAAGGCCGCGCCTTGGTCCTTCATCGACAATCGGTGTACTGGTTAACCATTACAATACAAACCTTATTGAAAACGTCCTTAAGGGGGAACAAGCTTTAGGCTTCGACATAATGACGCGGCTCAGGGGGATTGGCAAAACAGGGGAGTCTTATTTGGTTAATAAAGATCGCCTCATGATTACCGATTCACTTTTTATTCAAGATGCCTCTTTTCGACAAAAGGCGGACACCTTTCCTGTTAAAGAATGTCTTGAGAAAGGAAAGGAGGTCTCCGGTTTTTGGAGAGATTACCGGGGCATTCCTGTTTTGGGGAATGCCATGTGTCTAAAATTCGATAGTTATTCTTGGGTTCTTGTGACTGAACAAGATAAAGCCGAAGCTATAATTCCCATTCAACGGTTAAGCTATCTGTCTATTTTGGGGTTGGTGGCTGCTGCGGCACTTTCGATCCTCGTTGGGCTGTTTCTTGCCGGAAGAATTTTGAAGCCGCTTGTTACATTGAATAAAGAAATTGAAGAAATCTCGAGCACAAAATTAAATTTGCCAGCTACAAAAATTAATAGCGGAGGAGATGAAATTGTCAGTTTGACGAGTTTTTTTCGTCAGATGGCAAGAGGTCTTGTGGATGCAAACGAAAAACTAAAGGCGCTTTCCATTGATTTGGAAAAGAAATCAAACACGGACGAACTTACAGGGCTGCGTAATCGGCGGTATATTCTTGCAGAAATTGATCGAGAACTGAAACGGGCGAATCGTTATAACTTGAAGCTTTCCGGAATGATGATTGATATTGATGATTTTAAGAGAGTAAACGATCAACATGGACACCAGGCCGGTGATCAGCTGCTTCGCGAAATAGCTGGTATTTTAGGCCGTAGCATCCGAGAAGTTGACATCCTAGGAAGATACGGAGGAGATGAATTTCTCCTCCTTCTGCCCGAAACAGATTTGGCAGCCAGTCGAGTAGTAGCCGAACGTATCATAAAAAATATCCGTCAGTATTCTTTAAGCATTAAAAATACATTGGTTGCTGTTTCAGTGAGTATTGGTTTGTTTTCTTTCTCAGCAAATAAAAAAATTACCGTCGAAGATTTCATTAACTGTACAGATCAAGCTTTGCTTCAGGCTAAACTATTTGGGAAGGACAGAATGTTCTTTGAACAAAATGCAACATAGGATGAATAAGGCAATACAAGCATCCCCCAAGTTTTGTTTTTGTGGGACGAAACTTTGTGGCCAAATTGTGTCTAACTTGATTCAAATCCAATCGGATTCAAAATACTTCATCGAATCATCGAAAATAAAATCTCATTGAATTTAAAGTGTATTTCGCGCACCATATTGATTTGATTGGAGTTGGGAAAAAATTGGTTTCACGATTTCCCCCACCGCGATTTTTTTATTACAAAATTTAAGGTAACCATGACTACGCCTTTGGCGCTGCCATTGTTAGTTAATGTTTATTGGAGAGGTCGCATAGCCCGGTTTAGTGCGGCGGTTTGCTAAACCGCTGTGGCGCCTAAAGCGCCACCGGGGGTTCAAATCCCCCCCTCTCCGCCATTTGAAAACTTTGGGCTCTTCCCCAACAAAGGGGGCAATAAGAAATTGAAGTTGATGTTTAGTGTTGTATTAAACCGCATAAAACTCTGACTCGCAATCTGTAGTTTTCGAAGTTTCTGAATCCATAAGC
>Ga0209726_10004566_pt1 | contig 17559 bp, 15 predicted proteins | sample Subgrocontami54m_FD_187453 | JGI IMG/M metagenome (GOLD analysis project Ga0209726, IMG submission 187453) | Subsurface groundwater microbial communities from S. Glens Falls, New York, USA - GMW46 contaminated, 5.4 m (SPAdes) (version 3) | ecosystem: Environmental > Aquatic > Deep subsurface >... | reverse complement strand
CGCCGCGCATCGTGCGGCTGCACGGACGCCCGCCGGTCGCACGGGCGCTTCGGGTGGGCGCGGGATCTGGAGGGCCGGCTGCTGGAGCTGTGGCAGCCGCCTCCGGGCGGCTATCCGGAGAGCTGAAGGCTCACGCGTGGGGCTCGCGCGGACGATGGGCCGCCGAGTAGACGTCCTTCCGCGCGATCAAGCCGTCCCTGAGTGGGAAGACGTCGACGCCGTCCCATTCGAGCGCTCGGCCGTCCTTCGTCAGGGCGAGCGTCCACTCGCACACCGCGAAGTCCTCCCCCGCCTGCAGGCTCCGCGTCGTGAAGCGCATGTCGGGGTTGTTGCCGAAGATCCGCCCGATGTGCTCGCGCACCGCGTGGGCACCCTCGGCGCGCTCGTCCGCCGTGTGGTTCTCGAACACGATCTCGGGATGGTGCAGCGCGTGGATCGCGTCCAGATCCTGGCGGTTCCACGCGTCGTTGTACCGGCCGATCAGCTCGGTGACCTCTGCGGCGTTCATCGGGAGAGTGTTCCACGCCGGCGCAGGACGCGCTCGTCACCGACGCGGCGCGTGAGCCCGTCGGCGTCGAAGCGCTCGAGCAGCAACTGTGCCGTCTTCCGTCCCACGCCGAGCAGGTCGCGGAAGCGGGCCAACGCGATGCGCCCGGCCGTCTCGCACTCGGTCACGAGAGCGTCGCGCGCGCGGTCGTACGCCTCGGCCGAGACCGCGTAGCCGTCGCCGACCCGAACGAGCCGCCCCTGCTCCTCGAGGAAGCGTGCGAGCGCCGGGTCGTCGATCTTCAGCGGCTCGAGGCCCAGCTGCGCCTCCAGCGCCGCTGCAGCCTCGGCGCGCGCGCCGAGCTCCGCCGTCGCGTCCGGGAGATAGAGCTTCGCGCCGCGCCGCTCGAGACCGAGCAACGGGACGATCGCCTGCCCCCAGGGCTCCGAAGGCGCCGGGACGCCGGGGTCGAGCGGGTCCGCGTCGGCGATCCGCCGCTCGAGCTCTGCACGGAGCTCCGCGATCCACGTGGAGGAGAAGAGCCATCCGTCGACGGCATCCACGCCTTCGATCTCGCCGTCGGCGAGATGGCGGAGCGTGTCGGCTCGCACCGGCTCGTGCACGGTCGCCGCGATCGCGCCTTGCTCGACGAGCTGCATGCGCTCGGCGCTCGCATGCCGTGGCGGCACCGGGTCGATGACGCGCCCGCCGCCGACCGTCGTCGACGCGCGCAGCACCACGCGGTCGCCGCGCGCGGCGACGACCGGCTCTGCGAGGCGGAGCTGCGCCCAGCGCTCGCCGACGCGCACGACGCGTGCGAGCACCGCGGCCGTTCCGTGATGGACGAGCACGCGCGGCGGTATCTCCGTGAGCGCCTCGAGCGCGACGTCGAGGCGATAGCTCGACGGATAGGCGCCGGGCGAGACCAGCGCGTCGCCGCGACGGAGCTCGCTCCGCTCGATCCCCGGCAGCGCGACGGCGACACGCTGTCCCGGCTCCGCCCGGTCGACGGCGTGCTCGTGCACCTGCACGCTGCGGATGCGCACCGGCCGCGCGCCCGGCTCGGCGTGCAGCTCGTCGCCCTCGCCGAGCGAGCCCGACCACAGCGTCCCCGTGGCGACGGTTCCGATCCCGCGCAGCGAGAACACGCGGTCGACATAGAGCCTGGTCGCGGTCCCGCGTCGCCGCTCCTGTGCCTCCGCCCTCTGCATCGACGCGGTGTTCATCAACACCGTGCGCAGCTCGTCGAGGCCCGCGCCGGTGCGCGCGCTGACCGCGACGACGGGCGCGCCGGGAACGAGCTCCTCCGCCTCCGCGCGCGCGAGCTCCAGCGTCTCCTCGTCGACGAGGTCGGACTTCGTCAACGCGACGACGCCACGCTCGATGCCGAGCAGGCGCAGGATCGCGAGATGCTCGAACGTCTGCGGCCGCGCGCCCTCCGCCGCGTCGATCACGAGCAGGAAGAGGTCGATGCCTGTCGCGCCGGCGACCATCGTGCGCACGAAGCGCTCGTGCCCGGGGACGTCCACGACGGAGAGCTGCGTGCCGTCGGGCAACTCGAGCGGTGCATAGCCGAGGTCGATCGAGATGCCGCGCTCGCGCTCCTGCGGCAGCCGGTCGGTGTTCCTGCCGGTCAGCGCCTCGATGAGCGTCGTCTTGCCGTGGTCGATGTGACCGGCGGTGCCGACCGTCAGCGGCATGCATTCACGGCGGTCGCGACCTCGTCGATCTCCATGTCGGTAAGGGTCAGACAATCCAGCAGGAGCTTCCCGTCGCGCACGACGCCGACGACGGGCGGCTCGCCGTGGCGAAGCGGCGCCGCGAGCGACGCCTCGACCGCGCACGCGAAGCTCGGCAGCTCTGCGAGCGGCAGCGCGCCGCCGCCGACGCGGCCGACCGTCTCCTCGACCGTGCCGGCGACGAGCGACGCGAGCCGCTCGGCACGCGCGCGCACCGTGCCCGCGTCCTGTCCGAGCATCCGCAGCACCGGAATGCGCCCCGGCGCGTCGAGATAGAGGCGCAGCGTCCCCTCGAGCGCTGCGAGCGTGAGCTTGTCGGCGCGCATCGCGCGCTGCAGCGGATGACGCCGCAGCTGCTCGACGAGGTCGGCGCGCCCGACGACGATCCCGGCCTGCGGGCCGCCGAGGAGCTTGTCGCCCGAGAAGCACACGAGGTCGGCGCCTGCAGCGAGTGACTGCCTCGCCGTCGGCTCGCCCGGAAGCTCGGCGAGCGCGCCCGAGCCCTGGTCGTCGACGAGTGGCAGCCCGTGCCGTCGCGCGACGGCTGCGAGCTCCTCGAGCCGCGGCAGCTCGGTGAACCCGACGACGCGGAAGTTCGACTGGTGCACGCGCAGGAGCAGCGCCGTGTCGGGGCCGATCGCCTTCTCGTAGTCCTTCGCCCGGGTGCGGTTTGTCGTGCCGACCTCCACGAGACGGGCGCCGGATCGCACGAGCACGTCGGGGATGCGGAACCCGTCGCCGATCTCGATCAGCTCGCCACGCGAGACGACCACCTCGCGGCCCTCGCCGAGCGCGGCGAGCGCGAGCAGCACCGCGGCGGCGTTGTTGTTCACGACGAGCGCAGCGCCTGCGCCGGTCAGCCTTCGCAGCAGCGCTGCAACATGATCCTGTCGCGAGCCGCGCGTGCCTTCGGTGAGGTCGAGCTCGAGGTTCGAGTATCCGCGCGCCGTCTCCACGACCTGCGCAATCGCCTCCTCCGCGAGCGGCGCCCGCCCGAGGTTCGTGTGGACGATCACGCCCGTCGCGTTCAGCACCCGGCACAGGCTCGGCGCGCGCACGGAGCGGAGCTCGGCGGCCAGCCGCTGGGGCAGGTCGCCGGGATCGGCGCCGGCACGGATCTCCTCCCGCGCGCGATCCAGCACGGTCCGCGCGGCGTCGACCGCGAGCGGGTCGTCCAGCCCGCGCGCGAGCTCGTCCACCGACGGGAGGTCGCGCAGCTCCAACGACCCTAAGGCTACGTCGTACGGCCGACGTCCAGGATGAAGCCCTGGAGGTAGCGCGCGCGTCCGTGCTCGTCGCTGACGGCTTTCGTCTCGTCGACCAGGGTTACGAAATGCCCGTCCTTGTGGCGCATGCGGTACCTGCCGCGGAACGGCTCGCCCGTCGCGTGGGCACGTGTCGTGCCCTCGAGCGCCGCCTCGCGGTCGTCCGGGTGGAGCCGCGTCACCCAGAAGTCGTCCTCCTGAAGCCAGCGCTCGGCCGGGAAGCCGAGCAATGTCTCGATGAAGGGGCTGATGTACGTCGTGCGGATCGGAAATCCGAGCGGGTTGATGTACGCGCAGATCGGCAGGTGCTCGACGAGCGTTCGAAACCGGGCTTCCGACTCGGCAAGTGCGTACTCGGCGGCGCGCCGCTTCGACGCGTCGAGCGCCATCCCGCCGACGCCGACGACCTTGTCGCCGTCGTGCAACGGCTCGATGTAGATGTCGAACGTCCACCGCCGCGTCGACTGCGTCAGCTGGGTCGGTTCCCCGTCGAGAGCGCGGCGGTGGGCCCGCACGACCTCGGCGCCGCGATCCCGCCCACCCGCCAGGATCAGCTCGAGGCCTTTGCCGACGACCGTGTCCGCGTCGCCGATGCCGAGGAGCGAGAGCGCGGCGCCGGACGCGTAGGTCAGCTGTAGGGCAGGCGACGTCGTCCAGACGAACGACGACGGAAGCCGCGCGAGCAGCAGCTCGACGTGAGCAGAGGGGCGGCGGCCTCCGAGCATCCGGGCAACAATCGGCTACCCGTCGGACGGACTTGAGGCGGTGCTGCGCGATGCCGATGGACGGAGGATGGCTCCGCCGTTCGCTCAGCACCGCCTCGCGGTCGCGATCGTCGCGGTCGCCGTGTGGGCGACGTCCGGCGTCTTCGTCTTCGCGCGCCCTCAGTACCGGCCGCCGGGCTCGGCGTTCACGACGGTCGCCGTTCCCTCCTATGTGACTCCGGCCGCCCGGGGGTGGACCTGGCCGCGCGGGCTACCCGGGTTTCGCATCGGGCACGACACGTTGGCGTGGAACAGCTCGCGGGTCGACTGGGCGACCTTGTCGGCCCTGCGGATCGCGGCGCCGGCTTCGCGCGTCGATCCTCAGAGCCTGCGCGTGCTCGACGCAGCGCGCCTTCGCCCGGGCTTGAGGCCGTACCTGCTCGTCGCGGGGCGGGACGTCCGCGGGCGCACGTGCATCGGTGTACAGCCCGGTCCGGCGGCACCGCGGTTTCTCTGCCCCGACCAACTCGCCGGGCACGTGGCGATCGTGAGCGCCGCGCCGCAGGCGCCCTACGGCGGCAACTGGACGATCTACATCGACGGCGTCGTGAGCGCGGCCGTCACTCGTGTCGACATCTCAACTGCGGCCACGACGTGGATCGACATGCGCGGCGCGAAACCGATCGTCCATCGTGCGGGACCGCAGACAGCCTTCCGGCGCGCCGACAAGTCCTGGGGGACGTTCATGTCGCTGCGCGGCCAGCCCGTCCCCTGGAACGCGCGCGTCGACTTCTACGGCGCGCACGGGAAGCTCGCGTCGCTTCCGCTGCGCTTCACGCATCCCGGCTCGTACGTCTTCGTGCGCTAGCTGTCGGGGAAGAGCGCGCGATACGAGTCGAGCACGACCTGTACCGCTTCCGCGGGGTCGTCGGTCACGGTCAGCAGCTCGAGATCCTCGGGCGAGACCATGCCGAGGGGCAGCACGCGCTCGCGCACCCAGTCGAGCACCGGCGACCAGAACGTCTTGTCGAAGAGGACGACGGGGAAGTGCAGCACCTTGCCCACCTGGATCAGGGTCAGCGACTCGAAGAGCTCGTCGGCGGTGCCGAAGCCGCCGGGGAACACGACGAACCCCTCCGCCGCCTTCACGAACATCGTCTTGCGCGCGTAGAAGTGCTTGAAGGTGAGCGAGATGTCGAGATACGGATTCGCTCCCTGCTCATGCGGCAGCTCGATGTTGAACCCGACCGAGAGGCCGCCGCCCTCGCGGCAGCCGCGGTTCGCCGCCTCCATCACGCCGGGGCCGCCGCCCGTGACGACCGCCCAGCCGGCCTCGGCGAAGCGATGCGCGGTCGCGCGCGCCTGGTCGTACGGCGGCGAGCCCTCGTGCGCGCGCGCCGAGCCGAACATCGAGACCGCCGGGCGGTCGATCTGCTCGACCGCCATGAATCCCTCGTAGAACTCGTCGGCGATCAGCGCGGTGTGCCGCCGCAGCTCTTCCGGACCCTCCTCGTGGGCCTCGAGAAGGCGCCTGTCTTCCATCACACCTTGCCGGCGTGGTTCGTGGCGAGCAACCCGGCGACGAGCGCGACCGCGAGGCCGGCGTACAGGGCTCCGATCAGCAGCGAGCGCCTGCGGTCGGGCGCGAACGCCTGCACCGGCACGCCGCCCTCGAACCGGATCACCGGCATGCGCCAGGCCTCCGTCATCGAGCGGAAGATCTGCCCGCCGTCGAGGAACCCGATCGGGATGAGGTTGAACGCGTTCAGCAGGAACGCGATGTTCGCGAGCACGACGAGCATCGTCGAACCGCGCGCCGAGCCGACGGCCCACACGATCCCGGCCGCGGCGCCGCCCGCCGCCGGGCCCGCCAGCGAGATGAGCGCATTGCGCCACGGCGTCAGCCCCGCGTGACGGATCTTCACGTACGCGCCGATGAACGGGATGAACATCGGCGCCGAGACCTCGAGCCCTTGCCGCCGCGCTTCGAACGCATGGCCGAGCTCGTGCACGAGGATCATCAGCACGAACCCGAGCGCGAACGTCCAGCTTCGGAACCAGAGCGTGTACGCGGCGACGGAGATGAAGAAGCCGAAGAACTTGACAAAGACGAAGCCCCACTTGAGGGCCGTCGTGCCGATCAGCAGCGCGAGCGCCCCGATGCGCTCCAGCGCCTTGCGGATGTTCGGCCCGCCGCCGCGCGGCTGAACCGGCTTGTAGTCGCGCATCTCCTCCATCACCGAGTGGTATTCACGATCCGCGTCCCAACCACTCCTCGCCGCCCTCGTAGAACTCCTTCTTCCAGAGCGGAATCGTCTGCTTGAGGGTGTCGATCGCCTCCCTGCAGGCGTCGAGGGCGGCCGCCCGGTGCGGGGCGGAGACGGCGATCGCGACGCTCGGCTCGCCGATCTCGACCCGGCCGATCCGGTGGTGGATCGCGACCTTCGACAGCCCGTGCTTCGCGGTCAGCTCGTCAGCGAGGGCGCGCAGCATCGGCTCGGCCATCTCCTCGAACGCCTCGTACTCGAGATACAGCACCGTGCGGTCGCGCGAATGCCGGCGCACGGTGCCGACGAACGACGCGACGGCGCCCGCCTCGTCGTCCTCCGCCTCCGCGATCACTGCGGCGACGTCGAGCGGTTGCGCGCTGATCAGGAAGCCGCCACCGGAGACCGGCGGGATCAGCGCGACCTCGTCGCCGTCGCGGAGCTCGTGGCCGGGCTCGGCGTAGGCGCGGTTGACCGCGTAGAGGAGGCCCGCCGGCTCGTCGCCCAGGCCGAGGGCCGGCCAGACGTCTGCGACGGTCACGACGTCGTCGAGCTCGAGCTTCCCGCGCCCCGCGAGCTCACGGAGCCCGGCGAACAGGCGGACGGTGACGTGCACAGCGCCATCTTGCCGGAGCCGCAGAGTCGCACGCGCGGCGTACTCTGGCCGGGTGAGGCACGGCAGCTTCTTCGAGAATCAGGAGACCCCCGAGCGGACGTCCGACCCGGTGGTCCGCAGCGCGAACCTGCGGCGGGTGGCCGCCCTCTTCCGGGCCTATCGCCTGCGGCTCGGAGCCGTGCTCACGTTGATCCTCTTCTCGGCCGGGCTCGGCGTCGTCTCGCCGTTCCTGCTGCGGTCGATCCTGGACACCGCGATCCCGAAGCACGACACGACGCTGCTCTCGCTGCTCGCCGCCGGGATGATCGTGATCTCGGTGATCGGGGGCGTGCTCGGCGTCGTCCAGACGCTGCTCTCGAATCAGGTCGGCCAGCGCGTGATGCACGACCTGCGCGCCGCCGTCTTCCGCCACCTCCAGCGGCTCTCGCTCGCGTTCTTCACGCGGACGCGAACCGGTGAGGTGCAGTCGCGGATCTCGAACGACATCGGCGGCGTGCAGAGCGTCGTCACGAGCACTGCGACGTCGATCGTCTCGAACGTGACGACGGTGCTCGCGACGATGGTCGCGATGATTGCCCTCGACTGGCAGCTCGCGCTGTTCGCCTTCGCGCTGATCCCGCTGTTCGTGCTGCTCACCCGGCGCGTCGGCAACGAGCGCCGCAAGATCGCGAAGTCGACGCAGGAGACGCTGGCCGACATCTCGAGCCTCGTGCAGGAGTCGCTCTCCGTGTCGGGGATCCTGCTCGGCAAGACGATGGGCCGCTCGAACGAGCTCGCCGACCGTTTCGAGGCCGACTCTCTGAGGCTCTCCGACCTCGAGGTGCGCCAGCGGATGGCGGGCCGCTGGGTGATGGCCACGATCCAGATGAGCTTCTCGGTCATGCCGGCGGCGGTCTACTGGTTCGGCGGCTGGGAGATCGCACGCGGCTCGCACGCGATCTCGATCGGAACGCTCGTCGCGTTCACGACGCTCCAGACTCGGCTGTTCTTCCCCGTCGGCTCGCTGCTCGGCGTCGGGCTCGACGTGCAGACGTCGCTGGCGCTGTTCGACCGGATCTTCGAGTACCTCGACCAGCCGGTCGACATCGAGGAGAAGCCCGGTGCGGTCGCGAAGGTCGGTCCCGGCGACGTCGTGTTCGACCGCGTGTCGTTCGGCTACGACGAGACGCTCACGCTCGAGGACGTCAGCTTCACCGTGCCGGCCGGGACGACGACGGCGATCGTCGGTGAGACGGGCTCGGGCAAGACGACGCTCGGCTATCTCGCGGCGCGGCTCTACGACGTGAAGGACGGCAGCGTGTCGATCGGCGGCGTCGACGTGCGCGACATGTCGTTCGAGGCACTCTCCGATCTCGTCGGCGTCGTCTCGCAGGAGACGTATCTCTTCCACGCGAGCGTGCGCGACAACCTGCGCTTCGCGAAGCCCGACGCGACCGACGAGCAGGTGGAGGCCGCTGCGGAGGCCGCGCGCATCCACCACGTGATCGCCGCGCTGCCGGAGGGCTTCGACACGGTCGTCGGCGAGCGCGGCTACCGCTTCTCGGGCGGCGAGAAGCAGCGCATCGCGATCGCCCGCACGATCCTCCGCAACCCGCCGATTCTCGTGCTCGACGAGGCGACGAGCTCGCTCGACACGGAGACCGAGCGGCTCGTGCAGGAAGCGCTCGACCGGCTGGCGGAGGGGCGGACGACGATCGCGATCGCGCACCGTCTCTCGACGATCCGCGAGGCCGACCAGATCGTCGTGCTCGACGGCGGCCGCGTCGTCGAGGTCGGCAAGCACGAGGAGCTGATCCTCTCGGGCGGCCGGTACACGACGCTCGCCTCGCGCGACGCCGACCTGGCGCTCCTGACGGGATAGCGCAGTACCGGAAAATACGGATGCACGGGCCGCGCGCACGCGGCACGATGGGGCGCATGAGCCACTTCTCCGCCTCCTTCAGCCTCACCATGCGCGTGCGGCTCGACGACCGGCCGGGCAGCTTCGCCGACCTCGCGCGCGCGATCGCCGACGCCGACGGCCTGCTCGACGCGATCGACCTCGTGCGCGTGGACGCCGGCAGCAAGATTCGCGACGTCAGCGTCCTCGCCACCGACGCCGCGCATGCCGACCGGATCGTCACAGCGTGCCGCGCCGTCTCGGGCGTCTCGGTCGAGCACGTCTCCGACCGGACGTTCCTGCTCCACCTCGGCGGCAAGATCCACATGGACTCGAACGCGCCGGTGAAGACGCGCGACGACCTGTCGATGGCCTACACGCCGGGCGTCGCGCGCGTCTGCCAGGCGATCGCCGCCGACCCGGACAGCGTCTGGAACCTCACGATCAAGCGGAACACGGTCGCCGTCGTCACCGACGGGAGCGCCGTGCTCGGCCTCGGCGACATCGGCCCGGCGGCGGCGATGCCCGTCATGGAGGGGAAGGCGCTGCTGTTCAAGGAGTTCGGCGGCGTCGACGCCTGGCCGATCTGTCTCGACACGAAGGATCCGGACGCGATCGTCGCGGCGGTCGAGGCGATTGCGCCGGGCTTCGGCGGCATCAACCTCGAGGACATCGCCGCGCCGCGCTGCTTCGAGGTGGAGGAGCGGCTGCGTGCGTCGCTCGACATCCCGGTCTTCCACGACGACCAGCACGGGACCGCCGTCGTCGTGCTCGCCGCTTTCCTCAACGCGCTGCGCGTCGTCGGCAAGCGCGTGGAGGACGTGAAGGTCGTGCTCACCGGGGTCGGCGCCGCCGGCGTGGCGGTGACGCACACACTGCAGGCCGCGGGCGTCCGCAACGTGATCGGCTGCGACCGTCAGGGCGCGGTCTACCAGGGGCGGCCGGGCCTGACGGACGTGAAGGCGCGCTACGCGGAGGAGACGAATCCCGAGCGGGTCCAGGGCAGCGCCGACGAGGCGCTCGCCGGCGCCGATGTCTACGTCGGCCTCTCGCAGCCGGGCGCCGTCACGCTGGGGGGCATCCGCAGGATGGCCCCGGACGCGATCGTGTTCGCGATGGCGAACCCGACGCCGGAGATCTCGCCGGAGGAGATCGCGGGCCTCGCCGCCGTGATCGCGACGGGGCGCTCGGACTATCCGAACCAGATCAACAACGTGCTCGCGTTCCCGGGCATCTTCCGCGGCGCCCTCGACGTGCGCGCGTCGGCGATCACGGAACGCATGGAGGTCGCGGCGGGTCACGCGATCGCGGCGGCGATCGGCCCGGACGAGCTGGCGCCGGACTACATCGTTCCGAGCGTCTTCAACCGCGACGTCGTGCCGTCGGTCGCGGCGGCGGTCGCGGAAGCGGCCGAGGTGGACGGCGTCGCGCGCCGCTCGCGTGACGTCGAACTCACGGCATAGCGAGCGCCACCGGTCTGGCGCTCAAACGGCCATGGCCCTGAACCTGGTTCGAACCGGGTCCGAGCTCTGCCGTCAAGCCCCGCGGGCGTAGTCGCCCAAGAACCGCTTCGCGGCGGCCGCCGTGACCCGGTAGACGATGGTTGAGCGAGCTCTTTTGTGTCGGTCGGAAACGGGTTACCGGTGCTTCCGTTTGCCTCACATGAGTGGTAGCGTCGAGGCCTCACCTACGGAGGTATGACGTGGCCCGTTCGCGGACGGCACCCGTCCCTGTCGCGGACATTCAGATCACCGGGTCGGACGGTTCCGTCTACCGGATTCCGGCGGCCGCCCTCGCGCAGTTCAAGACGCCGAAGAAGGAAGCCTGGGAGGTCGTGTCCGAGCTGGGCGACGACGAGCTGGCCCGATCGGGCGATCTTGTCCTCACTCCGGGTGGCGACACGTCGGTCTCGGTCTGCCGGCCGCTGTCGATGACGCGGATCCTACGCCTCGCCGTCGACTACGAGTTCGCCGACGAACTGCTCGAGCTGGTGCAGCAGAACGACGTCGTAGTCGGCGTGCCCGTCGGGGCCGCGTTGACCCTCGCACCGCTCGCGCGCGACGCGGGCGTGCGCGTGAAGTCGCCCCAGGCCGGCGTCACCTGGGTGCCGTGGAAGCTCTCCGAGCTTGCGAACCTCTATCGCAACGCGATCGAGGCGGGCACGTTCGGCACCGTCAATGCCGTCAGCCGCAAGTCGGACACGCTCGGCGTGTCGCTGCCGGTACCGCTCCTCAACCGCGTCAAGTTGCTGCTGTGGTCGAAGCTCGAAAACGGCGTGTTCCGGACGCCCGCCGACCGGGAGATCGCCAGGGGCGCGGTGCGGAAGAGGCCGAGCGGCGGCAAGGGCGACGGCGGGCCGGGAGACGCCGGTGGGGGTCGACCCAATGACGCGTTCTGCAAGGAGTCCGGCGACAGCGGCTTTCAAGGTTGCCCGCTGGGCTGAGCCCCTGGAGGTCCTACGCCGGCCGATCCCCGTACGCGGTCGCGCCCTGCATCGCCGTCGATCTGCCCGATGACCTCGACACGGACGGCGGAGTGCAGACCGTGCTCGAGACCGTCGGGCGCTTCGCGTGCGGGGGCGGCTGCGACGCGGGGACGGTGTGGTTCGTGTGCCTCCCCTCGCCAAACGCCCGCGCGGCTGCGGCAGCGATCCACTCCGAGCTGACCGCGGCCGCCATCGCGCGCCGGCGTCCGCGCCCCGGCGCGCTCGTACCGGGGCGCATCGCGAATCGGTGGCGGCGCGAGCTCGGGGAGTGGCGTAAGCTGCAGCCGCTCGTCAACGCGGCTGAGATGATCGACGTCCCCGTCCGCCGCACCTGGCCGGGAACCGTGGCGACGCTCTCGCTCGGCGACGGGGCGCGCCGCCGCCGGATCTACGGCACTGTGCACGATTCCGACAGCGCCGCGGCGCTCGTCGTCGGCCTCGACAAGGAGCTGAGCCGCGCAGTGCTCGACCAGCTCGGCGTAGCGCAACCGCACGGTACAGTCGTGTGGTCGTACGACGATGCGGCGGACGCCGCGAATGCACTCGGCTATCCAGTTGTCCTGAAGCAGCCCCGGAGCGCAGACTCATATGGAGTCGTCGCGCGCGTCGCTGATTCGGATCACCTCCGCCGCTCCTGGGATCACCTCGCGCTTCCTCGCGAAAGGCTCCTCGTTGAGGAACGCCTCGACGGCGCGACGTACCGCGTCCTCCTGGTAGACGGCGAGGTCCTTCGGGTCGCCGAGGGGCGGTCGGCGACGATTCGCGGGGACGGGACCAGCACGATCCGCACGCTGATCCGGCTCGACCCGCGGCGCGCATGGTGGCTGGACGAGCCCGCGCTGGCGCACCGGTTGGACGCGATCCTGCTGTCGCAGGAGTTGATGGTCGCCGACGTTCCCGCACAGGGGGCCGTCGTGGCGGTATCCCCGCCGGTCGACGAGTGGCGGCATCTATCGCGGTCGTCGCTTCACCGGGAGAATCGCAGGATGGTGGAGCGCCTGGGCCGTTACCTCGCCCCGGCGATTGTCGGCATCGACGTCGTCTGCACACGCCTCGACCGGCCGTGGGGCGGTGCGAACGGCGGCGTCGTCGACGTCAACCCGGCCGCGGGCACGTGGTTCCACGACGATCAGGCGGCCCTCGCGGCGCGCTTCCTCGAACGGCTCGGGCTGATCGACGAGCCCGCGCGCATCCCGATCACCTGCTTCGTGGGCGAGGATGCGGACGCCGCGGCGCGAGCCGCCGCGGGCCGCGAGGAAGGCGTTGACCCTGAAACCTCCGACGCGTTCCTCCTGCTCGACGACCCGCACACGACGTCAGCGTTTGTCGCCGTGACACCCCAGGACTTCGCGGCGCGTGGGCTCGCGTTCGACCGCTGCGACGCGCTGAATGTGCTCCCCGGCGCGTCGCAGGCACTCCTCGCCATCCTTTCCACAACGGCCACAGCGACGCTACACCCGTCTCCCATCGGCGCATAGCCCGCGGCACTCCGCCCGCTCTACGGCGGAGTGCCCGCGCACGCGTCGCAGGTGCGGCGGCGATTCAGCCGGCCGTCAGCGCATCAGCCTCGAAGGCGACTCGGTTTGCCCACGGCCACGTTCCGCCCGGCAACCTGATTCGAACGTGGTCCGAGCTCAGCGCCTGACGGAGTACGGCCAGGCGTGGTGGCCGTAGTAGCCGAGCTGGAAGCCGAGGGACGCGAACGGCCCGAGCACGCGCCCGCCTCGGAGCGCGTAGAGCATGCCGACGCCCTTGCGCGAACGGACGAAGAAGAGTGTGCGGCCGTCAGGCGAGAAGCGCGGCGACTCGTCGGCGTAACCGGGCGGTGGTGACGTCAGACGGCGCTGGGAGCCGTCGAGCCCGACGCGCCAGAGCTGCCAGCGTGTTCCGAAGAAGTAGCCGCTCCCGTTGTCGGGCTGCGACTGCACGACGACGGAGCGCCGGTCGGGAGCGCATGCGAGCGAGCCCCACGCGCGGTGCGGCGCGGTGACGAGCCGTTGCAGCCGCCACTGGGGCGGTGCCGTGACACTGAGCTGCTTGTTGTGCGTCGCGATCCGATCGCCGCCCGTGGTGAGCACCAGCCGGCGGCCGCACCACGTGCGGTAGTCCGCGTAGGCGAGCATCGGACCGAGCCGGCGGAGCCCGTCCTGCTCCAAGGCGATCACGCGGACGTCGACACCGTCCGCGACGAGCGACGCGGACCCCATCGGGTCGATCGCGTAGAAGAGCCAGCGGGAGTCGCCCCAGAAGCCGAGCAGCATGATCGGCCCGGGCGAGCCGTTCTTCCCGTTCGGCGTCCACGCGGGCAGCCTCAGCGCGGCCATGTGGATCCCCTTGCCACGGGTGGTGACCCAGATCGTCTGCTTGCCCTTGGACACCCCGACGGTCGCGCGCCGTGTGCCGTCACGGGAGACGACGATGCTCACGCGCCCCGCCTGCTGCGACCGCAGCACCCGCTCGTGACACGTCGCGATGTCCAGCACGTGCAGCTGCGCGCCGCGGATGTAGGTTACGCTGCCGAGGCCGGGCTGCGGCGTGCAGGCGAGGGCGGCTGCGGCGACGGCTGCGGCGACCATCCGCCCGAAGATACGTCGCGGCCGTACGATCTGCCACATGGCCGCGACCGACGAGCCCCGGACGGAGTCCGGCATCGAGCTGAAGCCGGTCTACACGGCCGAGGACGCGCTGAGGCCGCTCGAGCCGCCGGGCGAGCATCCGTACACGCGTGGCCCGTACCGCGACATGTACCGCGGCCGCCCCTGGACGATCAGGCAGTACGCGGGCTTCGCCTCGGCGGAGGAGTCGAACGAGCGCTACCGCTACCTGCTCGCCGCCGGCCAGACGGGGCTCTCGGTCGCGTTCGACCTGCCGACGCAGCTCGGCTACGACTCCGACGACCCGCGCGCGCTCGGCGAGGTCGGGCGCACCGGCGTCGCGATCGACTCGCTCGCCGACATGGAGATCCTGCTCGACTCGATCCCGCTCGGCGAGGTGTCGACGTCGATGACGATCAACGCCCCCGCGTCGCTCCTGCTGCTGCTCTACGAGCTCGTAGCGGAGAAGCAGGGCGTCCCACCCGATGCGCTGCGCGGCACGGTGCAGAACGACATCCTCAAGGAGTACGTCGCGCGCGGGAACTACATCTTCCCGCCGAAGCCGTCGATGCGCCTCACCACCGACCTGTTCGCGTACTGCGCCGAGCGGATCCCGCGCTGGAACACGATCTCGATCTCCGGCTACCACATCCGCGAGGCGGGGTCGACAGCGGTGCAGGAGCTCGCGTTCACGCTCTCCAACGGGATCGCGTACTGCCGCGCCGCGGTCGACGCCGGTCTCTCGCCGGACGAGTTCGGCGAGCGCCTCTCGTTCTTCTTCAACGCGCACAACGACTTCTTCCAGGAGGTCGCGAAGTTTCGGGCTGCGCGCCGTATCTGGGCGCGGATCATGAAGGAGCGCTTCGGTGCGACGAACCCGAAGGCGATGGCTTTGCGTTTCCATGCGCAGACGGGCGGCTCGACCCTGACGGCGCAGCAGCCGGACAACAACGTCGTGCGCGTCGCGATCCAGGCTTTCTCGGCGGTGTGCGGCGGCGCGCAGTCGCTGCACACGAATGCGTTCGACGAGGCGCTCGCGCTTCCGACCGAGCATTCAGCGAAGCTCGCGTTGCGCACGCAGCAGTTGCTCGCGGCCGAGGCGGGTGCGCTCGACACAGCCGATCCGTTTGGGGGCTCGTACTTCATCGAGGCGTTGACCGACGAGCTGGAGGAGCGGGCGTGGGAGCTGATCGTGCGCGTCGACGACCTCGGCGGCGCCGTCGACGCGATCGAGCAGGGCTTCATCCAGGGCGAGATCGAGCAAGCCGCCTTCGCCTGGCAGCGCGCCGTCGAGAGCGGCGAGCGCGTGATCGTCGGTGTCAACCGGTTCCAGGAGGAATCCGAGCAGCGGGTCGAGCTCCTGAAGATCGACCCCGAGGGAGAGCGGCGCCAGGTCGAGCGGACTGCCGGGGTGCGCTCCGGGCGGAACGCCGGCGAGGCCACGCGGGCGCTCCAGGCGGTGCGCGAGGCGGCCCGGGGCGAGGGGAACCTCCTGCCCTTCCTGCGAGAGGCCCTGCGGGCTCACTGCACGGTCGGCGAGCTCTGCGAGGCGCTCCGCGAGGAATGGGGCATGTACGACGCGCTGCACGCCACGCCCTGAGCCGGGTCACGGGAAAAGCTCCATACTCCCCGCGTTCCGACAATCGACCGGGGAGGGGTTCCATGCAGCGTTTTCGCTCTCGGCGTGCGCGCTGGCTGACCGTCGCCGCCGCTGGGGTGGCCGTCACGGCGATCTCGGCGACCGGCGCCGTCGGCGCGCAGAAGGGGGACGGCGCCGGAAAGCTGGGGGAGATTCAGCGGATCGTCGTCGTCTACGAGGAGAACCACAGCTTCGACAACCTGTACGGCGGCTGGGAGGGCGTGAACGGTAGGTCGGACGCCACCGCCGCGAACACGACCCAGATCGGCCAGGCGGGCGTGCCGTACACGTGCCTGCTCCAGAACGACGTGAACCTGACCTCGCCGCCGCTCGGCGCCAACTGCGCCGACACCACGACCGCGACGCCGTTCACGAGTCACTTCACGAACTCGTGGTTCACGATCGACGACTTCATCGCGCCGTCCGACACCACGTGCCCGCAGCCGTTTCTCGAGTTCTCGCGCGGGAACGGCTGGGCCAAGGGCACCGGCACGCCGGGCGGCTGCACGCGCGACCTCGTGCACCGCTTCTACCAGGAGCAGTATCAGCTGAACGGCGGCGCGCAGAATCGCTACACGACCGGCAGCGACGCGGTCGGGCTGACGCAGGGCGTCTACGACACCAAGGCGCTGCCGATCTACACGTACCTGCACCAGAAGGGACATCCGGACTACGCGATCCTGGACGACTTCTTCCAGGCTGCGTTCGGCGGCTCGTTCCTCAACCACCAGTGGCTGATCGCGGCCCGCACCCCGGTCTATCCGGGTGCGCCAAACGACGGCTCGAGCAGCGACCGGCACTCCGTCGTGGACGCCAACGGCATGCCGAACACCTATCCGCTCTACACCCCGCTCTCGCCCGTGCTCGACCGGGAGCTGACGGCGTCCTGTAGTCCCGGGCCCGGGCGTGGGGCGACACCGCCCGGTGTCGCCTGCGGCGACTACGCGGTCAACACGATGAAGCCGTTCGCTCGGCCGTTCGGCTTCTTCAGCCGGACGCTGCCCGCGCAGACGGCGCCGACGATCGGCGACCGCCTGAGTGGAGCCGGCGTCGACTGGGCCTGGTACTCCGGTGGCTGGTCGAACGCCGCCGGCGTGGTGAACGGTCCCGGCTGGACGAACGGGAACGGGCCGAACTGCTCCGACCCGAACGCGATCCAGGACGGGACGGCCAACTATCCGTACTGCGCCGACCGGTTGTTCCAGTTCCACCATCAGCCGTTCGCGTTCTTCGCGAACTACGGCCCGGGCATGCCGGGGCGGGCGCACCTGCGCGACGAGCAGGAGTTCCTCCAGCTCGCGCAGTCGTCGAAGGAGGAGTGCAATCTCAAGCCGGTCAGCTTCATCAAGCCGATCGGCGAGGAGAACGAGCACCCGGGGTACGCGAGCGAGCCGGACGGCAGCGACCATCTCGTCTCGCTGCTGCAGTCGATCGAGAACAGCAAGTGCGCGAAGGGCACGATGGTGATCGTCACCTACGACGAGTTCGGCGGGCAGTGGGATCACGTCACGCCGCCGGGCCAGGGCTCCAACAGCGGGCCGCACGACGTGTGGGGCCCCGGCACGCGGATTCCGACCCTGGTCCTCGCGAAGGACCTGAAGGGCAAGTTCGTCGTCGACAGCACGCAGTACGACACGACCTCGATCCTCGCGACGATCGAGCGGCGCTACGGGCTCGCCCCGCTCAGCACGCGGGACGCGGCCGTGAACGACCTCTCGAGCGTCTTCGCCGCGGAGAAGGTGAAGGAGAAGAAGTAAGCACAGACCGAGTCGCGACTTCTCCGGGGCGTCTGCTACGCGGACGCCCCGGAGTATCGCTTCAACCCGAAGCGCCAGAACCAGCGCGTGAACACCGTGAGCGCTGCGCCGAAGCAGAGCGCGACGA
>Ga0209726_10004564_pt1 | contig 17562 bp, 17 predicted proteins | sample Subgrocontami54m_FD_187453 | JGI IMG/M metagenome (GOLD analysis project Ga0209726, IMG submission 187453) | Subsurface groundwater microbial communities from S. Glens Falls, New York, USA - GMW46 contaminated, 5.4 m (SPAdes) (version 3) | ecosystem: Environmental > Aquatic > Deep subsurface >... | reverse complement strand
ATTACCGAATTCCTTACTCAAAAAGGACACCCTTCTTTTATATAGTTATTAGACTCACTCTAGTATACGTCAGTTGATCTTCTTTTTCAAGAGCGTAGTATGGTAGCTGTAAAGCATATACAATTTTATGAATAGAAAATATATTTTTGTTATTGGAGGTGTTATGAGTAGTGTCGGAAAAGGCGTTACTGCTGCATCCATAGGTCTTTTAATGAAATCGCGGGGTTTTAGTATTACAAATGTAAAATGTGAAATGTACGTAAATATTGATGCCGGTACGATCCGGCCCACCGAACATGGAGAGGTATTTGTGGGTGCAGATGGAATAGAAGCAGACCAGGATCTGGGGAACTACGAACGTTTTACGGATCAAAACACCACACGCAATAATTTTATTACTCAGGGGCAAATTTGGCAGGACGTAATTAAACGTGAACGTAATTTAGAATATGATGGAGAGGATGTTGAAGTAGTGCCGGATATTCCTCGTGAAATTATTCGTAGAATTCAAATTGCTGCCACGAATGCAAATGCCGAAATTACCATTATTGAATTTGGAGGGACAATTGGCGAATATCAAATCTCAATGTTTCTTGAGGCGGCACGCATGATGAAACAACAAAACCCCCAAGATATTGCTTTTGTCATGGTGAGTTATTTACCAATTCCAAAAATGGTTGGGGAAATGAAAACAAAGCCTACGCAGTATGCGGCCCGTACGCTTAATTCAGCAGGTATCGTAGCAGATTTTATTGTTGCGCGGGCGGAAAGCACACTTGATGAACCGCGTAGGCAACGGCTTGCATTATTTTGTAATATCGCAGCAGACGGTGTGATATCGGCACCAGATGTTTCAAATATTTATGAGGTCCCTATAGAGCTGGAGTCTCAAGAATTTGAACAAAAGATTCTTAAAAAGCTTGGATTACAAGAACGAGAGGATACTCTTGCATCGTGGCGGGATTATGTTGTTACCATACGTTCGCTTACGCAAAAAGTGCATATTGCAATGGTAGGAAAATATTTTGGAACCGGACATTTTACCCTTGCAGATAGCTATATTTCAGTTATTGAATCTGCAAAGCATGCCGCATGGGCATGTGGGGTAAGGCCGGAATTCAGCTGGATTGATTCAGAAGGCTACGAACAAGATCCCAATAAAATTTCAGAGCTTTCACAATTTGATGGGGTTATTGCACCCGGTGGATTTGGTAGTCGCGGGGTTGAAGGTATTATTCAGGCAATTAAATATCTTCGTGAACAAAAAATTCCTTATTTTGGTATTTGTTACGGCATGCAGCTTGCATTAGTTGAGTGCGCCAGGCATTGTATGGGGATGAGTGATGCGCATACGACCGAGGTAAATCCATCTACCGCAAGTCCAGTTATTGATTTAATGCCTGAACAGTATGAAATTCTTAAAACATCAAATTACGGTGGTACGATGCGGTTGGGCTCCTATCCTGCATTTTTAAAACAGGGGACCCATAGTTATGAGGCGTATAGTAAAAACCCTGAAGGTAGATGGAGCTTTAAAAAAACTGATGCGGGTGCAACGATACGTGAACGACATCGACATCGGTATGAAGTAAACCCCACGTATGTAAAATTATTCGAAGAGCACGGGATCGTTTTTTCAGGGATTTCATTGGATGGGCATTTGATGGAAATTATGGAGTTGAAAAAAGAATTGCATCCATTTTTTCTTGGTACGCAATTTCATCCGGAATTTACGGGGAGTTTTATGAGTCCTCATCCGCTTTTTTGTGCGTTCCTTGAGGCAAGTAAAAAAGTTCAGAGATAAAATTATAACGCGCGGGATTAGTACAATGGTAGTATGTATGCTTCCCAAGCATAAGACACGGGTTCGATTCCCGTATCCCGCTCCAGAATTAGAATTAACATATGAATAGTATGAAAGAAATCAAAAGACTTCTTTTTTTTATTACCATTGTAAGCGTTTTTTTATTTCCTCACGCTGCATTTGTACAGGAAGAACTATTAGTAGAAAATGAACAAGAAATGATTGTATTGGAAAAATGTGGCGGTACCGTAACACTACAAAAACAGTTGCAAGAAAAATTTACTATTGAAGAACTAGTGCCAGATAAGAACAATGGGGTGGTTATTCCAAAAAATCTTAAGTTACTCAGTACTTTATGTCTTATTGATGTGAGTGAAAAAATATCGTATGATACTACACAGGGGGTACAGATAAAATTATCTGATCTTTCCCTTACAAAGCACACCTCATTTTTTTATTGGGATGGAAATCAAAAAAAATGGTTTGTGCTTCCTTCAATAAAAGAAGATGAGACAACGCTTTTGGTTCATTATTACCAACCCTTTGGAATTATTGGAGTATTCCATGATTTAGGGGAAAGCCGTGAAGGCATTGCAAGTTGGTATAAACACAGTAAAACCCCTCAGGGGGGAGCAACAAATTATTTTCCGCTTGGCACAAAAGTAAAAGTAACGAATTTAGAGAACCATAAAAGTATTATCGTAACGATTACTTCCACCTGGACACAGAAAAATCCAAAACGGGTGATTGATATTGAAAAGACCGGATTTAAAAAACTCGGGGCTGTAAGCCAGGGGCTTATAAAAGTGCGGCTCGAAAAGCTAGATGATGAAAAAAATCAGGCACTAAAGCCAAAGAAAAAAAATGATAAAACTTCATAATGTTTCAAAAACCTATTCTCCAGATACCGTGGCGTTGCAGGATATTGATATTCATATTCGTCCCGGTGAGTTTGTATTTTTAATCGGGCAAAGCGGAGCGGGAAAAAGTACATTAGTAAAATTACTTACGTCGCAAGAACGGGTAACCAATGGCAGAATCGTTATAGGCGAGTGGGATATTACCACATTAAAACAGCGAGAAATTCCAAATCTTCGTAGGCAAATAGGAGTTGTACATCAAGATTTTAAACTGCTTGAAAAAAAGACGGTGTATGAAAATGTGGCATTTGCGCTTGAAGTATGCGGGGCCTCAGGAAAAAAAATCACCCAAGACGTGCCTCAAGTACTTAAGATCGTAGGATTGGATGAAAAGCAGGATCGGTACCCAACCCAGCTTTCCGGTGGCGAACAACAGCGTGTTGCTATTGCGCGTGCGCTTATTCACCGGCCAAAAGTATTATTGGCAGATGAACCAACAGGGGATTTGGATACAATAACAGCCAAAAGCATTGTCGAGCTTTTGAAACGTATTAACGATATTGGTACCACAGTAGTATTTGTAACGCATAATAGAGAGATCGTAAACACTTTGCGAAAACGGGTTATTACCCTACAAAATGGGGTAGTGATTGCAGACAAGGAAGATGGAAAATATTTTATATGATACATAAAATTGCACGAATATTTAAATTTGCATTTCAAAATATTGGTAGAAATATTTGGCTTTCCATGGTGACTGTTTCCATGATGGTTGTGGCGCTCTTGGCAGTGAATTTTTTTATTCTTGGAAACGCAGTTCTTACGTCGTTAGTGCAAACAGTTGAAGAAAAGGTGAGTATGACGCTTTATTTCAAACAAACAGCACAAAGCGATGATATTTTGGCAGTTGCAGAGAAATTGCGAACCGTTCCGCAAGTAAAGGATGTTGAATATGTGTCAAAAGATGCAGCGCTTGAACGGTTTAAGAAAAAATATGCAGCAGAGCAAAATCCTTTAATTGAAGATTCTGTTCGTGAGCTTGATGTAAACCCATTGTCTGCAAGTATTGTGGTTCGTGCGCGATCCCTTGATGCGTACCCTGTTATCCTAGAATTTATTCAAAGTCAGCAGTACGATAGTATTATTGAAAAGAAGAATATAAATGATCGCAGCCGTTTAATAGAAAAATTAAAAACAATGAAGACAAACTTGGTAGCTGTTGCACTTGGAGTAATTATCTTTTTTTCATTGCTTATCTCCTTAATTATTTTTAATACCATTCGTATTACCATTTATTCTCGGCGGCGGGAAATAGGAATTATGAAGCTTGTGGGTGCGACAAATTCATTTATTCGCACACCCTTGTTTCTTGAAGGAATTTTTTACGGGCTTTTTTCAATCATTCTTATTATTTTTCAATCATTCTTATTATACTATTTGTATTTCCAATCTTAAGTATCGTACAAACGCCATTGGCACGGTTTTTTGACGGCTCGGCATTTGATGTGATAGGATATTTCAACGATCATTTTTTCTCTATTTTTGGATACCAATTGCTAGGGTTATGTGGTATAACCCTGGTAAGTTCGAGTATTGCGATTGGAAGATATCTGAAGGTGTAGTGTTTCTTTGACAATAAAACCACGTAATAGTATAATTATTTCTATAATACGTGGTTTTTATGATTTCTAAACCAATTGAAAGAGAGCGGGCAATTGCTTTGCGAAGGGAAGGTATGTCTCTTCGAGATATTGTGAAAATAGTTCCGGTAGCAAAATCCACATTGTCACTATGGTTGAAGCAGGTAAGTTTATCAAGGCCGCAAAAACAGCGATTGACTCAAAAGAGATTGGATGCAGCTCTGAGAGGTGCTGCAAGACGAAAGAGCGATCGTATCGCTCTGACGCAAAAAATCTTTGAAGATGCCGCAAAAGATGTGGTAAGTATTTCAAAGAGAGAACTTTGGCTCATGGGTGTTATGCTGTACTGGGCTGAAGGTGCAAAGCAAAAAGACCATAGCCCATCTACGTGCCTTAAATTTTCAAATTCAGATCCCGTAATGCTTCGGCTTTTTGTCAGATGGCTCGAGGAGAATTTTGGGGTTCAATCTGATATACTTCGTTTTGATGTGTATATACATGAGAGTATCAAGAGAACGAGAGAGGAACTCTTTGAGTATTGGGCAATAAAAATAGGTGTGCCTTTATTTTCTTTTAAGAGTGTCTATCTAAAAAAGGGAAATATTAAGACAAAAAGAAAGAATATTGGTGAAGCATATTTTGGATTGGTTAGACTAACAGTACCTAGAAGTACAATATTCAATCGTAAAATATCAGGCTGGGTAAAAGGTGTAGAAAAGTATTATTGGGGGATCGTCTAACGGCAGGACAACTGACTTTGACTCAGTTTATCTAGGTTCGAATCCTAGTCCCCCAGGAAAAATGCATTTTGTGCAAAAATCTCCTCTCTAAGGAGATTTTTGGTATCCGGATCCCCCCGTCTGAATTCAAAAGTTTTCTTACAATCAAAAACAAAATCCCATGGTTTTTTAAAATCCACCCGAGCCCTTCGCTCCGCGAGGAGGCGGTTCGAGCCGTGTTTTTTCAGAAAATCTTTTTTTACGAAAAGATTTTCTTCCAAAGCGACATTTTCCGCTTGGTGAGCAGTTAAAATGAACTTTTTTGAAAGTTCGAGCCACGCGTTGCCCTTTCGCTCAAAATCCTTCAATTTCTGCTCGAGATCAATTTTTTGCGACAATACTTTGTTCTTCTTTACTGTGTATTCCTCACGGGTTATCGCTTGCTCCAAATGAGCATCGAGCAGGGTGTCCAGCTTCTCATCACATACCTTAATCTCATTTTTGGTTTTTTGAGCGAATAGGGCATCAGATTGGGCGGTAACCGATTCGTCTTTTTCTAATTGTTTGAGCATTTCATCCGCCAAATCTTTTGGTAAAGAAACTTTTTGAATAATCTCGTTGATCTGTTCGGTGAGAAGCTCTTCACGGATATACCGCTGCGAGCATTTTATGCCGTCTTTTTTCTTCGTGCACCGGTAATAGCTGTGCCCTTTCTTCGACTCGGCAGTAATTGAACAGTCACACTCTCCGCACGCAAAAAGCCCGCGGAGAGGGAAGAGCTTCTCGCTCCGTTTCTTTGGACAGGTCTTGCTTGTTAGGATTGTCTGCACACTATCAAAAAGTTTCTTTGATACGCATGGCTCATGGATGCCAGCAAAAAGTTCCCCGTTGGATAGGAAAGCACCATAGTACATGGGATTGGTCAAAATTTTATGGACATTGGAATTTGAGAGCTTTTTGTCGTGCCTGCTCACCAAGCCCATATCGAAGATAATCTCTCGGAGGGATTTGATGGAATAATTGCCGGTTGCATACATTTCAAACATCTTGCGAACGAGGCGAAACCGCTCCGGGTCCTTGACCATTTTATGACTCACAATTTCGTTGAGATATCCCGTCGGAGCCACGCCTACTGCCTCGCCTCGTCTTACTTTCTGCCTCAAACCACGCTTCACATTCTCCGAGAGATTATCCACATAGTATTTTGATTGTCCAAAAGCGATATTGAGCATGAATTTGCCCTGTGGCGTGGCATCAAACCAAAACGTGGGGAATTTGAGCGTGGTGAGCTTTTCCGTGTCTGTGAGATAGATTACACGACCTCCATCAACGCTATTTCGTGCCAACCGATCCGGATGCCACGCTAAAATTCCATTTGCACCCCCTTTCTCTACGAGCGAGAGCATGTCGTTGAATATCGGACGCCCCGGCTCTTTAGCCGTCTGACTCTCGATAAAGGTTTGCTTGATTATTAGATGCTCTCGCTCCGCGTACTCTTTAAGTTCGGTGATCTGCGCTTCAATGCTTAATATTTGTCTATCTGGTTCATCCGTTGATTTGCGTGCGTAGAGAAAGTATGTGTCCATATCGTTTGTTGGCTAAGAATTATGTCGCTTTGGTTTCGCCAGAGGCGAAAGAAAAAACTCGGCTCATGAATTTTCAATTCATACGGTGCTTCGCACCGTGAACCGCCTCCTCGCGGAGCGAAGGGCTCGGGTGGATTTTAAAAAACCATGGGATTTTGTTTTTGATTGTAAGAAAACTTTTGAATTCAGGCGGGGGGATCCGGATACCAAAAATCTCCTTAGAGAGGAGATTTTTGCACAAAATGCATTTTTCCTGCCCCTCTTGGATAAAATTCGAACTTTTTTCAAGGAAAATCCTGACGCTGACATCTAAACTCTTAACTCGTAACTCCCCAGCGGCGACTCCGCGGTGCGGAGTACAAAACCCCTAAAATTTTCCCCTCTAGTTTTTTCTTAATCTTTTGCGCGCGCCCCATTTTAATCCGCCGTAGGCGGAAAACCGATAGGGTGGGAAAATTTTAGGAATTTTGTTGTTCTGTTCTTTTCGCCCCCACCATCTCTTCCCCACTTAATGAATGGGCGAAAAGAGCAGAACCGCCGCTTCCGTTTGGATGCCTTCGAGGCGGAGACAAAAGGTGAAATGAAAATTCCCTCTTCCCCCTGCCCCTTCTTCCTTTTCATTTCACCTTTTGTCTGGTGCCAATTTCAATGGCTAAGGCGGTTTAGCCGTTGGGGATATCTTGAACTATAGTACAATATATTGCCTAAAACTACAATAGGGAGTATATTTACATTCAATATGGATGAGATTTCAAAAAAGCTTGGACAAAATATAAAACGGATACGCGAGCAAAAAGAAATGACGCAGGGCGATATTTGTCGCGCCCTTAATCTTGATCGCGGGTACATAAGTAGCATCGAAAGCGGTAAGCGGAACCCTACCCTTTCGACGTTAAAGAAATTGGCGGATGCGCTAAAAGTTACAGTCGATGAATTATTGAAATAGATATGGCACAAACAAAAGATGCTCAAATACCAACATCAACCGAAGCAGATGCTCGGATTGTTATCAATAGAAAACTTCACGAAGCAGGATGGATTTTGGAAGGTGTGGGTAAAAATGTTCTTACCGAACAGCATTCTGAAGCAGGTTTTATGGATTACTTACTGTTAGATCGAAACGGTCGCAATCTGGCGCTCGTTGAAGCTAAAAAAGACTCCATTGATCCATATACTGCAAAAAATCAAGCAAGGGGGTACGCCGAGGCAAACAAATGTCGTTATGTTTTTCTCGCGAATTCAGAACAGCTCTACTTTTGGGACATGGAGGATGGTGACGCCACACCAATAGAGCGTTTTATTTCACCGGCCGATCTTCAGAGACGCCATGATCTGAAATTATCACGAAAACCACTTTCATCTATTTCTCACAACGAAGCTATTAGTGACCGACCATATTCAAAAGAAGCATCGGATATAATTGCAAAGCAATTTGATACAGGCAAGCGTGCATTCCTTCTTGAAATGGCGACCGGCACTGGCAAGACACGACTCGCGGCTGCAATTATTGATCGTTTTCTCAAGGCGCATCAAGCAGAGCGAGTGTTATTTATTGTCGATCGTATAGAACTTGCAAGACAGGCGCTTGACGCATTTCAGTTGGCCTTCAAGGACGATTATAGAGCAGTGAGATATAAACCTGGCAAGCATGCAGTGTTTGGCGGAGCAAATATTGTTATAGCAACCATCCAAAGTTTAAATATCCATTTTAAGGAGGATTTTACACCGGGCTATTTTGATCTCGTTTTTAACGACGAGGCACATCGCTCAATATATGGCGAACTACCTCGTCAAGTTGTGGAATATTTTCAGGCCGTTCGGATAGGGCTTACGGCAACGCCAAATGATTTTCTAAAAAACGTTGACGTTGAAAAATTAAAGGATGATGATCCATTAAAACTTGAATATCGTTTTGCAAAAGATACATTTAAGCATTTCGGATGTGAGATCAGTACGCCGACATTTCGGTATACAATTCAAGACGGCGTTCGAGACGGTTTCTTGGTTGCTCCAAAGATCGCCAGAATGGTTTCTCTTATCACAAAGGCGGCAGTATCGGAGGAGGGGTGGAAAATTGAAATTGACGGAGAGGACTACACTTACCGCATTGCTCAATTAGAGAAGCAGGTACTCATACCTCAACGCAATACTCTCATCTGTCAGCAATTTTTAGAGAATGCCCTGAAAACGCCAGACGGCGCAGTTGGAAAGTCAATTATTTTTGCAGTCTCTCAAAACCATGCAGTGGCACTTGCCCAAGAATTAAACCGTCTCACATCAGAACATAATGGAAAATTTGCAGAAGTTATAACCTCGCGAGTAAAAGGAGCCTCTGACCTCGCAAAACAATTTCGCAAGGATGAGAATTTTTATCCACGTGTCGCTGTGAGTGTGGATATGCTGACAACCGGCTTTGACTGTCCTGAAGCTCTGAATATCGTGCTTGCTCGGCCAATCGCATCGCCCACCTCATATGTGCAGATTAAAGGACGGGGCACCAGAAAGTATACCTTCCCCGATGGAACAGAAAAGAAATATTTTTTGATTCATGATTTTTGTGAGGTTGTTCAGTATTTTGAGGAAGAATATGACTTTGAGGCTGCAATGCCTACACCAAGCACTGGAGCAGTAACTGGCGGAGGAACGCCACCACCACCAATGCCACCATTTGAGGTAAAAAAATACGAGGGAGTGGACACAATAGTTTTTACCGCAATGATAGAAGTTGGGCCAGAAGGAGAAAAAGTTGATCGGTTGGGTTATATTACAAAATGGGAAGATGTTATAAAGAAAATAGTTGCAGAGAATCCTCACTTTGAAGAAAAGATAAAATCTGGTAGCGATGATGAGGAAATTAGCGAATATTTGCGTGTGAATGTTTTTGATCGGCCTCATGAATTTTTTAATGAACGCAACCTTTCTCGCGCATATAGGGTGTTTGCCGATCTCCTAGATTATGTTCGGGCCGGACTGGGGTTTGAAAGATTGCCAACCCACGAAGAACAGTTGATCGAATTGGTTGAGAGTATTAGAACAGAGTACGACCTTGATCTTGAGCAGGCACGCCTTCTTAAAATTCTTATCCGTCAGTTAGGTCAGAGTCCGCGACTTCTTCAGCAGTTCGAGCGTGGAGATTATTCTTTCCTTGATCAGCCGCCGTTCAGTCAGTTTGGAGGCACCCGCATGTACATATCTCGTTTTGATTCTAAAATCAGGCCTGTCTTTGAGGCAGTGCGCACAAGCCCTGCATTTATTGCTGCTGAATAATTATGCCACTCCAATTTATCAATTCCGATCTCAAACAACAAATTGACCACGTCATGGATGAACTGTGGGCTGGCGGAGTTAATAATCCCATGACGGCGATTGAGCAGGTGAGTTATCTCATGTTTCTCAAATCAATCACAGAATTGGACGAATATCAATTTAAAATTACCGAATTATCCGGTAAGGCATACGAGAGTATTTTTAACGATAAGGGCGCCAAGTTTAGCTGGCGAGTTATAAGTCGGCTTTCTGGCGATGAGCTTTATAATACGCTCACGGAAAGCTTTGAGCATCTACATGAATTGCCAAATCTTTCAAAAACAGGAAAAACGCTTTTCAAACAAGCACATCTTAAAATATATAATCGACCAACCTTGAAGTCGGTAGTGAGTATTATTGATGGCATGGATTTCAACAATACGGAAAAGTACGATACGGACGTAAAAGGCGATATGTACGAATATCTTTTGAATAGAATTGCCGCGGCAGGTACGAATGGCCAATTCAGGACGCCACGCCATATCATTCGTACGATGGTTGAGATTGTAAAACCGAAACCATCAGACATTATTCTCGATCCTGCTTGCGGAACAACAGGATTTTTAATCGAGGCGTATAAGTACATTCTCAAAACCAATACGAGCAAAGAAGAACTTGCAAATGGCCATGCCTCGGGGGATGAGCTTACGCAAGCCCAGCAGGAGTTTCTGCGCACAAAAGCAATCAATGGGTTTGATAATGACGCCGAGATGATAAAGGTCGGAATCATGAATCTGTATCTTCACGACCTCTCACAGTCGAATGTCATCAATTTTGACCCTCTTACACTTCCAGAAGAAAAGAAGCGTAAGTATGATCTTGTGCTCGCCAATCCACCATTTGCTGGTACGATCAATCCAGATGCGATTCAAGAGGATATAGGACTCAGTACCACAAAGACCGAACTGTTATTTCTAAAATATATGTACGATCATCTTGTTGATGGTGGTCGGTGCGCCGTGATCGTCCCTGAGGGTGTCCTGTTCGGTTCAACCGGAGCGCATAAGAAAATGCGCGAACTTCTACTGGACACTTGCAAAATAGATGCTGTTGTAAGTTTGCCGTCTGGAGTATTTAAGCCATATGCTGGAGTGAAGACGGCAATTATTTTCTACACAAAAGGTGGCAAGACAGACAAGGTGTGGTTTTATGAAGTGACTGGCGACGGGTTTACGCTAGATGACAAGCGGCAAGCTGATGAGAAACATAATAATCTCAAAGATCTACCAGTTGCATATGAGAAAAAGGAAGTAGGACAGCACAGTTGGTTTGCGACGCACGAGCAACTTGTTGCGGAGGATTATAACCTTACTGCTTCACGGTATAAGCCAGTAACGTTTGAGCAGACAAATCATCGTGATCCGAAAGAGATTATTGCCGAGGTGCAAAAAATTGAAAACGAAATCGTCGAAGGGCTCGCAATACTCAGTGAAAAAATATGATATGGCGACAAAATTGTTCAAAATTAAAGATCTTAATCCAAACTTTTTCAAAGGTATATCTGGAAAAGAGAACAAAGATGGTAATTCTTGGCTTATTTCTTCCGGCTGTGTTTTTCCATCGAGACTAAGGGAAGAAAAATTTAGACGATTTTTTTCAGATACTACACAAAAGCAACTCAAACGAGGGGATGTTCTTTTTAATACGGGAGGGGTCGGTACACTGGGTAGATGTGGCTATTTTAATCTAGCAGAAGATAGATATTTTCCCGATTCATTCGTGCTAGTTCTGCGTTTTATAAATCAGCATATTTTTTCAAAATACATTTTTTATGCATTGCAGTCGCAACCGGTCAAAGCAAAAATTATTCAAGGTACTATAGGCACTACGGGAATAACCTCAATCAAGCCCAAAGACATTTTGTTATTAGAGATACCAATTCCGGTCGATAAAAATGGCGATCCCGATCTCGTTGAACAGAAGCGAGTTGTCGCCATTCTCGAAGGAGCGGAAACACTCAAAAAGATACGCGCTGAAGCGGATCAGAAAATGAATGAGTTGGTTCCTGCTTTGTTTGCGCAAATGTTTGGCGATTTATCTAAATGGTCAAACAAGAGACTTGGTGAAGATCTTGCGGAATTCAAGTATGGTACATCGGTTAAATGCGATTATAAAATGTCGGGTTTACCTGTATTGCGAATACCAAATATTCTCGGAGGAAAAATCGACTCTCAGGATCTTAAGTATTGCAACTTAGGTGAATCAGAAATTGAGAAATTATCCTTAAACAGGGGGGATATTCTTTTTGTAAGAACGAATGGCAATCCTGATTATGTTGGACGTTGTGCGGTGTTTGATTTAAGTGAAAAATATCTTTTTGCCTCCTATTTAATACGAGCAAGATTTGATCAGAAAATTATTAATCCATCATTTTTAGCGACTTTTCTACGTACAAACACAGGGAGAAACACAATGGTTCCAGCGATACGAACAACAGCAGGGCAATCGAATATTAGCGTCGAGGGGCTAAAAAGTATAATTATCCCAATGCCACCTATTGACTTACAAAACCAATTTGCCGAAAAAGTAAAAGAGATTGAAACGCAAAAGGAAAAACAAAAACAATCCACTATTCAGTTGGATGTTCTATTCTCGTCGCTTTTGTCACAAGTCTTTCCTTAATATGATAAAACTTCCCAAATTCTTGTTATACGGCCAAGGCAATCCGAATGTGGAGGAGGCTATGCAACCGACTCTAGTTATTCGACGCTGGAGCGATCTTTCAGGTGAGGAAAAACAGGTGGCATTTCATGAGCTAGAAAATAGAGGGTGGCTTGAGGAACACTCTTCAGAGATTTTACAAACTATTCAGTATTTAAATCATACTTTTCTGCGTCAATGCCCAGGTAGACATCTCCATAACATAAAACCACAAAGTGATTATCATAGTGTTGGCTACAGTAATGAGCACAATCTAAAAAAGGCAGCACTACTAGACTTCCAACACATTTTTCTGCAAGAAAAATCAGATGCGATGGTTTTTCGCATGTTAAGTAAATTGTCCAGTTGTTATATTGATGGGTATGATTATCGCCGCGCTGATGAATCAAATGATGAAAAGGAGCGAGAGAAGTTAGTTAATGCAGCTTTCGAAAAGTTTGATAAGCTTGGAAACTGCCTTAATCATATTTTTGAACAGTTCGCTATTAACCAGGTAGTAACTAGAAGTGGGTTTGTGCCAAGACAGGACGAAAAAATAATAGATTATATTTATACACCAACTCTCCAAGCTCTTACTGATCCTAGATGGAAAATGGTTAGTATGGATCTTGGTAAAATGTTTGAAGATTTTAGGGAGGAAAGTTACCCAGAGGTAATAGCTAAAGCTCACAGTGCTGTGCAAAGATTTCTGCAGCTGATCGCTGGGACAGAAGGGAAAAATGGAAAAGGAGAGGTCAATAAATTATTCCAAGAGGCGAAGGGCAAGGGGTTGATTCCTATTAATCGGTTTACTGAACCACTTATTAATGTGATTCAGAATTTTATTGTTTCCGAACGTGCAACAAACAGTACCGCAAAGCCAACATTAAAGGACGCTACGGCTTCCGACGCATTACTTATGATGAATGTGGTGATGATATTTTTGCAATACTGTCTTCAAAAAATAAAATAACATAATTCAAAACAGAATAATTTATGTCCGAATACTATAAACCAAACAGAGGTGAAGCATGGAATTATGGTGGAAAGAACTGGAAGTTAAGCCGCTCCAAGATTGATCTCTTTGCAGAATGCCCACGATGTTTTTATATAGACAACAAGCTTGGCGTGAAGCGCGTGCCCGGGTATCCGTTTTCCATAAATAGCGGGGAAATGGGGACAGCCACCATTTATTAAAATCATAGTATACTGATATCATATGCCGCGTATCGCAAGAATAGACATTGGTAATTACGTCTATCACGTCATCAATAGAGCGAATGCCCGTGTACAGATATTTGATGCCGATGATGACTACGCACAGTTCGAAAGCATCCTACAGGATGCCGTGCAGAAGTTTTCTATGAGGTTGTTGGCATATTGTATTATGCCAAATCACTGGCACCTTGTGTTCTATCCCAAGCATGATGGTGACATGGGACTATTTATGGGTTGGCTCACAAATACCCACACAAGAAGATGGCACACAGAAAAAGGAACAGTTGGCCAGGGCCATCTTTATCAGGGAAGGTATAAATCTTTCCTTTGTCAGGAAGATAGCCATTTTCTTACCCTTGTACGATATGTCGAACGAAACGCAAAAAAAGCAAATCTTGTTAAGAAAGCAGAAAACTGGCGATGGTCCAGTGTTTGGATGAGGGAATATGGTAGTCTAGAACAAAAAAAATTGTTATCCTCATGGCCAGTGAATTTACCGAGAGGATATAATGATTGGCTAAATCAACCACAAACACAAGAAGAGGAAGAGATGCTAGAACGATCTATTGCAAAAGATGTTCCATTCGGTGGAGATAGTTGGGTAGAGCAGACGGTTAAAAAATTTGGACTTGAACAAATACAACGGGGAGTGGGAAGACCAAAGCAGGGATAAAAATAGTGGCTGTCCCCATTTCCGCTTGCGCCTCCACCGATGTTTCTTTCCGTGGCGCAGAAAGAGAATGAGTTCACGTCTCTCGGCGTAAATCCACCGGTAGATGGTCATGAAGTGAATGGCAATGCCCTGGTCGCAGAGGACCCCTGCGATCTCGTCGGGACTCCAGTGATTTGAGATGAGCATATCCATGACCGATTCAGCAAGGTTTGGGTCAGTGGCAAGCTTCTTGTTGGGTTTCCTACGCCGCTTGCGCGTGCGCTGGTGTGCCGCGCGCGCATCGTAGTGTCCCGTGACGGGATCACCATTTCTCCAGATCTCTCGCGAGATCGTGCTCTCGCTTCGCTCGAGCCGAGAGGCGATCTCTTTTTGGTCGAAATCTGCTCTCAAATACGCTTCTAGCTGAATTCGTTCTTCCTTGCTAAGCTGGCAGTGGGACATATTCGTTTTAGGGGGTTAGGTAGTTATCCTCAGCAGATCTACCTTACCCTAAATAGATGTGTCCTTTTAGCTATCTAGAAATTGCATTTGAGATGTGAAATCGCATAGCACTGCTTGACTGGATGCGCCCATGCACGTATAATGAAATAGATATATGTCGTATAGCTTAGTCTACAGATTTTAAAGCTTTTTCATAAATAACAGCCATAATTATTAACATTTTTTACTATGAGCTTTAAGGAAGGATCGGTTCCACGGCAAGACCTTACTCCAGCGCCCCCACAACAGGAGATTACTTCAGTAGAAGTGCAAGAAATACAAAAAAATTATGAAGCTGCAATAGTTGAGTTTAATAATAGTTCACCGGATTTAACAAAGATCGTAGACTTAGTACATGAGGTCAGAAACATTTCGGGTCATTCGGGGATGTTGCAAACCGACATACAGAGTATATTGATTGATATTCGTAGATATTATAAATCCGACGAAGAAAAAAGGCGCGCCCTTGAGAGTCGACGCAGTTCTTTAAGAGAGGGTGTTCGCTTGATAAGATCAGCCATTCAACGAGCAGAACCTATTATTGAATCCGATAGTGTGCTTTATGGATTATTTGAAAAAAAAATAGAGGCGGCAAAAAAAATTGTTAGCGCATGTGAACAAGTATAAATTTCCTTCTCGCGTTAGGGAAGTGTGCTTTGATGATAAATTCGAGCGAATTTTTTGAATTTTTACGCGAATAAACATATTTGTGAAACTTTATGGTGATAACCGCAACCCCTTGAAGGGTCGACCGTTATCTTCAAAGCGCGGGGAGCTTCGGTAATAAATTGCCGCCGCCTACGACCTCGAAAGCAGCCAATCGAAGTGAAGGGTGGCGCCCTTTCATCCCGTTCATTAAGGGTGGGGAAAAAATGGTGGGGGCGAAAGGAGCGATACCAAATAAACACAAAATTTTCCCTACCATAGTGGTTCCGCTTCAGTGGGTTAAAAAAAACGGGCGCGCGCAAAAGATTAAGAAAAAAATAAAGGGGAAAATTTTAGGGGTTTTGTACTCCGCTCTAGCGGAGTCGCCGCTGGGTAATTGGGAGAGTTTTCAGAAGTCATCGTGCGTAGGATTTTCTTTGAAAAATGTTCGTATTTTGTCCAAGAGGGGCACCCTTATACATTTTTTCTTTTTGAGAGAATGGCTCATTGACCACATCCCACTCTGCTACTCTTCCTTTAAAATGACTGACAACCCTTTCCACATGCTCACGCATTATTTCTTTCCGGTCTCGAATAGGAGTTTTAGTCATCCAATTGGGACTACTCTTGTCATAAAGTAATGCGTGTCCGTGTACGGTCATGTTATTTTTTAAAGCAGCGCTTACAAGTTGATCTGCTTCCTCAAACGTATAAATATTTGACTGTGGATGAATGAATTGGGGCTTCATGCTATTTTCTGGCGTAAGCATATGAAACTGGCCCAAAGCAAGCTTCCTGTACTCCTCGTCTATGAAGAGCGGATTAAAAGACACTGCAGTGCCTATTTTTAGCTTTCGCGGATTTGTATCTGCTAAGGCGCGGAGACTTTCTGAATCATTCTGATTTACAATAAGTGAGGCGGCAGGCACTACATCAACACTCCCGTTTCCAATCGCCTGCGCGTATAACCCAGTAAGTGTCCAGCCTGTACTTCCTACAGCACCATCTCCGCCAAACCAAATCGTTCCGCTGTCGAATATTGCATGATCAGGCATACTCCCTAGTATGTGATTATTCCCAATTATAGTGATCTGATCTTTTTTGTGCTCAAGAGAAATCCTCATGTTCGGTGTTGATGCAAACTTATACATTCTCATGTCCATAAAACGGGATGAGTTCCCATCCCAGATATGGATAGTTATGAGATTATTCACAAGCATAATACTTATACTTGGACCTTCATATCGCCATTGATCATACACAATTGGGGGTTGTGTATAGAGTCTCAGTGAAGCCTGCCTATCTCTCTCTGAGAGTACCGCCGTAATTCTGAAATCTCCCTTCACTCTTAAATATTTCCCTGCAACATTTACAGGTGCATTTGACTGCCCCTCCGAACCATCTTGATGAATAAGAATCTGATTAAGCAACTGAAAATGAATTCCTTCATGTATAGGAGAAACACCGGGAACACTCAACCAACCATTATCATAGATAAGATTAGTACTATTATTTTTATACTGCGGCGGGCTATAGATTAAGAGGAAAAAAAAGAATACCCCTAAAAGAAGCATGCCCTTCGAGGCTGATAAGAATCGAAAAAATTTTCTAACACTATGCATCCTAGTGGCGTAATGCCCGCACAATGGCGATGAGAATACACGCCCCGAGTAATGCGACAAGAAAGCTATACAGATTAAATCCCCCCACTCCGCTTTCGCCAATAACACTCATCAACCAACCGCCGATGACCGCTCCGATGATACCGACTATAACATTAAGGACTACTACCTGCTCAGCATCCGACTTCATAATCAGTGAAGCCACCCAGCCAACCAATGCCCCAAATACAATCCAAAGAATAATTCCCATATATATATGCACATAGTGAATTAATATTCTTACTGCACTATAACTAGGAGACTCCGGCCATGCTTATATTACATCTATATTATTCTATTACGACGATTATACACGGGGTGAAATTTCTC
>Ga0209726_10004551_pt1 | contig 17582 bp, 12 predicted proteins | sample Subgrocontami54m_FD_187453 | JGI IMG/M metagenome (GOLD analysis project Ga0209726, IMG submission 187453) | Subsurface groundwater microbial communities from S. Glens Falls, New York, USA - GMW46 contaminated, 5.4 m (SPAdes) (version 3) | ecosystem: Environmental > Aquatic > Deep subsurface >... | reverse complement strand
CCCGCCGCGGCGCAGATCGCCGTCTCGGCCAACGACAACAAGATCGTCAACATCGAGGGCACCAACACCGTCGTGCAGAACCCGCCGCCCGACAACGTTGCCATCATCGATCTTGGCGCGTCGCCGCCGAAGCTGCTGGGCAAGGTCAATGCGCCGAATTCGGTGGTCGGTCCGCCGCAGAGCGTTGCCGTCGCGCCCGACGAGAGCATCGCGCTGGTCACGGCGGCCATGAAGATCGACCCGGCCGACCCCAAGAAGCAGGTGCCGGACAACAAGCTCAGCGTCATCGATCTCAAGGCCTCGCCGCCCGCGGTGATTGCCACGCTGGAGGTCGGTGCGGGCGCCGCCGGCCTGTCGTTCAGCCCGGACGGCAAGCTCGCGCTCGTCGCCAACCGCTCCGAGGGCACGGTGTCGATCCTCACCGTCGCCGGCAAGACGGTGACGGTTGCCGGCAAGCTCGATCTGGGCAACCCGAAATCGGGCCCCAGCCATGTCGCCTTCCTGCCGGACGGCAAGCGCGCGCTGCTCACGCGCGACGGCGACCACCGCATCTCGGTGCTGTCGGTCGACGGCAGCAAAGTGGAGGTGACGAAACCCTATATGGTCGCCGGCGTCCGCCCCTACAGCATCTCGATCAGTGCCAAGGGCGATGTCGCCGTCCTCACCAACCAGGGTGGCGGCCAGGGCGACAACGACATCATCAGCGTCATCGACCTGAAGATGAACCCGCCGCGCATCGTCGATGCGATCTCCGTCGGCCAGACCCCGGAGGGCGCCACCATGTCGCCGGACGGCTCGCATGTGGCCGTCACCATCCAGAACGGCTCGCAGCGGCCGAAGACGCACCCGGCCTACAACGACCACGGCCTGGTCATGGTCTATCGCATCGACGGCACCAAGCTGGCGCTGGTGGCGCAAGCCAAGGTCGGCGGCTGGACCCAGGGCGTGGCCTGGAGCAAGGACGGCAAGACGCTGCTGTCGCAGGGGATGCTGACCAAGGCGCTGGACGTGCTGAGCTTCGACGGCAAGTCGCTGAAGGTCACCGGCTCCCTCAAAATGGAGGGCGGCCCGGCCGGCATCCGCACCGTCGAAAAGTGAGCTGCGGGGGTTGCGGCAGCGTTCTGGCCGTCGGCGCCGATTACACTCAGGATGCAGATTAGGCATCGGCGCAGAATGGCCTTGGTCTGACACTTTTCCTCCCCACTTCCGCCGTCTGGCGCGCTCAAACGGGTAGCGTCAGGCAGATTCGGGAAGTGGGGATAAGCCTATGACATATCGTGCCATCGGGGCGGTTGCCCTCGCGCTTTGCAGCATGTTTGCGGTGCCCGTCCAGGCCGGCCAGCCGATGGCGCTGGAGGCGCGGCTCGCCAATCCCGTCATGAAGGGCGGCGAGGGCGTGAAGAATTACCTGCGCGTTGCCCTGCAGGGCTGCAAGCCCGAGCCCAACCAGACGCGCACGCCCGTCAACGTGGCGTTCGTCATCGACCGCTCGGGCTCCATGGGAGGCATGCCGATCGCGCAGGCGCGCGAGGCCGCCATCATGGCCGCCAACCGGCTGCTGCCGAGCGACATCGCCGCGGTCGTCATCTTCGACCATGCCGTCGACGTGCTGGTGCCGGCACAACCCGTGACCGACCCTTCGACCTTCACCGACCAGATCCGGCTCGTCACCGCGCGCGGCTCCACCGCCATCCATGCCGGCGTGCTGGTGGGCGCGGCGGAGGTGGCCAAGAACAAGGACGCGCACCGGCTCAACCGCGTGGTGCTGCTGTCCGACGGGCAGGCCAACGTCGGCCCGTCGCGGCCCGACGACTTTGCCGTGCTCGGGCGCGCGCTGCTGTCGCAGGGCATCTCGGTCTCCACCATCGGGCTCGGCATGCGCTACAACGAGGACCTGATGCTGCAGCTTGCGCGTGCCAGCGACGGCAACCACGCGTTTGCGCGCGACCCGTCCGACCTCATCACCATCTTCAACAAGGAATTCGACGACGTGCTGGGCTCGTGCGCGCAGACGGTGTCGGTCGACATCGAGCTCAAGCCCGGCGTGAAGGCGGTCCGCGCGCTGAGCCGCGACGGGGTGATCGAGGGCCAGACGGCCAAGTTCACGTTCAACCAGATCTACGCCGCAACCGAGCACTACGTGCTGGTCGAGGTTGAGCTCGACAAGGCGCTGGCCACCGACGGCGAGCAGGAGCTGGGCGTGGTCAAGGTGGCCTACACGGCGCCCGACAGCGATGCGCGCCAGTCGCTCGATGCCACCATCCGGGGGCGCTTCACCGCCTCCGACGCGGAGGTGAAAGCCGGCGTCGACGCCAAGGTGGCCGAGGCCGTGGTCGAGCAGGTCACGCGCGAGCGCGCGCAGCGGGCGGTCACGCTGCAGGACCAGGGCAAGATCAAGGAGGCGCGCGATCTGCTGCTGCAGAACGCCGCGCAGATCCAGGGCCTCGCCGCGGTCGTGGCGCCCTCCAAGCGCATGCTCGAGCTGCAGCAGCACTACTCCGCGCTCGGCGCCCAGTCGGCGCCGACCACGGCGCACCAGATGAACCTCGGCCGCAAGGCGCTGCGCGCGCTCGAGAACACGCAAGCCGGCTCCGGCGTGCGCTACTGAGGGCTGGCAAGGCCGCGACCCCGGCGTCCTGTGACCCCGGCGTCCTGGCCGGCCGTGGTGAAATCCGCTAGTCTGCCCGCCCAGCGGTGGCGTCGCCGCTGTCTGCGCCACGAGACGGCCATTAGGCCGCCCCGCGCAATCACTAAGAAACCGGGAGGTCGACCATGATGGACATTTCACGCCGCACGCTGCTCACCGGCACGGCCGCTGCCGCTGCCACCGTTGCTCTCGATCCGCTGGCCGGCATATCCGCAGCGCACGCCGCGACGCCGGCCGCCGGCAAGCAGGCACCCGGCTTCTATCGCGCCAAGCTCGGCGATTACGAGATCACGCAGTTCGCCGACGGCGCGCGCACCTTCCCGATGCCCGACCCGTTCGTGAAGAACGTGCCCAAGGCGGAGGCGCTGGCCGCCGCCGAGGCCGCCTACATGCCCAAGGGCATGGTGACCGTGCCGTTCAACCCGATCCTCATCAATACGGGCTCCAAGCTGGTGCTGATCGACGCCGGCTACGGTCCCGGCATCGCCCCGCAGGTCGGCCTGCTGCCGGTGCACATGGCGGCCGCCGGCGTCGACCCCAATAGCGTCGACATCGTCGTGCTGTCGCATCTCCATCCCGACCACATCAACGGCGTCAAGACGGCGGACGGCAAGCTCGCCTTCCCCAACGCCGAGCACATGGTGCCGGCGCCCGACTGGGCGTTCTGGATGAGCGAGGAGAATGCGGGGAAGGCCGCCGACAACGCCATGATGAAGGGCTACTTCGCCAACGTGCGCAAGATTTTGGGCGACATGGCCAGCAAGGTGACGAAGTACGAGTGGGGCAAGGAGGTGGCATCCGGCATCACCGCGCTCGACACGTCCGGCCACACGCCGGGCCACACCTCGTTCGCCGTGGCCTCGGGCTCGGCCAAGATGCTGGTGCAGTCGGACGTGACCAACATCCCCGAGCTGTTCCTGCGCCACCCGGACTGGCACGTGATGTTCGACGTGGACCCGGCGAAGGCGCAGCAGACGCGGCACAAGTTCTACGACATGGCGGCAGCGGACAAGACGCTGATCGCCGGCTTCCACTTCTCGTTCCCGTCGCAGGGCTACGTGGAGAAGGACGGCGCCAGCTACCGCCTGGTGCCGATCCGCTGGAACCCGGTGCTTTAGGCGAATTGTCATGCCGGGGCTTGTCCCCGGCATCCAACCATCCGCCGACGTCGGCGCAAGTTGTGATATGGATCCCGGCGACGCCGGCCTTCGCCGGTGCAGGCAAGCGCCGGGATGACAGCGTAATTCACTGTTCGAACGAATGCCTCAACCCATCCACATCATCGGCGGCGGGCTGGCCGGCTCCGAGGCCGCGTGGCAGGTCGCGCAGGCCGGCTGCCCCGTGGTGCTGCACGAGATGCGGCCGGTGCGCATGACGGAGGCGCACCAGACGGAGGGGCTGGCCGAGCTGGTGTGCTCCAACTCGTTCCGCTCCGACGATGCCGAGACCAATGCGGTGGGGCTGCTGCACGAGGAGATGCGCCGCTGCAACTCGCTGATCATGGCGGCGGGCGACGCCCACAAGCTGCCCGCCGGCGGGGCGCTGGCCGTCGACCGCGATCACTTCTCGGCCGAGGTGACGCGCCGGCTCGCCCAGCACCCGCTGATCGCAATAGAGCGTGGGGAGATCGCCGGGCTGCCGCCGCCGGAGTGGGACAGCGTCATCATCGCCACCGGGCCGCTGACCTCGCCGGCGCTGGCCGCCGCCATCCAGGGCCTGACCGGGGAGTCCGAGCTTGCGTTCTTCGATGCGATCGCGCCGATCGTGCATCTGGATACGATCGACGCGGGGCTAACCTGGCGCCAGTCGCGCTACGACAAGGCCGGGCCCGCCGGCACCGGGGCCGACTACATCAACTGCCCGATGACGAAGGCGGAGTACGAGGCCTTCCTGGACGCGCTGCTCGCCGCCGAGAAGACCTCGTTCAAGGAGTGGGAGGCTTCCACGCCCTACTTCGGCGGCTGCCTGCCGATCGAGGTGATGGCCGAGCGCGGCCGCGAGACGCTGCGCTTCGGGCCGATGAAGCCGGTCGGCCTGTCGAACCCGCACAAGCCCGGCGAGCGGCCGCACGCGGTGGTGCAGCTGCGCCAGGACAACGCGCTGGGCACGCTGTGGAACATGGTCGGCTTCCAGACCAAGCTGAAGCACGGCGAGCAGGGGCGCATCTTCCGCATGATCCCGGGATTGCAGAACGCGGAGTTCGCGCGGCTGGGCGGGCTGCACCGGAATACGTTCCTCAATTCGCCGAAGCTGCTCGACGGCGAGCTGCGGCTGCGCGTCCAACCTAGGTTGCGGTTTGCGGGGCAGATCACCGGTTGCGAGGGCTATATCGAGAGCGCGGCCGTGGGCCTGCTGGCGGGGCGCGCCGCGGCTGCCGAGCGGTTAGCTACAACCTTTGTGCCGCCGCCCGCGACGACGGCGCTCGGCGCACTGCTGGGGCACATTACGGGCGGCCATCTGTCGGCAGACGCCGGGGACGAAGGCGGCGGAAGGTCGATCGAACTCCGTTCGTTTCAGCCGATGAACGTCAACTTCGGGCTGTTTCCCCCGCTCGAGGCTCCGTCGCACGATGCCAACGGCAACCGCATCAAGGGCAAGGAGCGGGGCGCCGCGAAAAAGCGGGCGATCACCGCCCGCGCGCTGGCCGATTTGGACCGCTGGCTTGGAGGTGTCAGACCCTCTGGGTCTGATACCATTCCGCGCCCCGCTATGGTGGAGTAACGGTGTCAGACCCGGAGGGTCTGACACCCACGCTGGAGGAAATTCATGTCACTGTTCGATCTTTCGGGCCGCGTGGCGGTCGTCACCGGCGGCAATGGCGGCATCGGGCTGGGCATGGCGCGCGGGCTGGCCGAGGCGGGGGCGGCCATCGCCGTCGCTGGGCGCAACATGAGGAAGTCCGAGGCCGCGGCGGCGGAGCTCGCCAAGCTCGGGGTGAAGACGGCCGTCATCGCGCTCGATGTGACGAGCGAGGCCTCCTGCCGCAGCATGATCGAGGATACGGTGAAGCGCCTGGGCCGGCTCGACATCCTGATCAACAACGCCGGCATCAACATCCGCAAGCCGCCGCAGGAGCTGGCGCTGGCCGAGTGGCGGCAGGTGATCGACGTCAATCTGTCGAGCGTATTCGTGTGCTCGCACGCGGCCTACCCGGTGATGAAGGCGGCCGGCGGCGGCAAGATCATCAACATCGGCTCGATGCTGTCGATCTTCGGCGCCGCCTTCGCCCCCGCCTACGGCGCCTCCAAGGGCGGCGTGGTGCAGCTCACCAAGTCGATGGCCGTGGCCTGGGCCAAGGACAACATCCAGGTCAACGCCGTGCTGCCGGGCTGGATCGACACCGAGCTCACCAAGAAGGCGCGCGAGGAGGTGTCGGGGCTCAACAGCCTCGTGTTGATGCGCACGCCGGCCAAGCGCTGGGGCCTGCCCTCCGATATGGCCGGCGTCGCCGCGTTCCTGGCGAGCAAGGCCAGCGACTTCGTCACCGGTACGTCGATCCCCGTCGATGGGGGGTATTCGGTGCAGGTGTAGGGCGCCTGACCCCCCCCGGGTCGATCCGATTGGGTCTTAGCCTTCTACTCGATCACCTCGTCGGCGAGCGCAAGCAGATCGGCCGGGATGGTCAGGCCCAGCGTCCTCGCCGTCCCGCGGTTGATGAACAGTTCGAGCTTCGTCGATAGCTCGACCGGCAAGTCGCCTGGCTTGGCGCCCTTGAAGATCCGGTCCACGTAGGTCGCGGCGCGCCGGTAGCTGTCTGCGAGGTGGTCCCCATAGCTGATCAGCCCGCCTGCCTCCACGTGCTCCCGGAACGAAAACATCGACGGCAGGCGGTATCTGGTTGCCAGGTCCGCGATCTGCTGTCGCTGCTCGACGAAAAGCGTGTCGGGCGCCACGACTACCGCCGCAGCATTCTGCTGGCTCATCCTGGAAAAAGCGTTCTCGATCTCCTGCGCTGTCGCTGCATCCACAGGCAGGCTAATGGCGGTGGCCCTGCGTATCGCGGCCTGGAGGTTTTCCAGGATCGCGGCATTGGACGAATTCCTGGGGTTCACCAGAATGGCCACGCGGGGCACCTTGGGCGCAATGCTGAGCAATAGGTCCACAAGCTTGGGGCTGAGGTCGGCACTGAGCATCGAGAGGCCGGTAATGTTGCCGCCGGGCCGCCCCAGGCTTGCGACGAAGCCGCTGCCGACCGGATCGTTGGCAGCTGCCATGACAATGGGGATCGTGGTCGTTGCTTGTTGCGCCGCGCCGATGGGGGGCGTCGCGCCTGCCACGATGACATCCACTTTCAGCTTGACCAGTTCCGCCGCCAAGGCTGGAAGGCGCGCAATCTCGCCGCCCGCAAAGCGCCATTCGATTACGAGATTCCCGCCCTCGACATAGCCGAGCTCGCGCATGCCTCCCGCGAATGCACCAAATCGACTGGTATCGAGAGGGGTGGGGCGCACAGGCAACGCCAGGAAACCGACGCGCCAGACGCGCCGTTGTTGAGCGAAAGCGCGCGACGTCGCTGACAGTACCGAGAGGCCAAGAGCAGACAGCAATGTCCGCCGATCGATCATTCGATCACCTGGTCGGCGCGCTGGACGAGTGCGAGGGGAACTTCGTGGCCGATCGCCTTGGCGGTCTTGAGATTGACGACCAGCTCGAAGACGGTCGGCTGCTCGACGGGAAGATCGGCGGGCTTGGCGCCGCGCAGGATCTTGGCGACCATCCGCGCCCGCTGACGGTAGACTTGGGTGAAGCGCGGCCCGTATCCCAAAGGCCGCCTTCCTCCGCCATGTCTGGCCATTGGTAGATCGCCGGCAGGCGCAGCGTCGCCATGCGATCGAAGATGAGACTGCGGTTGATAAATTGCAGGGGCGTCGCCAGAACGTTGACTGCCTCGACACCCCGTGCCTTGGCATCGTCGATCGCGGGCGCGATTTCCTCCGGCTTGGCGACAGCGAAAATCGAAAGCTCGACACCGCGTGAGCGCGCCGCATCCTGCAACGCCTGCAGGTGCCGCTGCGGGGTGATCGTGGAGTCGGCGAGCGCCGCCATGCGGTGCGCCCCGGGCACGGCCTCGATCAGGAGTTCCTGCCGCTTGCCGTCGAGCTCGGGTGAGAGAAGGCTGATGCCAGTGATGTTGCCGCCGGGCCTGGCGAGCGAGGCGGCCAGTCCCGCGCCAACCAAATCTTCGCTCATGCTGACGAGTGGTATCGTTCGGGTCGCTGCCTGCAGGGCGCGTGCGTAGAGTTCGGGGCCACTGACAATTACGTCAGGCGCTGCCTTGACCACTGCCGCCACGCCACCGGCAATTTGTTCGTTGCGGATATTGAAGCCGCCGAATACCACGGTGAGGTTTTGCCCCTCGATGAAGCCATTGCGGCGCAGCTCGTCGAACAACCCGGCGACGGCTGCCGACTCGCGTGTGGCCGGAATCAGAAAGCCGATGCGATAGGTGCGGCCCGCCTCCTGCGCGCGCGCCGCGAACGGCCCCGGGACCGCAGCGCCGCAGAGAAGCGTGATGAAATCTCGTCGCCGCATGAATCTACTCCGGGGTGGCGCAACGGTACCACAGCTCAGCTCGATGCCGACTACTATCAGACCCTCCGCGAACAGGCGATGGAACTGACGGCGGCGACCCACGCGGCCCTACCGACGCAAGCTGTAGACGCGCCTTCGAGAATGGGCTAGCGGAAGACCAAGAGACCCAGGCGCAACAGTGACTTACCTAACGCGCCGTGGCGTGGGGGAAGGCGCCCACGGCTATTACCGTGCCACAGTTTCTCCGCTATGGTCGGCGCAATTTCGCTAGGCGGGGCCAGCTTCGGTCCAGTTCGGGGGCGTACGCGTATGAACGACAGCAGCCGGGCGGTCATCGACACCGAGACCCCCGTCAACCCCTACAGCCTGCTCGAGGCCGTCAACCGCTCGAGCGGCTCGGCCAATGCGGCCTGGCTGATCTGCCTCGCGCTGATGAGCTACCTGCTGATCACGGTGGCCGGGATCACGCACAAGGACCTGTTGCTCAACAGCGACATCGTGCTGCCGATCCTGCAGGTGAAGATCGAGCTCACCCGCTTCTTCCTGTTCGCGCCGATCCTGCTCGTGCTGCTGCACCTGGGGCTGATCAGCCAGCTGGTGCTGCTCGCCCGCAAGACGCTGGAGTTCGCGGCCGCCATCCGCATGCTCGAGTCGACCGACGAGCGCAGCCATCCCCTGCGGCTCGAGCTCGACAATTTCTTCTTCGTGCAGGCCATTGCCGGCCCCGAGCGCAGCCGCATCGTCGGCGTCTTCCTGCACGGCATCTCGTGGCTGACGCTGGTGGCGATGCCGGTGGTCCTGCTGCTCTACCTGCAGCTCGTGTTCCTGCCCTATCACGACGTCACCATCACCTGGGCGCACCGGACCGCGCTGTTGGCCGACGTGGCGCTGCTGGTGTTCATCGGCGTGTTCCTGTGGCGGCTGGAGACATCGTTCTTCCGTGCCTTCTGGCGCACCAGCCTGCACCACCCGTTCAGCCTGGCCGTGACCGTGCTTCTGCTCGGCGCCGTGGCCGGCTTCTCGCTGCTCGTCGCCACCATTCCGGGCGAGGACATGGACCGCTCCGCCTCCCTGCCGCTGGCACGCTATGCCGTGTCGGCCCTTGCGCCGGCGCCGGAGGGCTCGCTGCTCGGCTTCTTCCACCGCAACCTCAACGTCACCGACATGGACCTGGTGGTCGACAAGGACGTGACGCCGGGCGAGCCGTCGATCAACTTGCGCGGCCGCGATCTGCGCTTTGCCCGCCTCGACCGCACCGACCTGCACCAGGCCGACATGACGGGCACGAACCTGGAGGGCGCGAGCCTCGCAGGCGCGGACCTGCGCGGGGTGTGGATGCAGTGCGGCGATCTCAACAAGCTCCTGCTCACCGACAGCCGCCGCGCCGCTGGTTGCGTGAGCGCGCGCGGCGCCAACTTCCTGAAGGCGCGGCTCAACGAGGCCAGGATGACGGGCATCGATTTGCGCGGAGCCAGGCTCGAGGAGGCGCAGGCCGACGGCGCCCAGCTCGCGCACGCGCTCGTGGTCGGCGCCAACTTCGCCGGCGCCCGGCTCGACCGTGCCGATCTTTCGGGAACGTCGCTGCAGGGCGCCAACTTCCTGCTCGCGTCGGTGCAGGGTGCCGACCTGAGCGGGGCCAAGCTGCAGCTCGCCGACTTCACCAGCGCCGGCATGCAGGGCGCAAACCTGTCGCTCGCCAGCCTCGAGGGGGCGGCGCTGCGCGACGCCGAGCTCGAGGGCGCCAACCTGCGCATGGCCAGGCTCAACGGCGCCGACATGACGGGCGCCAAGCTGCAGGGCAGCGACATGACCGGGGCGTTCGTGTGGCGCACCGTGCCGCCCGGCAGCGAGGCCGCCGTGGCGGTCTCCGACCTGGCCCAGATCGTCATGCGGCCGCTGAGCGAGGACGAGCTCGCCGCGCTCGGCGCATCGCTGGCGCCGCTGGACAACGGCCCGCTCAAGACGCGGCTCGCCGACAGCCTCCGGCCCCTCGTCGATGCCAGCCAGAACGGCGCCTGGGCGTTGGCGCCCGACCAGCAGGCGTGGCAGGGCTACGTCAAGGCGAGCGAGGCCGCAATCGCCGAGGGCTACAAGGCGCGCCTGACCGAGTTTCTCACCAAGCTGGTGTGCCGCTCGCGCTTCGCCAACGGGGCGGTGGCGACGGGCGTGGCCCGGCGGGCGATGGCGCAGGGCTTCAAGGGCGACATCCCCGTGCTCTACGACAAGCTGCGCGCGGCCGACTGTCCGGCGGCGGCGGCCATGAGCCCGCGCCTGCTGCGCGAGCTTGCCGGCGCGGCGGATGCGGCGAGGGGGCAGTAGGTCGGCTTTGAGCTCAGCCGCGCCTGCGCTTGCCACCCTTGAGCCTGGCGCGCTCTTCGGCGATCAGGCGCTTGATGTCGAGCGGTCCGCTGCGGCCGCTGGCCTTGCCCTCGTCCCAGCGCCGACGCAGCGCCTCGACGTCGCGCTCGCGCAGGTGGCGGCGCGATTCCCACAGCCGCAGCGCATCGCGAATGACCTCGCTGGCCGAGGCATACTCGCCGACCTCGACGGCGCGGCGGATGGCCTCCGCCATCGGCGCCGGCAGGGCGATGCTCAGTCGTTCGATCTCGGCCATGGTCGACCTCCACGGGCAGTATGGGGTCGCCGGGGTCTCGCTGCAACAAGTAATACTTGTTAATCGGTAAAAATCACAAGTCGCGCGCCCGCACGTAGCGATGGCGGCCTCGGTGGCGCACCGAGATCCGGCGCGGGGTCCTGCTCGTCAAGTGCTTCGTCTCTTTCACGGGCGGTTGCGCCCCGGCCAGGGTCTGGATCGCCGTGCGTGCCCGCATGTGCACGATCTTGAAGCCCTTGGCTTTGAGCAGCGACAGCAGTTCCGGCAGCGCCCGCATCGTCGAAGCGTGGATATCGTGGAACAGGACGATGCCCCTGCCGCGCCGCTCCAGACCGGCCATCACCCGGCGGATGACGCTCTTGGGATCGCCGGTGCGCCAGTCGAAGGAGTCGATGTCGATGGCGAATTGGGCGACGTTGCGGGACTTGAGATAGGCAACGACGGACTCGCTGTCGCTCAGGAACGGGTAGCGGAAGAAGGGTGCGATCGGCTGGCCGGCCGCCTTCTCCGCCGCCGTGAAGGTGGCCTCGATCTGCGCCTGCGCCTTCTCGTCCGACAGCCGCTTCAGGTTGGCGTGCGTCCAGGTATGGGTGCCGATGGTGTGGCCCTGCTCGGCGATCTCCTTCACGACATCGGGGTATTCGGCCACCATCTCGCCGACGACAAAGAACGTCGCCTTGACGCACTGCGCGGCCAAGGCGGCCAGGATCGGGCGCGTATACTTGGGGACCGGGCCGTCGTCGAACGTGAGCACGACCTCGCCGGTGGCGAGAAAGCTCGGGTCGCCTTGCGGCGTGCCGAACCAGGGCCCGCCGGTGGTGTCGATCTCGGCGACGCGGGAGACGCCCAGCGTATCGCCGGCGCAGACCTGCTCCGCGCTTGGCCGTGGCATCCCGGCCAACAACGCGCACGCCGCGCACAGCCCTGCCAAGGTGATCCGCATGCCGCCCCCCAAATTGCAGCCCGTGATTCACCTTAGGCCGCGTTGCCGCTGGGCCGCAACATGCCAGCCCCCCGAAACCACCCCGAAACCGCTTTTGCAATCAGATCCCCGGGCCATATTTCCGGCCATGGACAGGGCGGATTCGCCATGCTAGAACATAAAGCGAACAAAAGTCGCTGGCAGGTTGCGCCGAGCAAAAGCGTGGACAAGCAACCCGAGGGCCGAGCGTCGGCCGGGGTCAGCCGCTAACGTCGCAACGTGAGATTCGTGGCCGCAAGCGCGGCAAAGCTCGAGAGGAGGGCCCCATGGCCGGTTCCGTCAACAAGGTGATCCTCGTCGGCAATCTGGGGAAGGACCCGGAGATCCGCCGCACGCAGGACGGCCGCCCCATCGCCAACCTGCGCGTCGCCACCACCGATACGTGGCGCGACAAGGCCACCGGCGAGAAGCGCGAGAAGACCGAGTGGCACTCGGTGGTGATCTTCAGCGAAGGCCTGTGCCGGGTGGCGGAGCAGTACCTGAAGAAGGGCGCCAAGGTCTACATCGAGGGCCAGCTGCAGACGCGCAAGTGGCAGGGCCAGGACGGCCAGGACCGCTACTCCACCGAGGTCGTGCTGCAGAACTTCAATTCCCAGCTCACGATGCTGGATGCGCGCGGCGCCAGTGCCAGTGCCGGTGCGGGTGCCAGTGCCAGCGCCGGCATGGCCGAGGACGATCAGGCCGGTTATGCGGCCCCCGGCAACGGCAATGGCAATGGCAACGGCGCCAAGCGGAGCGCGGCCCCGGGCGCCCCAGGCGCCAAGGGCTTCGACAAGCAGGTCGACGACGAGATCCCGTTCTGAAGCGCCGGCGCCGTGGTGCCTCCCGGCTGCCTGGTCTGCGCGCGCCCTTTGCCCGGGCAGCTTGGCCTGACCCGTCGGCTGACGGAGCACCGCTTCGCGACCGCTATGCCCGGGAACCTGACGGATGGTGGACGGGCGCGAAGTGCCAACAGCAGCCGTCAGACCGCCTGGCAAGTGAACTCGCAGGGCGTCGAGAGTGGCGTTTTCGCAACTGTCTTTGCGGACCAAGCCGCACATCCCGAAAGTGATCCTGTATGACGCAGGTCTTGCCGATGCCCCGTAGGCCCACATCAGCTTGCCGGGATGCGAACCTCAAACCGGGAAAAGGCGCGGCGGCTATCCACGACACGATTTCAATTCGGGTACGACGAGTCCGCACTCCCTAGGCGGCAGTGGCGGGGCGTTCGCACCGCCGCGAAAACAGTTGTCGCACTGCCGCGGCAGTCACCGGCGGACTCAACAGGTAGCCCTGCATCTCGGTGCAGCCCTCGGCTCGGATGATCTCGAGCTGTTCCTTGGTTTCAACCCCTTCCGCGGTCGTCGCCATGCCGAGGGATTTCCCGAGCTGCGCCACCGTCCGCAATATCGCGACGGAATTTGGATCTCTGCTCGCAAGGTCGCGAACGAAACAGCGATCAACCTTGATTTTATCGAACGGAAAGCTGCGCAGGTAACTCAGGGAAGAGTACCCGGTGCCGAAGTCATCCAACGCGATCCGCACGCCGAGGTGGTGCAGCCGCCCGAGCACTTCGAGTGTCTCCTCGCTGTCCAAGAGCAAGACCGATTCGGTGATCTCCAGCTCGAGGCGGTTGGGCGAGAGACCCGAGGCTGCCAGGGCGCTGACCACAGTCTGCGCGAGATTGGAGGACTTGAACTGAACGACCGACAAATTTACAGCGACCTTCAATTCTTCTGGCCACATTGTCGCCTCTCGACAGGCCTCACGCAGTACCCATTCGCCGATTGGCACGATGAGGCCGGTCGCTTCGGCCACTGGAATGAAGTCGGCTGGCGAGACCCTGCCCCGCTCCGGGTGGTCCCAGCGCAGCAGCGCCTCGCAGCCGCAGATCCGGTCCGTCTCCAGGTTGAGAATCGGCTGATAGTGCAGCGCGAGCTGGCCCTCACCCAGCGCCTCGCGCAGATCGCCTTCCATTTCGCGTCGCGCCTTCATGGCCGTGTTCATTGCGGCCTCGAAGAAGCGATACATTCCACGGCCATCGGCTTTGGCGCCATACAGCGCGAGATCGGAGTTTTTCAACAGCTGTTCTGGATTGGTGCCATCTCCTGGGGACACGGCGATGCCGATACTGGTGCCGATTGACAGGCGATTTCCCTCGATCTCATGGGGCGCAGTCAACGACTCGATGACCCGAGCCGCAACGGCTGCGGCTGATTGCGCTGCATCCGCGGTGATTTGGACGATGGCAAACTCATCACCACCCAATCGGGCGACAAATTCGTCCTCCCGCACACAAGTGCGCAAGCGCTCGGCCACCGACTTGAGCAACAGATCACCGACGGTATGTCCGAGCGTGTCGTTGACTTCCTTGAAACGATCGAGGTCGAGGTAAAGAACGGCCACGCCCTGCCCTTGACGACTTGCGCCGACCAGCGCCTCCTCCAATCGCGCGCGCAGAAGCACCCGATTGGGAAGGTCGGTCAATGCATCGTGGTGCGCCAGATGGGCGATGCGCGCCTCGATGCGCTGCCGCTCGGTGATGTCCTCGTGCGTGGTGACGATGCCGCCACCCGACATCGGCACGACGGACACACCATAGACCTGGCCGGCGTTCAGCCTCGTCGTGTAATATCCCGTTGCCTTGGAACCGAGGTGCTCCATCGTCGATGCCAGCATCCTGTCAGGGTTCCTGCCGGCATAGCCGCCGTTGACGACACAGTAGCCGAGGATCTGGCGCACGGTGGTGCCTGGCTCTACCTGTTCCGCCAGCAGACCATACATGTCAGCAAAGCGCTTGTTGCTGATGACGAGACGCTGCTCGGCATCGAACATGGCCAAGCCCTGGGCCATGTTGTTGAGCGCCGCATCTAGCCGGTCCTTGAGATTCTCACGCTCGGTGATGTCCTGGTGTGTGGTGACCCAGCCGCCGTCCGGCCGCGGCTGGATGGAAACGGTAATGGACCGCCCATCACCAAATCTGCTCGTCATGTGGCTCACGTTCATGCGAGCCACCCGCTCGCGCATCCTGTCCAATACCTCGTCCACTGTTGTGCCGACGTAGAGGCCCGTGGCAATGCGATGCTCGATGAGATCTCTGAGTGGCGTACCAGGTTTCACCTGCTCCGGGGTCTGCCCGTACAATTCGGCGAAACGGTCGTTGGCGATCACGACACGCTGCTCGGTATCGAACATGGCGAGGCCTTGGGACATGTTTGTCAGGGCAGCATCGAGCTGGTCATTCTTCTGCTTCAGGCCGGCGTTGAGCTCTTCACGCTCGGTAATGTCGTTGTGTGTGGATACCCATCCGCCGTTTGCCAGTGGTTGGTTCGTGACTAGGATCGAACGCCCGTCCGGGGTTTGTATGAGTTGTGCCTGGGAGTGTTTTCGCTTCGCGATGTTGCGCAGGATAGGGGAACAATAATCATCAATGTTGCCCACAAAGGTTCCGGTTTCTTTTCGGTGGGCAATGAGATCGCGAAAGGCGCACCCTGGCTTCGCCACGTCCGGCGACAGCTGATACATTTCGATATAGCGCGGATTGACGACGACGATCCGCTCTGATGCATCGAACAGCAACAGGCCCTGCGCCATGTTGTTGATGGCGGTGTCGAGTCGCTGCTTTTCCAGCGTCAGCCTCTGCCTGGACCATTCATGCTCCCGCGACAACTGTCGGACGATCAGGAACAGGATGACGCCAATCACGAGCACCGAAACACCTGCTACGCCGATCAGAAATCTCGTTTGCTGCCACCAATCGGCGAGCGCAGCCGATACGGTCGTGGCCGCAACAATCGCAATGGGGAAATGGCTCAAGCTGTAAGCGGCAACCAGCCGGTCCTGACCATCAATCCGACTCATCAGCCGCGTCGTCCCACGGCCCTCTTTCGATAAAACATGTTGGAACAGCGGACCGGTTTTGAAATTGCGTCCAATCATCGAGTCGACGCGCGGATGGCGAGCGAGTAGTGTCCCGTCTCGGTTGAACATGGCGATCGCGGCGTCTTCGCTCAGTGCCAGGGATGCGAAGAATCGCTCGAAATAGGCCAACTCTACGCCGCCCAGAACAAGACCCAGGAACTCGCCGTTTGACGCGGTCAGCTTGCGGGCGAGGACGATGGTCCAAGCCCCGGTGAGGCGGCTGCGCACGGGCTCGCTCAGAAACGTTGTCAACTGAGGGTCCGATTTGAGGGCCTTGAAATACCCCCGATCGGCGAAATTCACGGCCGGAACCGGCCATGAGTAGGACAAGTTGATCAGCTTTCCGTCTGAGCCGGCCAAGCTGAGACCGTTGACATGGGGCAACGCGTCGATCTTGGCCCGCAGCATCAGATGCACGTCCCGACTGGACATTTCGCGCTCAAAATCCTCGCGCGAAGCGATCCCCAGCGAACGCACGTGCTCAATGAGCATCTTTTGCACGAGCTCTAGCTCTTCGAGCTCCTGATCGAGGTGCCGAGCGAGCAACAACGCGGTGTTTCCCAGCTCGCGTTTGCTGTTGGCCAACGCGCGCTCACGGAAATAATCGACCATAAGCGCGGTGCCAATCGCGATCGCCCCGATTAACAGCCCTCCGCAGAAGAGGAGCCAGCGGATCGAAGGAGGACGTTGTATTGTCATTGTCGATCCCCGGATTCCGCGATCGACCAAGTCGATACGGTCGTCCGCCGTTCGTCCGCGACCGATGCCGACGTTGTCGCCCGACAACGTTTTGCCATTGCAGCCCCCGCGCCGTTGCCACATCGTCACACGGCGCAGATGAAGGCGACGTTTGGAATTCTGGTTAATGACCGGCTAATCCAGACGTCACTTGAGCATCAGATCGCTGCATGTCCTTCAAGAGGGGGTAGCGGCGGTCGCAGGCGTCCGGTGCCTTTGCACGTTGGAAATCGTCCGGGGCAGGTGCCAGCCGCCTAAAGACCTGGATTCGAAGGCCGCACCCAGCGTGGCGCGGAGATTACAAGATCAGCGAGTTCTCATGCGGGTCACAACCTACCGGTGCCACGATGTCTGGCGTCTGGCAGCAAGGGTCGGAAAGCGGACGCCGAGGAGTGCCTGCCGAGCTTTCGCGGCCGATGGCGATGCAGGTCCTCATCGGTGCGACAGGCATCGGTGCGACAGGCCATCGGCTCCGCCTCTTTGCCAGCCAGTTGTGGATTGCAAGGGAGCGGTAAATTGCTATGTTAAGCATATTAACATAGAGGCCCGCGAACCCATGAACCTGGCTCCGCTCACCACTGCGCCGTTGCCGATCCAGCTGCATGCCTATGCCGCCATGGCGGCCTTCGTGCTGGGCGTGGTGCAGCTCGCCGGGGTGAAGGGCACCACCCGCCACCGCGCGCTCGGCTACACCTGGGTGGGGCTGATGCTGATCGTCGCCTTCAGCTCGTTCTGGGTCCACGAGCTGCGGCTGTGGGGGCCCTGGAGCCCGATCCATCTCCTCTCCATCTTCACGCTGGCGATGCTGCCGCTCGGCGTCTGGCGCGCGCGCACCCACGCCGTGCAGGCCCACCGCTTCACCATGATCGGCATCTTCTGCGGCGCCCTGCTGATCGCCGGGCTCTTCACGCTCGCCCCCGGCCGCATCATGAGCCGGGTGCTGTTCGGCGGCTGATGCCGGCTCGAGTCGGGATCGACAACCTTGCCAGAAGGCTTCGTCCACCATCCTTTATCGATTGTTAAGCATCGCTGGGCGAGGATGAGCCCCATGCTCATCGACCTCCTCGTCAATGCCAGCCTGGCGGTGCCCGACAGCCGGTTTGCCCGGCTGCTGCGCCGGCTCGACCGGTCCCTGTTGCTGATGGCCGAGGTGGATGCGCGCAGCCAGC
>Ga0209726_10004543_pt1 | contig 17608 bp, 20 predicted proteins | sample Subgrocontami54m_FD_187453 | JGI IMG/M metagenome (GOLD analysis project Ga0209726, IMG submission 187453) | Subsurface groundwater microbial communities from S. Glens Falls, New York, USA - GMW46 contaminated, 5.4 m (SPAdes) (version 3) | ecosystem: Environmental > Aquatic > Deep subsurface >... | reverse complement strand
CGGGGCCCAGGAGAAGACTGCACTGCTCCTGCAGGACAACCAGTGGCGGCTCCCCCTGGGCGCCACACCGACGACCCACATCCTCAAGCTGCCTCTTGGCCGGGTCGGCGCGGTACAGGCCGACTTCTCCACCTCGGTGGAGAACGAGTGGCTCTGCAGCCGCGTACTCCATGCGTTCGGCTTGCCAGTCGCACACTGTTGGATGGAGTCCTTCGGGCTGCACAAGGTGCTGGTCGTCGAGCGCTTCGACCGGCACCGGTTTCCCGACTGGTGGGCGAGGCTTCCCCAAGAGGATTTCTGCCAGGTGCTGGGGATTTCACCCCAGCACAAGTACGAGAGCCACGGCGGGCCAGGTATCAATGCCATCCTCGACAAGCTGCGCGGCAGTCAAGAGGCTGAAGCCGACCGGCAGCGCTTTCTCATGACCCAGCTGATCTTCTGGCTGCTGGGGGCACCGGACGGGCACGCCAAGAACTTCAGCGTCTTCCTCGAACCCGAGGGACGGTTCCGACTGACACCGCTCTACGACGTGATGTCAGCCTGGCCGGTGACCGGATCCGGGCCGAATCTTTTCGATCGCAAGAAGCTCAAGCTTGCCATGGCAGTGTGGGGCAGGAACAAGCACGACCTCATTGACGGCATTCAGCGACGGCACTGGAACGAGACGGCTAAACGCAATGCCATGGGACCAAGTTTCGAGACAAGCATTGAGAAGGTACTGGCGGCGGTGCCTACCGTGCTCGAGAAAGTTGCGGCAGAGTTACCATCAGGCTTTCCAGAAAAGGTGAGTGTCCCGATCCTTGAGGGCATTCAGGCGCAGGCCACGCGACTCGCCGCAATGCCCGCGTAAACAGCAGCTAACGGAAAATTTTGTTTTCCTCTTAAAGGCACCATGAATTCTTTCCGTCGGCGAAAAGTCGGCCGCAACCCCTCCGTAGGACCGGTTGTCGGCCGAGGATATGGGTAGGGAATGACGATCACCATCGCCTCCCTCCGAACCCGGCGTGCGATTTTCTCGCACCGGGCTCTCCAGTCAGTTGTTTCCACATCGGGATTGGCGCGCCAATTGATGGGCTTCGGACATCGTGAATTGCCCAAGATCAGCGAAGAAAGCATTCGGCCATTGTGTTTATGATCGCGCAGACATCATCCTTGACCCGGTCGGTACTTCTGCCGACGCAACATAGTCCTCAAACGACGAATATGACTTTCGGGAAGAGTCAATGACTACCAAACATGTCTTTATGCCATGCAACCATACCGTGAACGCGCAACTGTTAGAATTATGACGGGTGCCTGATTCCAAATCTGCACCAATGTCGCGAAAGCTCGGTTATGACCTCTCGTCTTGATTCCTCAATTACCCATTGGGTTTCCACAGACGCTTGCTTGGTGGTTCGCAGTGTGCAGGGCTGCAAAGATGGACTAGTCGGCTACGAGCCAGAGTACATTTACGACGCAATTCCTTCCCGTGTAAAAGAGTTTACTGCGGGTCGATCAGCGGCGCGTGCCGCAATGCAAGCGCTCGGAATTCCTTTCAGCGCAGTACTACAAGGGGCGGGCGGTGAGCCGGTTTGGCCGGATGCAATTTGCGGGAGTATCAGTCATACCGACGCGTTTGCCGTGGCATTTGTGGCGCGGAAAGGCGTTTACGAGTCCGTCGGTGTCGATATCGACGATGACAGACCTATTACCGATCAAATTGCTCGCGACATCACTTGGTCCACAGAAGTAAGCCGGCTCCTCGCGCTCGGTATTTGCGAGGACAGGAAAGCTGCACAGAACTTTGCCTTCTCGGCTAAAGAAGCGATTTACAAATGTCAATATCCTCGCACCCTCTGTCGTGCCTTAGGATTCCGCCAAGTACGCCTGGTCGAACGCACAGACGTGAGAGGAAGTTACCTCGGCGCGTCCGGATGGCGAGTACCGATCGACGTAGCAGCCGTCCTTCCCTGGATAACCGTCACACCGGTGAGGCTCGCCGAACACCGGATAGTCTGCGCTACCTACCAAAGATGAATTGTTTGATTTTCGAACACCATATGATATTATGGGTTCGGTAATCGGACACTAGGAGGTTCTATGGCGACCCACAAGCTCAGTCCTACAAAGTTTGATGAAATAGCTCAACCGTTGGAAAAGCTGCTCACCGAGCAGCTACAGAGGGATCTCGAAGACTGCGCACTCCCAGAGCTAGCAAAGGATCCCCACACGGACTTGTGGACGACGCCAAAAGTGGATTCGAAGACCGTTGTCAAACTGTCGGCCACCGTAAAGGAATTTACGGGCTTTCGTCTAGACCCAACCTGGATACAAAAGGGAGGCTACTCGACCGTAGCCGCCGCCATCACACACGTGATGGCAGAAATCAAGAAACACTGCGTCGCTGAACCGGCGCCAGTCCGACAGCCTGCCGCAGTCGTTTGATACTGAGAGCACAAAATGAGCGACCAACGAATAGTGACTGCGAGCCGGCTAAAGGAAGCACGAGAGTATCTAGGCTTATCGCAGCAAGATGTTGCCGAAGTTACAAATCTGCCACGGTCGGCTGTGTCTTTAATCGAAACTGGGCATAGACGTGTTGACACTGTCGAATTAGTAGCACTGGCGCGTCTATACCAAAGGTCGGTGGCCTATTTCACTGGCGAGGAAAAAGAGATCCTTCCAGACGATGTAAGTGCGCTCGCCCGGCAGGCGTCGAAGTTGTCGGCGAAAGATAGGTCTGAGTTGCTACGCTTCACCGAGTTCCTGATGCAACGCTCTCAAGAGGCATCTGACGATGACAGCAAGACGTAACGCTACGCTCAGCGGGATAGCGCGTGCGGCCGAAATGCACGCGGATCTCGGATTGCGGGAAAGGTTGAAGGCTGGTGATCGCCCTGTCGACGTGTTACGAGCGATTCGCGCCTGTGGAATTACAATTCTCTTCCGGCCGCTAGAGGGCCTGCTCGGTGCTTATGTACCGACGCCGCGCGGCGCGGGTATGTTAATCACTACCCTGCGAGACCATCACGTTCAGCGGTTTACTGCAGCCCATGAGCTCGGTCATCATCTGCTTGGCCATCGCACCGCCAGCTTTGATGTGAATGTCGGTTTCGCCGCTCGCGGCGAAAAGGTAGGTTACGATGATCAGGAGCTAGAAGCCGACGCGTTTGCATCAGAGTTTCTCCTTCCCAAATGGCTGATCGTCGCGCATGCTCGGCGACGCGGTTGGACTAAGTATGACTTGCGACATGCTGACACCGTGTACCAACTCTCGCTTCGTGTCAGTGCGAGCTACACGGCCACGTGTTGGGCGTTAGCCTCGGCCGACTTAATTTCCGCTGCTGAAGCCAGTCTCTTGGCCAAACAACGACCCAAGGATTCAAAGCAACGAGCCATTGAAGGCATTACGCCAACCTCCTGGTATCCAGATGTATGGCTGTTATCTGAACACGACCGCGGTGCTCAATTACTCGGCAGTCCGAATGACTTCCTGGTGTTCGAATTAGAGGAACACGTTGCCGGTGGCTACGAGTGGGATATGGACCCGATGCCCGCAGCCGGGCTTTCGGTCTACAGTGATGAGAAACGAGAGATAGCCTTTGAGGCTGTGGGCGCAACGATTAGAAGGCGGGTTGTCGCGCAGGGTAAGGAGCTTGGTCTTCATCGTTTGCAACTAGAAGAGCGCCGCCCATGGGAAAGCCATTCACAGGCACTTAACACCTTTGAGCTAGACCTAGCTCTCCTTGGTAAGGAACCTATTGGGCTGCCGCGGCGAGAAAGGTTGCTCGCAGCATGACGTCGTCGCTCGGAGGCATTCCAGCGTCCGTCGATCTGCGCGGTCGTTGGACCGGAGTTCGCGACCAAGGAAGCCGGCCAACGTGTCTGGCGTGCGCCGCTTCAGACGGTCACAGTGATGCTCACGGACTAAAGCATCGGCTTTCTGCGGAATTTTTGTTCTATCATGGCGCTCAACAAATGCCGCAGAAAAACAGCAGCAACGGACTGACGTTTGCGGCAGCCGATCTCGCATTGCGGACAAACGGCCAGCCCGATGAGTTCGACTGTCCATATCAGGCTACGATCACAAATCCGTGGAACCCACAGCCGGTGACAAAGTTGTGGTTCGGCGGGCTAAGCCACGTCGCTACAGCGACTTCCATCTTTGATGCGGTGAACCAGGGCATTCCCGTCGTCGTAAGCGTTCGCCTTGTACCCGGGTTCGCGCGAGTACAGAAAGCGCCGCATATCATCGACCCATCTGGTTCTGCGTTTGGCGGACACGCGGTACTCGCCGTTGGCATTGGTCGCTGCCCCTCCGCGGCGACTGATGACCTATTGATGATCCGCAATAGTTGGGGAGGGGCATGGGCGGAGGACGGACATGCTTGGCTTCCCGTCGAATACCTCAAGGACAAGCTCATCGGGTGTCACTCGTTAACTGCGTTGCATACTAACTAACTCGGCCAAACTGAAATGAAAACACGTAGCCACCAAACACGTGCGGGCGCATGGCTGGAAGCCGCCGAACTTCTCTATTCAACCGCAAATCCGGTCTACAACCTCATTGTCGAAGTGACAGAGCCGACTTTGGCGACTGACGAGTCCCGTGCTGTTGAAAAACAAGTTGACGAGTTCTTGGCAAAGTATGACTGTCAGCCAATTGAAACAGTTGCCGAAACGATTTTCCCGGCAAGTGAGTACATTTCCGGAGGCTTGGCCAAGGTCTACAGTTATCCCGAAAGCATTTATCCATACATAAAGTCAATCCCTTCTAACAGAAAAGGGACCTATGCACTACGATTAGTGCAGCGTCAGTGCTCGGACAACGAAACAGTCAATCCGCTCGACATGGCGATAACGAAGTTACGCCATCAATTGTTGAACCCGGGGCCGATGCGAGCAGTCTATGAACTGGATCTAAACTTAGAGCCGCTCGAGCTCAAGTTCTACGAAGCGGATCTTGATCACGACAATCATCGTAGTGGCCAGTGCCTCAGCCATATCAGTCTCAAGCTCGGACCTGACCGAGAACTGTATCTCACCGCACTCTATAGGTACCAATATTTCGTTCAGAAGGCACTCGGGAACTTCAAAGGCTTGGCTCGTTTGCAAGCTTGCATCGCTAGAGAAGTGGGCATTCCAGTGGGGCCACTGGTGTGCCATGCGACATTGGCTGCACTTGAGACTGGCAAGGGAAATGGCAACAGCGGCGCATGGGGTAGACCGGCACTGAAGCATTTGCTTGCCCAATGTCGCGCAGTTTATGACCATGGTTCGTCGAGCTGACGCATGAAAAATCTTAAGCCATCTTGTGCAGTCACATATCGAGACAATTCAAAATCAGGGCATCTCTTCGTGTTTGAAGGGCCGGATGGAGTTGGCAAAAGTACCTTGGTCTCCGAATTGGCTTCGTACCTTCGGCTAGCTGGCGAAGAAGTCTTACCACTTTCATTTCCCGGGCGGGAACCTGGCACTATAGGACGACACGTATACGACTTACACCATTCCCCAAAAGATTTCCGGATAACAGAGATGTCGCCGGCAAGTCTACAGTTGTTGCATATAGCTGCGCACATCGATCTGATTGAACGCGCCATCGTGCCGGCGCTGGAGGAAAAGAGAACAGTGCTGCTCGACAGGTATTGGTGGTCCACCTGGGTTTACGGGCTGATGAGCAAGGTCCCCCGTGAGCACCTTGAGCTCATGATCAATGTTGAGCAATTTGCATGGAAAGGCATGAAACCTTGCGCCGCTTTCTTGCTACAACGCGACACGGCGCGGGTGGACAGCGCTATACTTTCCGCATATCACACACTTGCCGCGCAAGAGGCAGCCGTGCATCCGATAGTCAAGATCGACAATGGGTCTTCTATCACCTCATTGGTTCATAACGTTGCTGCAACCATTTTTAGCTATAAGAGGTAAGTCTCTTTTGTTTCCAATCTCGCACTGTTTCCCGGAGCGCACGCTGTGAACCTAATTCGGGGGCAATCAGCGAACGAGGTGTGGCGGCGAGCCCAAGAGTTGCTCCGTTCCGAGGTCGATGCGGGGCTGTCGCAAGCAAGTCGGGCGGGCGTAACTTTTGAATTGCTTCACGTAGCAATGGAGATTGAAGATCCACGCCAGCGCTGGGTGGCTGCACGGCAACCGCCAATCAATCCAGCCTTTGCGATTGCAGAGGTGATATGGATTCTTGCGGGTAGCAATGAATCAGCGATCCTGAATTACTGGTTTCCCCGGTTACCACAATTTTCTGGGGAAGGCCCGACATACGCAGGAGCCTACGGGTATCGCTTGAGGCGTCACTTTGGCATTGATCAATTGAAGCGGGCATGTGAAATACTTACGGCGAACCCCGATAGCAGACAAGTCGTCATGCAGTTGTGGGACGCCAAAGAAGACCTACCTAACCGTCTTGGCGAACCGCCTAGCCAAGACATCCCATGCAATATTGTCTCCTTGTTAAAGCTCCGGAATAACCGCTTGGACTGGACACAGGTGATGCGAAGTAACGACCTATACAGAGGACTCCCATATAACTTAATTCAGTTCACGACACTGCAAGAGGTAATGGCTGGCTGGCTTAACGTCAAACTAGGCGGTTATCACCATTGGAGTGACAGTCTTCACGCTTACGAGGCGGACGTGGAGAAGTTCGTCTCTGCAGACGAATCGTGTGAGCCAAATACTGATTGTTTGGCAATGCCAATGGATCAAGGTGAAAGGTTGACAGCAGAGTTATTCGCTCGCCTTCAGGCTCTGACTCAACCGACACTATCAGAGAAGAACGTCGCCGAACTTGCATTGCTACAGGATGCTCCGTCGGCTTACCGAAATCTATTAGCCATCTTGGCTGCTGAATCAGCTCGGAAACGTCGCTTTATTGACCTCACAGAAAGCCTTGCTGCTTCTTGCGCGAATCCTCAATTGTTTCAGGCCTGGAACCGCTGGAATGCTTGGGTCACGAACGCAAACCGAATCCCGGTTCAGTAGTATTCGCCTTGTGCCTATTTCTAACTTCAATAAGACTCGGAGACGATAATGCCTTTTTGGAGTGGTGAAAGAATCGTGGCTGAAGGGGCGACACTAATCAGCGATTTCGATACCAGTCGCATCGACTGTGCTGCCTATACGCTGCGACTAGGAGATGAAGCCTTTATAACGTCAGACAAGTTCTATGGAGCAGCGCCAGGAGACCCTCTTGTCGTAAAACTGGACCATGACGCGCCCAAGCGAATGCTAAAGATTCCGCCTGGACAGTTTGGCTTCTTGATTACGGAGGAGTCTGTCCACGTGCCAAACAGCGCGATCGGCTTCATTTCTTTGAAGACGACGTACAAGTTCCGAGGACTAATCAACGTTTCCGGATTCCACGTGGATCCAGGTTGGAATGGCAAACTTATATTCGGTGTTTACAACGCGGGCGCATCAGATATTGTTCTTGAACGTGGCCAAGCGTTGTTCTTGATCTTCTTTGCCGATCTAGATAACCCAAAGACTTCGTCGCACTACAAGGGAAATGCAACCGGTAGGAAAGGCATCGACGCCGCGCTCATCCAGGGGATGACAGGTCAAGTTTTCTCTCCTCTTATGCTTCAGCGCGAGATGAAGGATCTCCAAGAAAAAGTCAAGAAAATGGAGATCTTCGAAAGCAGACAAGGGCTGCTATGGACCGTAACGAAATGGATATCTGGTGGCCTGTCTGCAGCCCTAATTCTCCTCATGGCATCGGAATTCGGCCGCGGACAGCTCGCCGATTGGCTGGTGAAACTACTTCGGGCGGCAGGCTACCTAGTTTCTCGGGCTTCTTAGCACCGAGGTGTCCAACCCGCCTAAAGGAGCATTGGCTGACTATAGGTATGGCCGGTCGCACGTATCGGCTGCTCGACACTCAAGTTCCACTTTGGCGGATACCAATAACTGATATTGGTATCCGTCGCTCTAAACTTTTGCTTGATCCTTACGCGACCGGAAAGACCTGAGAAATCGGGGTGTTTGACTCGAGAATATTTGTCGACCTCGCAAAAGAGATTTTGGATATCTATGAGTTGCAGCGGCCGGCCCCAAAGACTTTGGAAGTTGAGCCCCAAGCGCGCAAACTCGCTTTCCTGACGGTCTGCGGCCATTCGAATGACATCCGCTTCGGACAAATCTCCAAGCGACGAAAAGCATTTTTGAATGCCATCTCGTGCTCCCGGCCCTGGAGCTGTAAATTCCATCTCGCTAAAGTTGGTTAGAGTGCTGTAGTTAATATCTGTAATTAACTGGTACGCGAGAAAGTTGCCAATCATCGGGTAGGAGTGCAGGATTTCAAATCCACGTTTCATCGTCTTGCAGTCCCTAAGACGCTGCGGCACGTCTTCCCGGATCATTTGTTCTAGAAGCATCAAATGTGCTTGATGCTTTCGCGCCGTTTGGAAAACGGCACCGCCCGAGGCCATGATGTATGCTGCCGAGTAAATTGAACGCCCTGCCTCCATGGCACTGTTAAATGTCCGATCATAATCGGCGTAGCGGTACGTATGGAGTGAAATTTCACCTAGTGCTTGATCGAGATACTTCCATGTTTCGATCTTGTTAAAAAGCTTGAAGAGGATGATCCTGAAAAATAGCTCATCAGCCTCCTGCGGCCCAGAGTAGATAACGTTCTTGATAAGAAACTGACTTACTCTGTCGGATGCGCGATAAGCATTTGTGAATTTGTAAGTCTGAAGTATTGGATCTATTGTCCACTGGCCATGCGTGCCTTTAAGGCGCTTGAAGAAAATACGTTGCCGTTCGTGCGCGAATCGCCAAAAGGTATCGAATACGATTGTGGGCGTCGGGTGTGACAGAGAGGGCATGAGAGTTCTAGATACCTAGGGCGCTGTTAATTGGCGAGGTTTTTAATTCGCGGCGCCAATTGTAATTGAAGGTGGTTCGATCTCCTCGAAACCGGCAGAAGGAGTCATGGTTGTAGTGTCTCAGCAACTGCTTAAATCACTGAACTGGACATCGCCAGAGCCGCCTAATCGAAGTTGCTCAAACCCCGTCCGCCGCACTCCGAGCGTGCCTGATACAGCTGATCGCTTTTACCAGATGGCTTGCTTCGCGCCTGATTTTCGTCAGCTGGGACTCGGTTTCCTCGACCATGTCCGCCTCCCAATCCTGTGCCAAGGCTTTCAGCTTTGACAGTGTGTATCCGTAGGCTCCTTTAGGCTTGGTGACATGTGTCCTTATGGATTTCCGGTCGCCATTGGCTTTGGATCCATACCACTTGATTCCGCACCAATCCAGCCTGATCGAGTTTCCCTCCTGCATGCACCGGACTTGAAGGGTACTTTTGTGTTCCCAGCCAGTGAGCTTTTGCTCCATGCTGTAGACGAAGGTCCAGTGCCTATCAACGATGCTGTGCGCACTTGCATGCAGAGCATCAATGCGACGTTCCAGTACGGCAATCGCCTCATCATGGCGACTTGGTTCAAGTGGTACTTCAGTCATGGCTGTAACGCTCCTTTTACTGTGGTGCAATCTGTTGTCATTCCGCTCCTCCAAAGCAGTCCATTGGCCGCATCAATCGAGCGAACCGCCAATAATCAGGAGCGATTGACCCCCTGTTCGCTCATCCCGATTTCTTCTCCATCCGAGACGCATCAAGCCGCCAACGCCTGACCACTACTTTCGAATACCTGATCGCTCCTATTAGTAGCGTCGCCCCATCGATCGCGAAATGATCCTCAGTGGATGACGCATTCATAGGAGCGATTTGCCGTCCGGTCGCTCCGTTCGCCCTCCCTGATTCATCAGCTCATTCGACCGCCGGTTCTTTCTGAGAGCCAGGCCGCAGCCTTCTTACGAATGGTGAGACACAGCGTCGTTACCGCAAGCAACCGCTCGCGACACTACCAAATCTGGAATCAGAAACGAGGGTGAAAAGCGCACGCTTTGTGCGCTTTTCACCCTCGCTTTTTGGGAAGCGCTTGCTATGTTTCCAGTCGGTGTACTAGCGGTCGACAGACATCAATCAACCATCGAACTTTCTTCGATTGTTCTCTGACAGTCGACTAGCAGTTGCACTGCGTTGCCACTTGATTGTGGCTTTTGAAACTTTGCGCACTAGCGGTAGACAGGAGGTCGACTTGAACATTCTTGGTATTGACATCGGGTATTCCAATCTGAAGCTCGCCTACGGCGAAAAAGGCGCGACGCCCAAAACACTGCTGCGCCCGGCCGGAGCGGCGCCAGCTGATCGGTTCAGTTCGCGTTTTGACGGGAAAGCCCAGGATGATTTTCTGCATGTGCAGGTGAACGGGGAGCCCTTCATTGCCGGTGTGGCGCCCGACCGCGCAGAAATGTGGAGCCGATCGCTCCACGCCGACTACCCATCCAGTGCTTCATACCAGGCACTCTTTCATGCAGGCCTCTTGCTGTCCGAGGTTGATCACGTCGATATGCTGGTCACTGGGTTGCCGGTATCCCAGTATCTCGACGAGAAACGACGCCATGCCATCGCGGAGCAGATGAAGGGTAGCCACCAGGTCACGCCGAAGCGCTCCGTCTCGGTTGATGCCGTCAAAGTCATTCCGCAACCCGTTGGGGGATTTCTGGATTTCATTGCCGGCGGTGATGCAGATATTGACGGTGGCCGTGTCCTCGTCATCGATCCAGGATTTTTCTCGGTCGATTGGGTGGTCATTGCCGATTCGGACCTCCATCGTCAGTCTTCGGGTACTTGCCTGGAGGCTTCTTCCGTTGTTCTCGAGGAGGCTTCCCGCCTGATCGCCAAGGACTATGGCTCCAACGTCAGTACCGAAAAGCTTGAGAACGCGATTCGTGGCGGCAAGGCTGAGGTTCTTGTACTGGGCAAGCGCGTGGATCTGGGTCCGTACATCGAGCAGGCCTCCAGGAAGGTCGCTCCCGTTGTCGTTGAGTCGATCCAGAAGTCACTGCGCAAGGAAAGTGAATCCGTGGATAGGGTTCTCCTGGTAGGTGGCGGCGCGACCTTCTTCAAGGAGGCGCTGGGCGCCGCGTTCGCTCAATTGACCGTCGTAACCACGAAGGATCCGGTCTTCTCGAACGCTCGCGGCTTCTGGCTCATGGGGGTCTCCTTGTGAAATCGATCCGCATCCTTCTTACTGTGACGGAAGGATGCCCGGAGCTCTATGCGGCTCTGGCCAAAGTCCCATCGAGACTGAGAGCGGAGCGGGTTCGCGTGCTGGCCACGATTGGCGTCGCCGCCATGAGTGGAGGACTGGTTTCTCCAGATCACGCCGCTGCCGCAGTCGATTTCAAAGACGATCCAGCAGTCAGTGCCGGCAGCGAGTCGTCTCTTGGCAAGGTGCAGGCAATAGCCAAGCGGCTGGGAGGCGGCTTGTAGGCGATGGCTGACCTCGATCGAAAACTTGGCCGTCATCACCTGGCTTTTTATCGAGGCTGGTTGCAGGGACTCGCGCTCAAGACACTGGCAGACCGCTATCTGGAAACCGGTCTGGACCTGCGCCTTGCCAAGAGCACCCTGACATGGATTCAGGACACCATTCGGCAAGCCGCGTTGCGACATGGCAGACATGGTGAAGCCAGATTACTGCGTCTGCCGCTATCCAGATCGCAGCCTGACGTTCCTGTCGAGATTCCTGCTCTTGAAGATTTTCAGGCGGACCGGGATCCGAGTGGCTTCTATAACGAAGACGAGCTGATTCGGCTCTTTCTGGAAACCTATCCTCAGGCGGCAGACAAGAAATCGCGGCAGCGGCAGAAACTGATCGGTCGCCAGATTGAGGCCCTGGTGTGGGTTGAGCAGCTTCTCGCAACTGACCCGGTGCCAGGCGATCTGGTCTCCGCCTGGTTCGACGGCGCGGCCGCTGACCGGCTGATACTCGCCGATATCCCCACCATCCACGCATTGATGGATCGCATCCGTCGCAAGGGCTATCGATGGTGGATGACCGTCCCCCAGTTGGGTGAGAAAGGCGCGGCACGCGTCGTGCAGTGGCTTCGCGGTTATGAACTGGCTCTCGGCCCATTGCCTGAGCATGCGTTATCGCCACTCCGGAGCCTGTCGGTGCCAGTGCGCCTGGGGCAGCGTCATCCACAGACGGCCATTGTGCCCATCGAGGTCTTTGCCGTCCCGGAAAATGTCGATGGCACTTCCGGCTCAAACAGGTGGCCAGGACGACCGCGCATCGAAGCTGACAACGATCTTCAGGCGATACACGCCTGGCTGGCTACCAAGTCGGGGAACGGGAACACGCAGCGGGCTTACCGCAAGGAAGCCGAGCGAATGCTGCTGTGGGCCATCATCGAGCGCGGAAAAGCGCTTTCCGATTTGTCCGTCGATGACTGCACCGGCTATCGGGACTGGTTGTCCCTGCTGGGGCGCAGCCAACCCGACCAATGGGCATTCAACATCCAGCAATCCGACTGGATAGCGCCCAGAAACACGCCACGATTCAGCGCTGACTGGCGACCGTTTGACGGTGCGCTGTCTGCGTCCAGCGTGAAGCATGCAATCACCATTCTGGGAAGCCTTTTTGAATGGCTGGTCCGTGTTCAGTATTGCGCGTTCAATCCATGGGATGCGGTCGGCAAGACGCTTGTCGTGCAGCAAGAGGCTCCCGACAACATCGAGCTGACGCGGGTATTTTCGGTCGCCCAATGGCAGTTCCTCATGGATCATCTGCATGGCATGGTGCAGACCGATCACACCGGGCGCCTCCGGTTCGCCCTGCCCTTCGCCCATGCCACCGGGCTGCGGCTGTCGGAGCTGGTGGACGCGAAGACTGGCAGGCTCTACACCATGCCACTCAGCGATGGCACGGGGGTTCGGTGGATGCTGAAGGTTCTCGGCAAAGGCGGCAAGTGGCGTACTGTTCCCGTTCCGGATCGGATCATCGCCCTCCTGCGAGCGTTTCTCGAGCGTCGCGGTCTCGATGCAGACCCACTGGCAAACCCTCCTGACACCACGCTGATCCCCAGGGTGGGCAGTAACGAAGCAATCTCGCCCAGCGGGCTATACAAGGCCATTCGGGGATTGTTTCAAGATGCGGCTCACGCTCTCCAGACATCGGGGAAGGCGCACGACGCCAGAGCCTTTGAACAAGCTTCCGTTCATTGGCTGCGGCACACCTGCGGCAGTTTTCTGGGATCGTCGGGCGTACCCGTCAATCTGATCCAGAAGCTCCTGGGACACGCGAGCGTGGCCACGACCAGCATCTACACCGAATCCGATGAGGAACGGCTATGGCTGGAGGTAGCGGACAGGGAGGAACACCGTGCGAGTTGAATTCACCACCGGGAGCCGCGGATACGTCCTGACGCTGGAGCGCGATCTGTTTGGCGCATTCATCCTGTATCGCCGATGGTATGGCCTGCACAATCGGCGCGGCGGGATCAAACAGCAGATCTTTCTGGATCAGGACTCCGCCCTTCGCGAATTCCAGCGGGTCGAAAGGACCCGAGCCCGGCGCGGGTATGTTCCCGTATCGGATCGGTCGCCAGCTTCGCCGCATCCATCGGCCGTATTCAGCGGCACAGGTTCTCTGGCGGTCGACTGACTTCATCCTCATTACCGCCACGTCGACTGGAAGTACTCTGACGGTCGACTGATGCAATCTACCGCAGGGATGATTGTTCTCTGGAAGTGCTCTGACGGTCGACAGTTCTCAATTCGGATAATTAATGGTGCACTGGCAGTCGACTGGGAGTCGGCAGCATGCCGTCACACACACATCTCAATTCCGGACAGGGCACGCGCGCTGCATCACCGACAATTGTGCTGCAATGCCCTGTTTTCAATGGCGTCCTGGCTAACTGATCCACAGACTCCGAAGTTATCGCAGAAAAATCGTATTCTTGATAATGGCAGTTATCATGAATGACATACACGCCAATTTCGGGCAACGCTGTCGTCCTTATTTGCGCGACAGCAATAAGTCCCCTATCGTCTGCGATTCCGCAAAAACTCTTACCCCTATCGCCCATGGATGTGAGACCCGACGACGCAATTCAAGCCTACCTGAAGACCGGAGAGCACGATCCGATGTTTTTTGCCTGGCCCGGAAACGGTGTCCTCGACAAGGCACGGATCGGCACTGCACATCTTCGAGACGCACTCATCGCCGAGGTATTGCGGCGAACCGAAAACCAGCAAGGTCTGGCCATCCCCGATGGCATGGATCTCCATCAGTTTTCACGGCAGAAGTTCTGTGCAATGGTGAAGGGGCTCTTCCCTCGGTCCGAGCAGGAGATCGTGCTGTCCGTGCTTGAGCGCTCTGTCGTGTTCCTGACGCCAGAAAATATCGTATCGGTTCTTCGAGACATGACCTGGCTCGGCACGGCATGGGACCTGGCGAACCTTTATCTGGCTAGCTGCTCGGCGGAACTGCTTGCGGAGGACGCCCCCCAGCTTCTCGGGCTCGGTATCGGAACCACCTGCTATGTCTCGACTGACTATTTCCATACCAAGAACCATTTCGAGGACTACGTACTTCATGAGGCCGCGCACGTTTTTCACAACTGCAAGCGGGAAACCCTAGGGCTGGCTTCCTCACGTCGCCGGGAATGGTTGCTCGAGATCGAGTTTCGGAAGCGCGAAACCTTCGCCTATGCCTGTGAGGCTTACAGCCGGATTCTCGAACTGGGTGTTGATCAGAAACATCGACAAAAACTATTGGCGGAATTGGCGCTGAAACCATTACCCGGAGATGACCGCGTCGACGGCGATGAGTATCTCGACATTCTTGGCGAAGCCGTGGCAGTGCGCAATGGCTGGAAACGCATTCTCAGCCGCTGCTCGACTGATATTGATGAGTCGGTACAGCGACAATTGGGTTCTCCGAAGCTGCCGGCAGGTGGTGAATGAAAACCAGCCAATTGGCAGATATGTGCAAATGCTTTGCACCGCTTCCGGCACTACGCCTGTCCGCCTATCGCTTTGGAAATCGAAAAAACCGGCTTCAGCCCAGATCCGAAGCGCGCAATCGCATCACGCTGGTCACGAAGCTCGCCATAGGGCAAGTATCGGAAATTCAGTTCTTCGATTTTGGAAAACGCAGGTCGCCGGATCTGCTGGCGGACATCGATTTCGCGCCCATCAGGGGCGACGAGAAACAAGCCTTCACAGGTATTGAGCTCACTGCCATAGGCCAAGTCGAGCAAGCGAACGATGCCAGAGTAGATTGATGTCGTATGCTCGACCTCGAATGCGGCGACTGCATTACCCGATTTTCCCTCCAGCCAGATTACGTCAATGAGCCTTACCGCGTCGGCGCCAGGCGAGTTGGTCAGAGTGTCGGGAAGCGCGGTTAGGCAACCATCGCTCAGTTGGCCATTTCCGTAAGCACGGCTGCGGTCGTTGGCCGCGACCCAAACCGCGAACCCAAGTGCAATACCCAGGTCTCTGAGCCAGCCTTGCACCTGAGTATGAGTTTGATCATTGTCTTCCGCAGATGCGAATAGCTTTCGCTGGGCGGCCGTTTCCTCCCGGACCTTCGCCAAATCTTTCTGCCAGGCAAGTTCGGCTTTCAGGTCGCCGTCTCGTGGCGGTGCCGGGTACCGCGCCGAGCCAATGTCAAATAAAAGGCCGGCGATTGCCCCCAGATCATTTGAAAGCAGTTTTCGATGCGTGGCATTCAATCCCACGATACCGTCTCTCATCGCCAGGTAATGGTCCCAGCGCCCAAGCTTGACTTTGGCGCCGGTAAGCGCGTTGTAACCCTTGACGATGGCGGTATTAAACGGCGGCATCAAGGTTGGGTGAATGAAGTAAAGCAGGTTGGCAACGGCCGGCCCGAGTCCCTTTATGCCAAGCGCGTCTATGCGTCGAATGGCTTCGATAATTTGTTCTGCGCTGTTGCAGCAATTGCACGTATGGAGCAATTGGGCAAAGGCCCGCTGGTTTTCTGCGCTCTCATAGATATCGGGGATGCGCAGTTTGGGCTTCCAGAGAAACGCATGATCCGCTCCCCGGAAGATTTGGCGCTGCTCCGCGACGGAACCTACCACCGTTTCGAGGGATGATCCACGATAGGCGTTTCCAAAACTGCCCGCCTCGATATCCTTTACCACTTGGCCAATCCCGCGACGAATGGACCGAAAGTTCTTCAATCGTTCGGTCCATAGAAACCACGTCGAGTAGGTGCTGTGGAGATCTTCCTTCCAGCGCAGTATGAGCATGCCTATCGGATCAGTCATGGTTGTGAGCGCGTATGTAATCTGCACGATTATCCGCGATAAATTGCCGGGAAGCCTCCAATGAAATATGCATGTGACTACATGTTCTTTGCTCGGTCATCGCCACGCCTCTAAGAGTTAGTCATCGATCCGCATCCAGCATCCAGCATGCAGAACGGCAGAGCGGTGTCGTGAGCATCAGAGACTTAGTCGCGACTGAAACGAAGAAGCCCGCACGCCGACGGGCTCCAAGTATTCCACTCTCCAACCGATTACTTTTTCTTCGCAACCTTCTTCCCTGTCACCGCGGCTTTGAATCCCGCACCAGCCGTAAATCGCGGGACCGTCGTTGCCGCGATTTTGAGTTCCATGCCCGTTTGCGGATTGCGGCCAATGCGTGCGGCGCGCTTCGACGACTTGAATGTGCCGAAACCGACCAATGTCACGGTGTCGCCTTTGGTAACCGCTTTCGTGATGCTTGCGATCAAGGCATCGAGTGCCTTACCGGCAGCGACCTTGCTTAGATCGGATGCGGTGGCAACGATTTCGATTAATTCGGACTTGTTCATGGGTTCTCCTTGGGGTGGTTGTTCGAGGCTAGATGGTATCGCAATCGGGTCATCCGCTGCGTGGCCTGATGGCTCAGCGAGGCCATTCCCCCGCGCTTGCTCAAGCAGCGCATGATGGTCACGCTTTCAGATTGCCGTTCCTCCCGCATGGCCGCGATACAGACATCGAGCCGAATCAGCGAAACATTGAATTTCCGCTTGACTCTGGAGTCAACTCCAGGGTTTAGGCTTGCATCGTGACATGACGACCGCGCTGCGGACCGCCCGATGTCATCCGCCTGAAAGGAACCTGAAAATGACCATCAAACGCAAGGTTGAAGTCTTCAGCGCCGGCTGTCCGGTCTGCGAGAACGTGGTTGCGCTGGTACAGCGCCTGGCCTGTCCCTCGTGCGGGGTGGAGGTGCTGAGCATGAACGACATCGAAACGGTAAAGCGCGCCAGGGCACTCGGCGTCCGCTCGCTGCCGGCGGTGGCCATCGACGGCCAGCTTGCCGGCTGCTGCGTCGGGCGCGGCGTCGACGAGCAGGCACTGCGCGCCGCCGGTCTTGGCCAGCCCTGAGCCGGTGCCAATGCTGACCATCGGCAAACTGGCGGCGGCGGGCGAGATCAGCCCCGATGCCTTGCGCTATTACGAGAGCGAGGGGCTGCTCGTCCCGACGACCAGGACTGCAAGCGGCTATCGCCTGTATGGCGAGGACGCGCTGCGCCGGGTCCGCTTCATCCAGCACGCGCAGGCATGCGGCTTCACCCTGGCGGAAATCCGCGAACTGCTGCAACTGCGCCAGACGGACAAGGCCTGCTGCAACGACGTGCGCCAGCGCGCCATCGAAAAGCGCCTGCAGCTCGGCGCCAAGATTCGCAGCATGCAATCCATGTCCGCCGCGCTCGACCGGCTGATCGCCGAA
>Ga0209726_10004542_pt1 | contig 17623 bp, 14 predicted proteins | sample Subgrocontami54m_FD_187453 | JGI IMG/M metagenome (GOLD analysis project Ga0209726, IMG submission 187453) | Subsurface groundwater microbial communities from S. Glens Falls, New York, USA - GMW46 contaminated, 5.4 m (SPAdes) (version 3) | ecosystem: Environmental > Aquatic > Deep subsurface >... | reverse complement strand
ACACCCGGGGGCAAGTGGACGCGTTTACCGTGACCGACAAACAGTTGCTGCTCGATTACCTCGACGCTGTTTTCGCGCGAACGAAGAGTTATCTCTCCACCGTATCCAACGCCGATCTCAATCGCGTACTGAACGAACCACAATATCAACCGCTGCCGACGTTAGGAATCCGCCTCGCCAGCGTCATCAACTGCAACACCCGCCACGCCGGTCAGATCGAATATCTGCGCGGCCTGGTCAAGCACCAGAGTTGGTTTCCAGTGGTGGAGAGGTGAAGCCACCGTTGGATCGCCCTTTTTCGGCATCCGCTTCGGCTACACGCAAAGTTATATTCTCTCCTTCAGCATCTTGATCGGCCTACTGTTCGCCTCGGCCTTCCTATGCCTCCTCCTCCGCCGGCCGAAAAAGCGATGCGGCGTCTGAGCTTACCAGGGAATCGGTGTCCAGTAGGAGACGACAACGGCTTGGAGTGCTCGAATTACCCTACGATCGAAGGCGCAAAATAGCGTCTTGAAAAGAACGGCAGACCCCACGGAAACCCTCGACGCTTGAGCTGACCATTCTTCTCTTGCCTGGGCGTATCAACGGCGATACTATTAGATGTGGGCCGAAGAAAGCGCGGTGGTTACATTTTTGAGACGTATTCGGGCGATCACCGACCCTATCACGTGCACATCTACCGCGGCGATGAATCTATCGGCCGGTTCGATATTGAGAACCAAATTGCCATGGACGACGAGCTTTCGGGCCAGGTTCTAAAGTATCTGGAAGAATTGGGATACAAGAAATCTTCGAAAGGATAAACCATGCGTAGGTCCGCTGCATTAAAAACCGCCGATAGTTCATCGGCGCCGGAGTTTGGACGAAAGATTCGCGACGCGCGCTTTTTAGTGGGCGAGGATCGCTTTATCGTCACGTTCGACAGCGGCAAAGAGTACAGTTTTCCACGGTCATCACTGAAAATCGATGACGGTAGTGATGTCGTGAATCTCCAAGTCGACCGGAGGCGATTCTTCTTTCGAGTGACACAGGTGTCTGGCAACCGCTATGAAATCCCCTGGGACCGAGTGCTCCACGAGGCCGAGCCGTCGTATCCTTATTTTCGCGGTCGGTCGGATCGAACGAGAAAAACCGGCGAGGTAGGAGTCGCGATACGAAAGCTGCGCGAGGCCAAAGGGCTCACCCAAGAGGAACTCGCGGCATCCGTCGGAATGATGCGCAGCAATATCTCGCGCATCGAGGCGGCGAAACATCGCCCGACTCTCGATACCATGGAAAGAATCGCGAAAGCGCTCAAGGTTGCGGTCGCGGACCTGATTGCGCCGCACTGATCACCATGGTGCAGAGCCAAGACAATCCAACTGGACGCCCAATTAACGCAAGTCAAATGGAGCGTCCGAAGTTAATGACTCGGACATTAAAATCAGCAACGTCCCGTAGCCACGAGGCGGCAACGGTAGAGAGTCTTCGTAAAGACCCGGCGTTCGCCGCGGAGTATTTGAACTCCATCCTTGAAGACGGCGATCAAGAGGAATTAATGCTCGCGCTACGCCGTATGTCCGAAGCTTTTGGCGGTGTACGAAAAATCGCGGACGAGGCGGAGTTAAACGCCAACAGCCCTACCGTACGCTTTCGCCGAAAGGCAACCCGGAACTGAAGAGCCTGAGAGCCGTTCTACGCGCGATGGGCATGCAGCTCACCGTCCGTCCGTTGCGGAAACGGGTAGCGTGAGCGAAGCGTCGCAGGTGAGCGAGTGAAGCCGCGTCCGAACCGGCGGCAATATCAACCGCTGCCGACGTTAGGCATCCGGCTCGCCAGCGTCATCAACTGCAACACCCGCCACGCCGGTCAGATTGAATACCTGCACGGTGTGGTCAAGCACCAGGGTTGGTTCCCAGCGGCGGAGAAATAGAGCGGGAAACGGTGATCGGTCGTGCGAAAGGTCTCACAAAGTTAGGCAGCGGAGGCAAGTCAAGCACGAGACCAGTTTCTATTGACCGTCAGATTCGGCAATGCTAATATCCGCCAAAATAAGGGTGCGGCACAGAGGAGGATCCGGCCTATAGCAATGACCCAGACCAGTCCGCTTCATCGTAGGACACCACGCCATGAAAGACGCCGGGAAACTCTCAATTTGGCTCCTTATCCTTTCCATCATCGGCCTTCTCTTAGCTATAGGGGACAACAGCGTACAACCGGTGACAAATCCTCCACCGCGAGAATTCAAGTCGCTTTCGCTCCCCCGTAGCCCCCAGATCGAATTTGCCCGGAGCCAACCCATAAATTTCGAATTAAGAGCGGCGGCCCTTGCGCCGTTGGATTTCTATTCCCAATCTTCGATTCCGACGCACCGCGAAACCGTCGTACAGGTGAGCAACAGCTACGGTAAGCTACCATTGCATTTCGAAACCAATGCTGGTCAGGCAGACCCTCGTGTGAAGTTTCTGTCTCGCGGCAACGGATACATGTTGTTTCTGACTTCCACGGAAATCGTCGTTCGTATTCAAAAGCCGAAGGTCCGACAGCCGGAGACCCGAAGTGACAAAATCAAAAAACACGGCGTGTCCGCAAGAACCAGTGACTCCGAAGAGACTCCGACCGTTATTCGAATGAAACTTCAAGGCGCAAATGCGGATACTAAAATTGTCGGCATCGACGAATTGAGGGGGCGTAGCAATTACTTTTCTGGGAACGATCCTGTAAAGTGGCGAACCCGAGTTCCACACTACGCCAAGGTAACCTATAAAGAAGTCTACCCGGGAGTTGATTTGGTTTTTTACGGCAATCAACGGCAACTCGAGTTTGACTTCGTGGTAGCGCCCGGCGCGAATCCCGAAGCCATAAACTTCTTGCTTGAAGGCGCAGACAAAACTGAGTTTGACAACTCTGGGCGCCTCGTGCTGAGCACGGGTCACGGGCCAATCCAACTGGGTAAGCCTCTGATGTATCAAGAGACCAATGGCGTGAAGCAGGAGATCGAGGGCAGGTACGTTCTCAATTCAAAACCTCAGAGCAAGGATGAAAACTCCAAGTCCTTTAGCTTCGACGTCGCTGCTTATGACCGGACCAAACCCCTCATCATTGATCCAATCCTCTACTATGCTACCTATCTCGGCGGCACCGGTTTCGATTCAGCCTACAGCATCGCCGTGGATTCGATCGGGAATGCTTATGTTACCGGCGTGACTAATTCGCCGGATTTCCCCGCTGCCAACGGGGCCCAGGTCAGAACTTCTTCCTACGATGATGTGTTCGTAATGAAGCTGAATCCGGCCGGAACTGAAATAATTTATTCCACTTACCTGGGCGGCGATGCCTACGATGAAGGATACGGCATCGCCGTAGATTCTCTCGGCAATGCCCTTGTAACTGGCTCGACTTCTTCATCTGATTTTCCTACTACGTCCGGCGCGTTTAGCGAAACAACCGGGACTCCATCTACCGCTTTCGTGACGAAACTGAGTTCAGACGGCTCAACGCTGATCTACTCGACGTACTTAGGGGGCACAAACTCCGACGGCGGTAGTGGCGGCAGCGCCATTGCCGTGGATGTCTCCGGCTATGCGTACATCACAGGCACGACAACCTCAATTGATTTTCCAACTACTGAGGATGCCTTCGATAGGACTTGTGGATACGACGGAAAATGTGACCGGGTGCACCTACCCGGAACTTGTTGGAGTTTTCCTTATGACCCTAACGCGTGCACTGTGCCGACCAGTGATGCATTCGTTGTGAAGTTGAACCCGCAGGGTAGCGCGCTTGTTTACTCCACTTTCCTGGGAGGAGAAAGTGGTGATGGCGGCGCTGCCATCGCCATAGACTCTCAAGGAAATGCGTACGTCACAGGAAGTACCGACTCGTATGGTTTTCCGACTGAAAACGCGTTTCAAACAACCAAGTCTCCGCGGTACACTGGAGATCCTTGCAGATGGTTTGACACTTGCCCCGATGCGTTTATAGCCAAATTGAATCCGCAAGGTTCGGCCTTAATATATTCGACCTATCTTGGTGGGCACGGCGATGACTATGGCACGTCTATCGCTGTAGATAGCTCTGGAAACGCCTACGTGACCGGGACTACACGAGCAGCGGATTTTCCAACGACGCCGGAAAGTTTCCAGCCGACGTCATGCTGCGTAAACATTTCGACCGCCTTCGTTACTAAATGGAGTCCAACAGGCGGCCTGATTTATTCAACTTTTCTTGGAACCGTTTCGCGTGGAACTGGAATCGCGGTCGACTCGCTAGGTAACGCGTACATGACCGGAAGTACTGGTTCCATTGGTTTACCGATAGTCAATCCTGTTTCGCCCGGTGGCGGCCGGCAAGATTCCTTCGTGACGAAAATTAATGCCGATGGGACGGCGGTTCTCTTCTCCAGCTATCTGGGGGGCAACCTCGATGATTTCGCTAATGGCATTGCGGTCAACTCAGCGGGCGACATTTACGTAGCAGGCACTACAAAATCGACTGATTTCGCCACCTTGAATGCTCTTCAGACCTCCCTGGCCGACGCCAGTGGCGACGCATTCGTCGTCAGCATCAGAAGCAACTTCATTGATATAACTGATCCAAGAGATGGCGACGTTTGGCCCGTCGGAAGTACCCAGACGATCCGCTGGAACGCTGCCGACATAGCCGGCAATGTTAATGTTCAACTGTCCCGCAATGGCGGTTCAAGTTGGACGAATCTTTTTCGCAGCAAAGTCGACATTGGATCGCGTAGTTGGAAAGTTAAAGGACCCGGTACACCGAGCGCTAAGGTCCGCGTGTGTAGCAGAAGATCACCATCGGTTTGCAATGTCAGCGATGCCACCTTTGCGATTACTCCCTATATGGACGTAGTGTCGCCAAACGGCGGCGAAATCTGGTCGCAAGGGACCACCCAAACCATCCGCTGGAATGCAGACAGTAGTGTTCCCAATGTCACGATTGAAATATCGCGTAACGGCGGGTCCCAGTGGACGACGCTCTTTTCCAGTGTGCCTAATACGGGCGCACAAAGTTGGGTCGTCTCAGGCCCGGCAACCGCTCGCTCGCGCGTCCGGGTACGCAATGCAGCCTCTTCTACGACCGCGGACGTAAGCAACGCAAACTTTACGATTCAGTAATGCGCGCATCTCTGCACATGTTGGGCGCCCGCGGGACCGGCAACGATTAACTGGGCGCGTTGTCTTGTCGGCCTTACACGGCTCGGTAGTTTTAGTAGTCTTAGGCTCACCCAGCGGCTCAACCGGCAAAGGAGCAACTGACAATGGTGACTAAGAAAGAAAAACGAATTACAAGCGAAAAAAGCAGCGGCAACGTGTTTGCTGACCTTGGTTTTGCTAATCCGGAACGGGAACAGCTCAAAGCCCATCTCACGCTGCAAATCTACCGCATCATAAAGAAGCGGGGACTCACACAGACGGAGGCCGGCGAGATTCTCGGCATCAAACAGCCCCATGTGTCGGCTCTGATGCGCAACCGTTCCGGCAATTTTTCGGTCGAACGGCTGGTGGATTTTTTAATCGCGCTCGGTCAAGACGTCGAAATCACCGTCAGGCCGACTCGCAAGGACCACGGCCAGGTCTCCGTTGTCCTTGGGTGAGGAGAACTTTGAGGAGAAATTCCCCGATTCAAAATGCGCAAGCAGAAGAAAAATAAGGCGGCGAGTCGCCTGGGGGAGATTATTCAAGCATCCGACACCGCAGTCCTGCGGCAGTTGGTCGAGCGGTTGGCCAGTGCGCGGCCTGATGTCCGGCGTGAGTGCCTCGATTTTCTCCAGCAACATGTGGCTTTGGCTCCCCCTGCCAAGGCGGATGCCGAAGCCGAGACGGTATTTGCGCTTTGGCAGGAACTGGAGCCGGATCTAGCGGAATTGGATGAGTATGGCGGTGGGGATCACGACACGGAAGATCACGTGGGAGCACTGCTGTACGAGCTTTTCACAAAATTGAAAAAATCCCATCTTACCAGCGACGACCGCCGGTCGCTGCTGGAGGAGGTTTTGCCCTATATCCGGAGCGGCAATGCTGGCATGGACGATGCCCTATATGACGTGGCTTACGCTGCGTGCTCGGACAAGGAAGACTGGAGGCACCTCGCCCAGCGTTTGGAAGAGTTGGGGAAGGACTGGCCTTTAGACCACGCCCGACGGATCTACCGCAAGATTGGCGACCAAGATAAATTCCTGGCCCTCCGTTCTCGCAGGATGGAGTACGGCGCCGATTATCACGACTTGGCAACCTTTTACTGGGAACAGGGCGACCGGGAACAGGCATTGGCCGTCGCCCGTGAAGGCATGCGCAAGGGGAAAGGCCGGATGGATGAGCTCCGTATCTTCCTGGCCGACCGAGCCAAGGAATCGGGAGATCGGCGTGGCTACCTTGAACTCCAGTTCAGTCAGGCAACCGAGCAACTGTCGCTCGCGAGCTACCAGGCTTTCAAAAAGCTCTGTAGCGCCGAGGAATGGAAAACGTTTGAGCCCTGTATCCATGCCGCCACGGCGAAAGCGCGTCCGGGAGAGCGGCTCAAGATCCACCTGCATCGCGAGGAATATGATCAGGCAATTCGCGTCCTGACCACCCTGCCCTATCCCGATAGCCGTTATGGTGCCGACGATGCCCTCAAGATCGCTGCCCAGTTGGAGCAGCGGTACCCGGATCAAGTGCTCGCGTTTTACATGTCGGGGCTGGGAAACCTGAATCAGAACGCCCCGCGCGAAACCTACGCTCACAAGGCGAAGGCTGCCGAGAAGGTTCGCCACATGTGGGTCGATATCATCAAGGCGTCCGCGAAGTGGGAAGCGTGGGCGAAGCGGGTTAAAACCCTCAACGTGAGGCGATCCGCCCTCCAGCAGGAGTTTGCCAAGGTTGTGCCTGACTGGAGCACCCTTTAGCTTCCATCCGAGGTGACCCCTGCTCCACGGGCCACACAGGGCGTAGAGAACCACTTCTTCGACTTTCCTTCCATTCAGAATACAGCACCCCAACCTTCCCCCGCTCTTTTCGCGTAGCTTGCATGGAGGTCCGGAGCGCGGATGTTTCAAACCGTTGGAACGACTGGAACGGCTGGAACGAATGGAACTGTCCTGGTTTGCAGCCCTCTTGTAGAAACGGCAACACCCGCCACGCCGGTCAGATCGAATACCTGCGCGGCCTGGTCAAACATGGAGGTTGGTTTCCAGTTAGACCAGGAATCAGGAGATCACCGTAAGACCCAGGGCGCGGAAATCCCGATCGAACGTCAAGCACGGCATACCGTTGAGAAGGGATGTGACGACGACGAAAGAGATAGCGTCGCAAAAGGATATGCGGCGACTACGGCTGTATCGGCGGAATATCAGCTCGGCTTCGTCCCGCACCCGCTGGCCATACTCCACAATCGTAAGATCCGGTTTAACCTCTTCCAGAAATGTCACTGCTGGTCTGAAACCGATTCGATAGCGTAGCAGGGTGACGGTCTCGCTGACGACGTCCCATGTCGTGAAAAATGTCGTAGCCGACGTTGCGGCTTCATCCGTGAGTTCTTCGACCCGATCATGGTTCGTGTCACGACGATCGAGGCAGGCGTAAAAGAATGAAGTGTCGCAAAACAAACGGGGGGGGAAGGGCCATTACCGTTTCGTTCCGGCGGTCCCGTAAAGATAATCGTTAATGCGGTTAGAGACGTTAGTTCTTCGTCCACGATGCTTTGGCAGTTTGCGCATGAGCGACAGCAGTTTGCTCGCGGCGGCGCCTGGTTCGGGCGAGGGCATCGTCCCGCGTAACTCCGCGACTACTTCATCGTGGACGGTGATTTCAACTTTGGCACCGTTCCCCTTACAAACCCGCCGAACCAATTCGGGCAGCCGTTTGCGTGCTTCGCTAATGGAGAGCTTCATGATTAGGAAGTTTACAAGCGGGGTTGACGGGTGTCAAATAAGGCTCGGTAACCCGTAAACCTTTCCCGCCACGCCGGTCAGATCGAATATCTGCGCGGCCTGGTCAAGCTCCAAGATTGGTTTCCGGCGGCGGAGAAATAAAGCATCGAGCAACGGTGTGTCGAGGTGCCAATCAATCAATACGAATGCCAGGCACCAATCGCAATCCAGGCCCGACCCTGAACCCGCCCCGTAAGAATTAATGCCGTTCTCCGTCCTTAATGATCTCCACGGCTCGTTGAAGCGCTAAATCCTGCGCCGTCTCCCTCGATGCCGACCGTTCCCCACCCGTTGACACCTCCACGACAAAATCTGGCTGTAAACCCGTGTGGTCAACCGAGGTTCCTTTGGGAGTGAACCATCGGGCTGTGGTAAGTCGTAGCATCGACTCGCCAGGTAGCGGTAGCACAGTTTGGATCGTCGCCGTTCCAAGCGTTCGTTCCCCAATCAGTACAGCTCGTCCGTATTCTTGTAAAATACCTGCGACCAATTCGGCCCCAGCAGCCGTATTCTTGTCGACGAGGATTGCCAGCGGAAGATTGACTCTCGGTTTGGCGTCGTTATTTATATAGCGTTGGTTGGATTGATCGGGTGCACGTGCCTTCGTGTAGGTAATCAGCGCTCCAGATTGCAGGAATTTCCCCGCCACTTGCGGTGCTTGAACGAACAGACCTCCCGTATTTCCTCGGAGATCCAAGATGAGGCGTTGCAGTCCACCCTTTTCCAAACCTTGTAATGCTGACTCCAGAGTTCGAACTGCATCCGCCGCAATCTGGCGTATAACGATGAGACCAATACCGTTCTCCAACAATCGGCTTTGAATGGACTGTGTTCGTACGGGAGATCTTTGCAGGGTGAAGTCCTTAGCGTCCGCCCACCCGTCCCGAACAATGGTTACTGTGACTGTACTTCCTAACGGTCCGCGTAGTTGCCTTACGATGTCGCGGAGGGGCCTATCGTTCGTAGAGGCTCCGTCGATTTTGAGAATACGATCGTCCCGACTGATTCCGACGCGCTGCGCGGGAGCACCGTCAATCGCACTGACGACGCGGACTTCCTTTTCACGTATGGTGAATTCCAGACCTATGCCACCCATCTTTCCCGCGACGTCGCCGCGAAACTCACGGGTGCTCGCTCGATCCAGAAAGGACGACTGGGTATCTAACTGTGCCACCGCACTTTCAAGCATAGTCGACTCCAGTAGTTCTTCCGAGATTTCAGGTTTTATTTGTCGGACAATCTCGTAAACAAACCTAATATCTCTCAGCGCAGTTTCTCGATCCGGACGCTGTGAAACTGTTTTCCATGACATAGCTTGCCCGAATGAACGATAGCCGATCAGCAAATCGTCGCCAGATCGCTTCAAAGCAAGAGACTCCGGTGTATGTAACTTTGTTAGTCCGAGAATGGCTCCCTCGCGGAGCTTGGAAAAATCCGGATAATCTAGGTACTGCGATTCTATGATTGAAAATGCCTGCGAGGTGACATCTAAGTTGCTTGGCCAAGGATTATTCGCGAGAGGGGCGCAACCCGTAGACATGAGAATACCGCAGAGCCATACACCTAGGGTCAAATTCACATTCAAAGCGCCCATGGAATCTTTCTCCATTTTTTGCTGTTTCACCGGAGTGCGTTAGGAATAAGAGATAAACCGGGTCAGAGAACTTTTTCAATCCAGACGACGTCGCCGCGGGCTCGAACGTAGCGCCGGGTCATTACCAAGTCTTACGCCCGACCGGCGAGCCAAAATCAACTTCCATGTGGAGGTTTCTCTTATTCACTTTCGCCAGAAGCTGCTTGAGAGACAATTGCTTCTTCTGAACGGGCGTGGCACCACTCGTCCTTCGGAAACCGCCAGGTTCAAGACCGTACCTTCCTTAACTTCGGCGTCTTCAGCCAGGGATTTGGGAATCCTAACGGCCAGACTGTTTCCCCATCTTTTTACTCGAACATGCATCGGCCAAACTGTACCTTGTTATTGAATGGAAAACCAAACCTGCGAGCCGCGTCTAGCTGACCACGGGAACGGGTAACTTTGACACAGGGCGCCATTATCGGATAGTCTGCGGCAGTCTCTTCAAACATCGTCATTAGACCCGAAAGGAAATCAATCCGTTGCTCGACTTAAGAACCTTTCTTGAAAACGCCAAGCAGGCGGGGCCGGAAGGCTTTCTGGAGATCAAAGAGCGGCACGATATCAAATTTGAAGTCTGTGCCCTGCTCGCGCAACTGGAAAAACAGCGCCGTGCACCGGTTCTCCTGTTCAGCGATCTGAACACTCTCGGCGGTAGCCCCTCCCCTTTTCCTTTGCTCACGAATACGTTTGCCTCGCGCGAGGCCTGCGCCCTGGCGCTTGGGCTGCCGGCGGAAAAAAACGGGTTGGATCTCGTGCTGGAGTTTCAGCGGCGTGAAGCCGAGCGAATGAAGCCTGTGATCCTTGGCCGCAAGGATGCTCCTGTAAAAGAGGTGATCGCTCAACCCAATCTGCATGCCCTTCCCATCCTGACCCATCATCTCGAAGACAAAGGACCCTATCTCACGATGACTTGGTCGGCAAAAGATTCGGAGAGCGGAGTTTACAATTCCTCTTTTCACCGTTGCTACGTGCGTGATGAGCGCCATCTGGTCATGTTCTTCGAACGGCGCCACCTCTGGGAATACTACCTTCGGGCCGAGCGGCGCGATGAGTCTCTTCCAGTCGCCTGCGTCATCGGCCACCATCCTAGCTACTATTTGGGAAACTGCGCGCTCACGGGCATCGAGGTGGACGAGTACGAAAGCATCGGCGGCATCATGGGAGAACCTCTAAGGCTGGTTCCATCGGAAACTTTTGGCGAGCGGCTGCTGGTGCCGGCCGACGCAGAGATGGTCATCGAAGGGCGAATTTTGCCTCATGTGCGCGACGTGGAAGGACCCTTTGGAGATTTCACGGGATATTACGGACCGCCGACCGAGTCGCCTATCGTAGAGATCACGGCAATCACCCATCGGCGGGACGCTATCTGCATGGGCATTTTCGTCGGTCATCGCGAGCACGCCCTGCTCGGCGCAATACCGAAGGAAGGAAGCATCTACCGCAAGGTGCAAAACGTCGTCCCCACGGTCACGGCTGTTTGCCTGCCGGTCAGCGGCACGGGCCGGTTCCACTGCTACATCAGCATCGAGAAGCGGGCCGAAGGTGAGGCAAATCTCGCGGCCATGGCGGCTTTTACCGGCTCGGAACTCATCAAGCACGTCATCGTCGTCGACCAGGACATCGACGTCTACGATGAGGCGCAGGTGCTCTGGGCAGTCGCCACCCGCGTGGACGCAGCTACGGATATTGCCATTATCGACCGCGTCAAGGGAAGCCGGCTCGATCCAGTCCATCCGGGAAAGGATTGGGGATCGAAGATGATTATCGACGCCTGTCGCAACGAGGAGATCTCCTTTCCCGGCCGCATCACCGCCGCCGACTACAAAAAAGAAATCTGATTCCCGAAGCGCTCCTGACTCGTTACGATCCCCGGCGGGCGGAGCTTGACCCGAATGTTCTTCCTCCCAGCGCGGCGTGGCCGCAAGCAGAAAGAAAATGCAACTTTTAGCACGAAGGTCACGAAGAGCACGAAGTTAAGAAGTTCAAAAATATCAATGTTCGAAACCTTCGTGGCCTTCGTGGTGAGAATGGGTTTCGTCGATCACTGATCGGTCATCGGAAAATTTGCGCAGGCTGCGCAAACTTTCAACTGATGATCGTGGGCACGGTGTCCCAGCACTTGAGCCGCGAAGCGCGAGGCGGTAGAAAGAAGATGATAACGGAGCACAATCACTATGGACATTCTTAACATTACCGGCTATCACCGCAGGCCGTCGCATCTGGTGGCGGAGAATAAAGGCTTCTTCGCCAAGGAGGGGCTCGAAGTGAGATTCCACGAAGCCACCTACGCGCCGGACCACAACCGCGGCATGGCGGAGGGGCGCTGGGACATGAGTCTCAGCGCGGCGGATACGATGATCGCGCGCACCACCACCGATGGTGTCGATTTTCTACTTTTCATGCAGGCGGAGGAGGGACTGAGCGCTTATCTCATCGGCCGTCCCGGCGTCGATTCGATCGATCAGTTGCGCGGCAAATTGCTCGCCGGAGATCCCGGCGATTCCAATCTCGATCTTATCCGCAAGAAAATCCTGCACAGCCACTCCATCGATGAGAAGGAATATGACACCGAGATCATCGGCAGCTCGCCCAAGCGGCTGGAGGCGTTTCTGCAAGGCCGAGTGGCGGCTGCGATGCTGACGCCGCCATCATCGGATAAGGCGTTGGCCGCAGGCGGCGTGCTGCTCGCTGAGGCTGAAAACTATGTACCCAATTGGCCCTTGACCTGCGGTTGGGCGCTACGGCCATGGCTGGCAAGCCACCGTCCGATCGTCGTCCGCTTCATTCGCGCCTGGGTAGCGGCGACGGATTGGCTTTGCGAATCCGCCAACCGCGAGGAATGTTTGAGTCTGATCATGACACAGGAGAAGCTCACTCGCGCGGCTGCTGAAAGTGCCTATCGAAAAGTCGTGCCTAAGGCGCGGATTAATCGGTCCGCGTTGAATACGGTCATTGAATTAAGAAAAGAGATGGGCGTCTACCAGCCCCCGCATCGTCCGGTTGAACGGTTCTATGACGAGTCCTATTGGCGCGAAGCGACAGGTCTATCGACGTGAGGCAGCTCTGGACCCGTTAGCCACTTACTTACCATGGAAATGTTGAACAGAACGACTGCAACAAATTTACCGCGCTAACATGCCTGCGAAAAACAAATCCGAAACCCGAATATCGAAATCCGAAACAAAAACAAAGAGTTAAATCCCAATTACGAAATCCGAAACGGGCCTGTTTGGAACCTTGGAGACTTAGTTTTGGCCATTCGAATTTGTTTCGGATTTCGAGTTTCGAGTTTTTTTCTGCTTCTCATTCCTTGGCGCCTTTGCGAGAGATATAGTTTTTCCGATACTTACTTTGACGGGTACCGTTTTGCCATTTCGCTAAAGAAACCCTCCTTCTCGAGTTCCTGGAGAAAACTGAGATCGACAAACTGCTCCGGCTTGGCGCTCTTCGCCTGTGGCATCTGCGGCGCGAGCATGTCCAGCAGAAACTGAATGCCTTTGAGGGTCGGATACGGTTTCTTTGGAATCGTCTTGATGTAATGCTGGTACGCATTTTCAAGGAACTCAGGGTCATTGTTGCGCATGTATTTCGCGAAGACTTTCTGGGCCTCTCTTTTGTTGCCGTAAATGAAATGGATAGCTTCGACGTACCCTTTCACAGCCCCTTTCACGATCTCCCGATTGCTCTGAATGAAAGAGCGTGAGGTGGCAAGTCCGTTTCCCTGGACCTCAACGCCCAGATCGCCAATCTGGAGGAGCTCGGTCAAGCCCGCCTTTCTCGCCAACGGAGCCGCCGAAGAGTTGAAGAATGACGCATCAATTCTACCGGCAACGAGAGCGGCGACGCGCTCCGGGTCGAGACCGGAGGGTATGAGAGCGACATCCTTGTTGGGCTCTAGATTTAGATGATTGAGAAGGATGCTCGACGCAAAGTGCGTGGCAGATCCGAACCCGGTGATGCCGAGTCTTCTTCCTTTGAGCTGTTCCAGCTTAGTTATTCCGGGGCGGACGAACACGATGAAATCATACTTGGTTTGCACCGCCGCAATGAGCGCCAGGTTAAAACCTTGCAGGCCGGCCTGCACGACCGTGCCGATGTTCACGAGCGGTGGGTCGCCGGTAACCAATGCCTGAGTCGCGATTTGGCCACCACGAAGAAGGATGGGCTCGACATCCAGGCCGTACTTTCTGAACAGTCCCTGCTCTTGGCCGACCCAAATATGGCCCTGCGTGGTGCTGAGGGACGGGTAGCCGATCCTGACTCTCTTCAATTCCTGGGCCGCTGAGGAAACCGTGAGGGCCAAGAGACAAAGCGCTAAAAGGACTAACCTCTCCAAACAGTCAACAATTGGGTGCTTCATCATAAAAATACTCGCAAGAATGGCGCGAGAATGAATTCGGTTTTCGCCTCACTCCATTGCAGGTTCGCTCTCGAACTGGTTTTCAGCTCGAATCCTATTCCAATCCAAATCGCAGGTGGAGAGCCCAGAACAAAAACAGCGGCTCTTTGAATAAAGGACTGAGTGCCACACTTGCGGAACTTACGCAAGTGAAGCGTCGCGTCCGGCGCCGTCCAGCATAAAGCAGTTAACACAAGTCTGTCACGTCCATTCGTTCTCAACACAGCATCTTCAAACACCGATCAATTCACTCCTGTCGAGTTCGCGAGCCGCCCCGGCAAGAATCCAGAACAGTCCAAGTCGTTCCGACTCCTCGAACCCGCAGCCGAACTCCTTTTAAACGCCGACAGCAGATTTGACGCTTTACTCGGGTTACGCAGGACAATATCAATTTAAAAAGTTGACAACCTTGCAGACCCGAGCGATAGTGCGAACACTCGAAAAGGAGGTCACGATGGAGTTAAAAGCGCTCAACTTTGGCCCTTCTGCGGGACGGTTTTTTGCCACCCTATTGACCTACCTATTGTTTTTACCCGCAGATCTCTTTTCCCAGGCTCCTTTTTTTCAGGGGAAGACCGTTACCATCATCCAAGGTCGGGATCCTGGCGGCTCAGGAGATCTGCGGACAAAAGCTTTGGTTCCCTTCTTGCGAAAATATATTCCAGGAAACCCAACCATTGTGATGGAGTATATGCCCGGCGGGGGAGGCCGAAAGGCCGCAAATCACCTCTACCGATCAGCCCGCCCTGACGGGCTTACTATCGGCAACCCGACCATCGGCACGGTTTCCTCTGCTGTACTTGGAGACTCAGGAATCCTGTACGATATCGATAAGTTCTTCTATCTGGGGTCGCCCTATAGCACCTACCATGCGGTCTTTCTCAGCAGGAAGCAAGCAGGCCTCAGCAGCATCGAGAAGCTTCGGGCCGCCTCCGGAATCAGGATCGGAGCTCAATCCGTGGGTTTCGTTACGTACAACGAGGGTCGCCTGTTTGCTTACATTCTCGGTCTTAGAGATCCGAAGTTCGTCGCCGCCTATTCGGGCCCTGAGATCGACCCGGCGCTGATACGGGGTGAGGTCGACGCTCGATCGAACGGCGCTGACACTATCGTCCAGCGCAACCGGGAGTGGCTCGAAGGCGCTTCGGTGGACTTTCATGCGATCATTGAAACTCCCAAGGGGGATAAGCATCCTCAATTCAGCCATCTTCCCGAGCTTGAGAGCTTTGCCCGGTCGGATAGAGAACGTAAGCTGATCATTTTGCAGCGCGCGTTTAGGGTTGCCGGCACCCCTTTTGTCCTTCCGCCCGGAACGCCCAAGGATCGGGTAGAGATTCTCCAGGAGGCCTTCCGCAAAACCTATAAAGACCCCGAATTTTTCCACGAATACAAAAAGCTCACCGGCGACGAACCCTCCCCTCTCCTGCCCCAAGATCATGAAAAGGCTATTAGAGAAATTCCGCGCGAGCCTGAAGTGATTGAGCTTTTCAAGAAGCTTGTAGGCGCCGGGCCTCTCCCGCCTCACTGATCTGTGCGGCTAAGACTCGGATGGTGATTCCGATTCAACACCCTTGGCACTTCTCGTAAGGTCTAGGCAAAGATATTTGAAACTTTTCAGCTGAATTACGGATTACGGAATCGGAAAAAAGATGACTCGCGCAAAGACGCAAAGGGCGCCAAGTGACGTGCCCTCGGCCCGTCATCCCGAGCGAATGCGAGGGATCTAAGAAAGATTTCTCCCGGAGCTTGCCCTGAGTGTGACCGAAGGGGTCGAAATGACACGGAGCGTCACTTTGCGCCTTGGCGTCTTGGCGCGACAAATCTTGTTGAAGTTGGTCTGTTGAACATTTGAAAGGTATGAATCCAAAGGCTACTCACTTCCGGGTAATTTCTCGCAAAAGCTTCATCCAGTGGTCCGCTCGCTCCTCATATTCGGCAATCGTTAAACCCTTTTCCGGATACCATCGCTCGAAGCCATAATCTTTTGCAGCGCTGCCGTAAAACAATTTCTCTGCGTACATTTTTTGCCCATACGGACCTAAAAGAAAATCAACAAATAACAAGGCGGCGTTTGGATGGGATGCATTGGCGGATACAGCCGCCCCGCCGGCATTCACTGCCACGACCTCCATCGGCACCCACGCAACCGGTGCTCCACGGGCTGCGGCAGGTTGCGTGAGATTCGTTTGAATCGCGGTGAAAGAAAGTGGGGCTTCACCGGAGATAATCAAGTCAGCCAAACCCGCAGCCGTCATCGCATACGGCCGAATCTCCTGTTCCCTCAATTTTCTGACAAACCCTTCACCTTTAGCTTTGACCATGGCGCCAATGGCGCGGGCGCCGGTCTCATTGTTGGCGGTGGACAGTTTACTTTTCAGTGCAGGTTTGAGGAGATCGTCGAATTTCTTCGGGATCTCGGAAGCGGCCATGACGTTTTTATTATAACCGACACCGATCAAAGATTCCCGATCCGTGGTCCAGAAAACCAAACCGGCTGATGCCCTTTCTTTGGCGATCTCCGGGTACGTGGCAAGGTCGGGCGAAAGGTATGGCAGAAGAGCGCTGCCGTCGCGCAATTGCATCAACGACGGGGGAGTGGTTTCAATGGCGTCAGCAATGTAGCGTTTGGCCTGCCGCTCAGCTAACAGCCGGTTGGCAAGGCCTGTACCGTCTGTGCGGTAGATTTCGACTGAAACACCCGGATATTTGGCTTCGAAGGTTTTGGCAATCTCTTTGTACGGGACCAAAGAGGTGTACCAGACCAACTTGCCTTCCTTCTTAGCGCCTTCGTAAAGGAGTTGTTCACGATCAGACCCAGTGTACTTCGCTAGCTCTACGAGAGTGCTGGGAGGTGTACCCTGCGCCCAGGTAGTCCCCCACATTACCGAAATTAATGCACCCAAAACCAAAATCGCTTTCATGTCGTCCTCCCGATGACAGCAAAGTTATTTAGACGTCCGCAAAGAATACTGTAATCAAAGGAGACAGGCTACGTTTCCATTTCTATTCATTTCGTCGAGCCGGCAGCGGATCTGCGGAGGTGGCGGGACTTTCAGCTCAATTCTTGTATTCGATGACGTCGAGGCCGCGCTCCTTGTCGGTCACCCACAAAAGACCGCGGTCGTCCTTGAAGACGTCGTTGGTCAGCGGCGCCGCCACCCCATCACCCGGTTTCGGGATGAAGTAGCCCCGCTCCTTGGGATTCGCCGGATCGCTGATGTCGATAATCCGCAGCCCGCCGGCGAACCATGTGACGTAAAGAAGATTGTCCTTGTCCACCTTCTCGCGCAGCTGATGCGTGCCGAAGCGGACCTTGTCGGCGGGGTAGGGTGTCGCCGACTCCGGCAGATAGTACGAATAGAGCAGCTTCGGCTTGGTCGGGTCAGTGACGTCCCAGGTGCGCAGCGGCGCGTGCGGCTTGCCGGCATCGGGGCCCCGTCGCGGGCGTTCCTCCTCCGTCGACACCGCGATGCTCTTGCCGCCGATCCGGTGCGGCACCTTGAGGAAGGTGTGCGTCGGCTCCGTGCAGGGCGGGTCGTACTCGTAGCGGGAGAGCGTGCGCGGCTTGTTGATGTTGCTCACGTCGATGATGGAGATGCCCGACATCCAGCAGCCGGCATACATCTCGGTCCCGCAGCGCATCGCATGGTGCAGGCGGTGCTCGGCCCGCTTCGGGTGCGGC
>Ga0209726_10004541_pt1 | contig 17625 bp, 15 predicted proteins | sample Subgrocontami54m_FD_187453 | JGI IMG/M metagenome (GOLD analysis project Ga0209726, IMG submission 187453) | Subsurface groundwater microbial communities from S. Glens Falls, New York, USA - GMW46 contaminated, 5.4 m (SPAdes) (version 3) | ecosystem: Environmental > Aquatic > Deep subsurface >... | reverse complement strand
GCACCAAAGACACCAGTAAGGGCGTTGACTCCGCCGGGTCCGGTCGTTACGTTGAGGACCCCGAGCCCTCCCGTCACGCGCGCATAGGCCTCGGCCGCAATGGAGCTTGCCTGTTCGTGGTGGTTGCACACGTAAGAGATACGCTTCTCGCGGCCCAGGGCGTCGTTCAAGTACATGGCGCCGCCGCCCGTAATCAGGAAGACGTGGCTCACTCCCCGGTCGGCGAGCGTCTTCCAGATATAGTCTGCAACCCTCATCACAAGATGCCTCTGCTTTGCAACGCTACTTGTCTACGACTAGGCGAGTTGGGTCAATAAGGTGCTTGCGCTCGCTGTACCAGCCGTAGAGCTCGGAGATCGCTGTGGTCATCGGCGTGAAGTCGAGATCAGGGATCTGCGAGTGAAGTCGGCCGTTGTCTCCGGTGTACTCGTCGGAATAGCCCTCAGCCGCGACTCTTATGGGCAGATGCTTGCCCGATATTTCCCTCACTTGATGTGCAAGGTCGACGAGTTCGTACGAATCATCAGTCGTGACGTTGTAAGTCTGATAATTTGGCTCAATCTCCAGGAAGTGCTCTACGATCCGGGAGAAGTCGTCGATGAAAACATAGTCCATCCTTCGGTTTCGCTTGATCGTGATCGGCATGTCATAAAGCGTCTTGCAAATCGCGTTGGAAATGAACCTGATCTCCCAGTCCTCGTATTTCCCGAAGACACCAAAAGGTCGAAGCTCGAGTGAATTTGGTCTGAGCTCAACATGCTTCGCACAGAGATACTTGGAATATCCTGTCTCGTCGATCGGGACGTGCACGTCAAAGAAGGTTTCCTGCATCCGGTGGTGAAAATATCGAGAGTCATACACGGCGCCGGTATTTATGAGAAGGAACTTCGCAGCGGGATCGAGGGCCCGTACGAGATTGAAGAACATTCGTGTATTGGGATAGATGAGCCCAGTTGGGTCGGGTGCGTTCCGGTGTCCTGGTTTTGTGGCGCAATGGATGACTGCCTCAACTGGATGATTCGCAAGAAAGCGGCAAACGGCATCTTCGTCCAGCAAATCCAGATCCGTGTGATTCGGTGAGAGGATTTGATAACGGACCCCTAACCGTTCAACCAAATTGCGGCCGATGAATCCTGTTGAGCCCGTGATGAGAACGGTCCCTGGCTGTGACACTCTGTCGTGTTCTCCTGCCGACGCTCCTCGTCCATTGCTAGTCAATTGGTAGGAATAATCAAGGCACTCGCCACGGCTCGTCAAGGCGAAACGGTGCTCGCGTAGCGCAATTCACATTCCTGAGTTGAGGGAGTGTGGCAAATTATGGGCGCGCCGACAAGACGGCAAGAAGGGGCACCGTGGGCGACGTAATCGACCCGACTCGACGCGCACTACCCGACGGAGCAACTATGATCGGCGATCGCTCATGCCCCGTGTGTGGGGCGGTGGCCAAAAAGCTCATTCATCGTGCGCGCCAAATCCTTCCGGAGGATTATCCGCTTAGCGGTGATTCCCGACTGGTCGTGTGTCGGGTCTGCGGCGGAGCTTTCGCCGACTATTGGAAGAGAGAGCGCGACTATCAACGCTACTATGCGGATTTTTCTCTGTATGCTGAGCCGTCGGTCGCGGCGGGATCTGGGATGTCTCCCTGGGATGCTGCCCGCTTTGCTGACGTCGCTGCGTTCATTGGGGAACGGGTTCCGAGGAGTGACTCACGGATCCTAGACGTCGGCTGTGCGACGGGGGGCTTGCTGCGTTCGCTGCGGGATTATGGATACACCAACGTCGCCGGGGTAGATCCGTCGGCGTCTTGCGTTCGGTTCATCCGCGAGACTGTCCGCGCCGACGCATGGGTAGGGTCAATCTACGAGTTACCCCCGCAGATTGGTCGATTCCATCTTGCGACGCTGCTCGAGGTTCTCGAGCATTTGGAAGATCCCTTAGCGGCACTGCTCAGCCTCCGGGAAGCGCTGGTGTCGAGCGGTGTTCTCTACATCGAGGTACCGGACGCCAGTCGATACACGGAGTTTGTACTGGCGCCTTGGCAGGACTTCAACTCGGAGCACATTAATCACTTTTCTTGGCCCACGCTACGCGGGCTGGCGGGGCGTGCAGGCTTGGTTCCGATCTCTCACGGAACGAAGCGCGTGGACTTTCGGTCTTCCACGGCCCCAGTCCTTTTTGGTCTCTTTCGGCTTGGGCAACCGCGGACCCCCGCGCGGGCGGACCGTCAACTGGAGCATTCCCTGCGCCTCTACATGCGCAAGTCCGAAACGTTGATGGATGCGATGAACGCGTATCTTGTCGACCTGCTCCCCAGCGCGCCACGTTGGATAGTCTGGGGAACTGGACAGTTGGCGAGTCGATTGCTGTCTGATACGATCCTAGGATCGACCTCTATTGCCGCTTTTGCCGACAATAACGCGAGAAATCAAGGTAAGACACTGCAAGGAGCGCCGATTCTTAGTCCCTCTGAGCTGCCTAGCGATAAACTCCCGATCCTTGTCGCATCGACCCTGCACGAAGCGGACATCCTGGAGTCCGTGAAGAACCGTTGGCACCTCCCGAACCCGATCTACGGCTTGCGAGCCACTGTCGAGAAGGCGTTGGCTACCTTCGGAGAAACGTCCTAAAGCGATCGAGCATGAATTCGATCATCTCGTCTGTGATTCCAGGATACACCCCAACGAAGAACGTGTCCCGCATTACCCGGTCCGACGTTTCCAAGCTGCCGGCGATCCGATGCGGAATATCGCGGTACCCGGGTTGGCGCAGAATGTTGCCGGCGAAGATGAGCCGTGTCTCAATGTTGGCGCTCTCCAGCCATTGAATCAGTTCGTCCCGCCGAATCCCTTCGCGAACGGTGATTGGGAATCCGAACCATGAGGGCTCCGCCTTTGGGTGCCAGGTCGGCAGGATCAGTCGGTCCTGATACTCACTGAGACCATCGTAGAGGCGCGAGAAATTGTGGCGTCGCCGCTCGACGAACTCAGGAAGCTTATCGATTTGGGCGGCTCCGATCGCGGCCTGCATGTCCGTCGGTTTGAGATTGAATCCCAGGCCGCTGTAGATGTACTTGTGGTCGTAGCCTGTGGGAAGCTCGCCGAGGCACCACCCAAACCGCCTCGCACAGGTATTCGACTCACCCGGGGCGCACCAGCAATCTCTGCCCCAATCTCGAATAGACCGCACCGCTCGCGATAGGGTGGGATTGTTGACGATGACGCCACCGCCCTCACCCATCGTTATATGGTGCGCTGGGTAGAAGCTCAGCGTGCCTAGGTCGCCAAAGGTGCCGACCGGTTGTCCGTCAAACGTACCTCCGAGTGCATCGCACGTGTCTTCCATAAGCCAGAGCTGGTGGCGGGCCGCGATGTCGCGGAGAGTGTCAAGGTCGCACGGGTTTCCCAACGTGTGTGGGATGACGAGGGCGCGCGTCCGTTGCGAGACGGCAGCCTCGATCAAGCCCACGTCGATGTTATAGGTGCCAATTTCACAGTCGACAAAGACTGGGACGAGCCCATTCTGAAGAATGGGTGCCAGTGTTGTGGGGAAAGTCACGGCCGGGGTGATCACCTCGTCTCCGGATACCATGTGATGATTCACGAGGGGCGAGCAAAGGGCTGAAATGGCGGTCAGATTTGCAGAGGAGCCTGAGTTCACGAGTGCGAAGTCTCGAGCTCGAAGGAGCCGCTTCATTTTCGTCTCGAAGAGATCTCCGTAGGGCCCAAGGGTCAACCAGAAGTCAAGCATGCTATCGGCGAGGTTTACCATCTCCGTTGCGTCGAAGTACCGGCCCGCATAGTTCACTCGACTCTCAAACGGAATGAAGCGCTTTGGCTTGTGCACGAGTTCGTAGTAGCGCTGCACCCGCTCGAAGATCTCCTCCTTGATCTGCTCAGCTTCGTTGGTCACACTCGCTCGCACGATGCCTGTGTAGGTGTCACCGCGCCACTGGCGCCTTAGGCGTTTCATAGCTTCGTCGAGGGCCATGGGCTCAGTGCCAAGGAGATCTCGTATCCTCACACATGCCAGATTTGGGTTGGAGCTCTCGATTTTTTGGTTGGCTGGTTGAGCCATTTCTGGATTCAGCAGGAGTGTTTGGGCAACGAGGCGCGCGAAATCGAGTTCGGACAAACGGTCTCCGCCGGCCAGGTGCACGATACCCGTCGCTTGCGTTTGTACAAGACGCAGCGATCCTTCTGCGAGGTAGTCGACGAGCGTCGGTTGGATTAGCCTCGCGGCGGACAGCAGGATGGCGCCGCCGCTTCGGAGTTGCCCTTCGAGCTCCTGGACGGGATCGGTGGCTGTTCTGTCCCAGCCGAAGAGCTCGCCGGTGCGAATAATCAGGCTGCGGCCGCCTTCGGCGGCGATGATGGCCTCGGCTTCTGCCTTGAGTCGGCCGTAGTGAGAAGACGGCGCGACGGGGTCATCCTCGGAATGGAACCCGCTGCCGCTGAATACCTCGGTAGTTGAGTAGAACACGAGAAGCGCTCCGGCATCCCGCGCCGCTCTGGCAACGTTTCGTGTTCCGTCGACCAGTGATGCTCGGGCCTCGGCAGCCCCATCGGTGAGAGATCTGCGGCTCCTAGCAGGTACGTCCGTGGCAACGAAGACAACATCGGCTCGTGATTTGCCGACGGCTTCTCGAACGTCCGTATCAACGCGCACGTCAAGCGGCTGGAGCTCCGTACCCGGTCGCGAGTAGTAGGTCCCGTCGACATCGACGCCGTTGGTCGCCAAGATCCGGACTAGGCACCGCCCCAACAGACCTGAGGCGCCAATAACGAGGGCCTTCATGCTACCTTCTCCACGGTGCCGTCCGAGGATGCCGGTTGGTTGTGGTGGGTCTACTGAGGGGCGACGATCTTCTCATGGCAAGAAGGTCCCGGAATTGGAAGACTCTAATCGCGTGGACGGAGTATATCTGCCCTGCGCTGACGGTTTGCCCGCGGTTCCGCCGCGCGGGAATAATTCACAGCCTGGCATGCTACTGGTGCGGCCGGACCCTGGAGTATCGCGATGCCTCTCATAACTGTGATGACGCCCTGCTTTAACGAGGAGGACAATGTTCCTCAGGTCTATGCCAGGGTGAAGCAGGTCTTCGAGGGTATGCCCAACTACTGCTATGAACACTTATTCATCGACAACGCATCGACCGACGGCACCGTTCGACTCTTGAAGGAGCTTGCCGCGAAAGATCACAGCGTAAAAATCATCGTGAACTCGAGGAATTTCGGACACGTGCGGTCTCCGTACTATGGGCTGCTCCAAGCGAATGGCGATGCCGCGATCGGCATCGTCGCGGACATGCAGGACCCTCCCGAGATCATCCCTGAGTTGGTTAAGAAATGGGAGGAGGGCTTCAAAATCGTCGCTGGCGTCAAGTCCACGAGCGATGAATCCGCGCATATGCGCGCCCTTCGCTGGTTGGCGTATCGCGCCTTGACGCGTATCTCATCACTCGAGTTGATTCCTGACTTCACTGGGTTCGGGCTGTACGACCGTGTTGTTCTGGACGTGCTTCGCCGAATCGACGACCCGTATCCGTACGTCCGCGGTCTCGTTTCCGAGATTGGCTTCGACGTGGCTCGTGTGGAATACAGGCAGGCGCGGCGTGAGCGCGGCAAGTCCAAGAACAACTTCTTCACACTTTTCGACGTTGCGATGCTCGGATTGGTCAAGCATTCCCGGCTACCCATGCGGCTGGCAACTCTCGCTGGCTTCACGATGTCGGCGGTGAGCATGCTTATCGCGATCGGGTACCTTGTGTTCAAACTCGTCTTTTGGGACCGGTTCGACTTCGGGCAAGCCCCCATCCTGGTTGGCATCTATTTCTTTGCATCCGTTCAGATCTTCTTCATCGGCGTGCTCGGAGAGTACGTCGGGGCGATCCACACACAGGTCAGAAGGCTTCCACTGGTCATCGAGCGGGAGCGAATCAATTTCTAGCCAACGCGTTTCTCCGTCGAATGGTGCATGGACGTAGCGACGAGACACATAGCGATTCCCACAGAGGTGGCGGCACAGCTCAGGAGCGCAACCTCGCCCACGGATGGCTGAAGAATGGGCAGCACGATCGCCGGTATCGCCGCTGGCGTCGAAGCCACAAGGACGAGCCGAGACCGGTGCAAGGCGAGACCATAGGACCCAATCAGGAGCAACCCTAGATTCAGCGCTGTCTTGGCTGTCAACGCAGGCGTTAGGCTCGCAGCCCCGGCGAATTCCGCTCCGAGTCCGAGGACGACGACTGGCTCCGCCAGCACGAAAGACGCAACGAAGGCTATGATGCCCAAGCTCGCGATTGTGCTGGCGTCGCGGAGCAGATGTGAGGCGCGAGCTTCACCAGCCCGCACCGCCCTGACGAATCGCGGGTAAGCGGCTAGGCAGACGGGCATGCCCACCACAAACAGCACCCCGGCCAGAGTGTTAGCGGTCGCATATAGCCCTGCCTCGAGCGGGTGGGCGTAGGCACGGATTGACAAGACGTCCATATACTGCGCCACAGCTGTGATACTGATAAGGATTGCAGAAGCGACGGCAGTCGTTAGCAGGCTCATCAGCGCCGGTTCTGCCGGCGTTTTCCAACCGGGACACCCGATCCGTGCGGTGCCCAGAAAGCACGCGGTCGCCGCCGAGATCACGAAGGCGCCAATGGCGCCACCAGCACCCATGAGGCCGATAAGCGGGATCGTGAGGGCAGTGCGTACGATTGGGTCTGCCGTCATCATTAGAGCATAGGTCCCTGTTCGCTCCAGTCCCAGCAAGAGACCAGCGACGACCTGGCTGTAAATCAGCACCGCCACAAGGAGGGTACTCAGAAGGATCGGTGTTGTTCCACCGGTATGAAGGAGCCGGTCAATCGGATGGGCAAGCCAGTAACTCACGGCGAGCGTCAAGGCACCCCAAACTGTCACTGCTACAAGGGCACGACCGCAAACACCTCGTAGTGCTTGCTCCTGTCGAGCCTCGCGAGCCACAGCCGACGCGCGCGCAGCGGCGAGAAGAATCGACCGGGTGAGAAAGGTTGCCGTCGACACCGCGGCAAGCAAGGTGGCGAGAACACCGAATTCAAGGGGGCCCAGAAGCCGGGCACTCACCACAAGGCACACGGCAGAAATCACCGCGGACACGGCTGAGCTGACGACAACCAGCGCCCTATCGTTTATGACGATTGGGATCTCTCGTAGGGGAGACACTCGCTAGGAATTTGGTTCGTCCCTTCAGCAATCTCCTGGGTCAGATGGGCGGCGTGTTGCGGGTCCGTTGTGAGCTGAGCCACCAGCCGGCCATACACGCGACACCTAAGATACTGACGAAGTAAAGGGTGCTCAACCGGATTAGGAGAATCGACACCACCGCCCGGCCCGTATCGACGCCTAAGACTGTGAGAAACACCAGCATCGTCGCCTCGACGCCCCCGATCCCCCCGGGCAACATTGAGATGGCCCCCACGACGGTCGACAACGCATAGACGGAGAACGCGGCCACGGCCGGGATGCTGACGCCAAGACCTCCCAAGATGAGCCAGAAGGCAATTGCCTCACACCCCCAGGCTATGACGGCGATGGCCAGCCCAATGAAAAGCGGCTGCGGGCGGAGGAGAGCACGTCCTGTGTCGATGAGCTGCAGCGCCTTTGTGGCCAGTCGACCCAGCGTTGGGTGGCTCGCCATGCGGAGGATCAAAGGTCGGTAGAGGCCCTCGTTGGTGAGAAATACCATTGTTGCGCCCATTCCACCGACAGCGATGACACAGATCGCCCAACCGTTAGGGAACATGGCCAGACCGCCCAGTCCGAGTAACAGTACAGCCGCAACGTCACCCATTCGCTCTATAAGCAAAACCCCCGCGGTATCTGCGAGGGAAACGCGATAACGCGAGCGAAGCAGGGCGGCCTTCACGACCTCGCCCGCCTTGCCCGGGGTGGCAGTAAACGCGAAACTGGCGCAGAAGGCGAGCAAGTTTGCGCCGAACGGGACGGGCCATCCGAGAGTTCGCGCGTAGTAGTGCCAGCGGAGTGCGCGGAGGAGCCAGCCCACGATCACAAGACCAAGGACGAGTGGAATGTGAGTCGCAATCGGAAAGCTAGAAAGTGCCGCCTGAAGGCGGTCGATGCCAGACCAGATGGTGATCGCTAGATATAAACCCATGCCGGCGAGCAGCACGCCGACCGCGGGTGCGACCCAACGCTGCCAGTTGGTGCCGGCGGTTTCGGTGGGGAGGTGGGAGTCAATTTCGGACGTCTTGATGCTTCGGCCTTCCGGTGTCTAGAGCGTTACGGGGACAACTCAGTTATAGCCCACGTCGGGAGAATGAAGCCGTTGCCGACAGTCCTCGAAGAACCAAACGGGCGATGGCGTGATGCACTTCACCTCTTCTTGCGAGCTCCCTGCTGTGGCGACCGTGTGTCCCTGCCGTACACTGTCGACGCGCCAACACGCGTGACGAGAAGAACCTCTATTTGGCCTGTACGCGAGCATTCGCTGAATTCCGCTGCTCCCACACGCCTCCTCCGGCCGTGGCTGGCACCAGCGGGTGTTGGGCTCCTCTTCGTCGCGAGAGGCCTGCCGTTCCTGGGTTTTATCCCAATCTGGGATGGCTGGTTTTACGCTCAGTGTGTGATTGACGCCGTCGCCGCGCGATCCTTCCTTGCGCTGAACTGCGCCAATCACACCACGGCCGCCTACATGGCGCTCCTGGCCATCCCACAGTTGTTGGCCTTCGGCGCTTACCAAGGGTTTCTCCTCGTCAATCTTGCGCTGGGCTTGGCCGCGATTTGGGCGTTCTACCGGACTGTCCGCCGCCTTTTTCCTAAAGCTCCGGGGCGGGAGCTCATGCTCCTCTGCGCAGCCTTTTCCTCATACCCGGTGCTCCTTGCGGGCGCGGTAAATCCCAGCCCGGACTATGGCGTTTTTGTCTTCTTCTGCCTGACTCTGTTCGCGCTGATTCACCGGTACGATGTTCTTACCGTAGTCTTCGGCGTCTTTCTGGCGTTGTCCAAGGAAACGGGCGTAGCGTTCTACGTCTTCGCGGTGATCTGGTACGAGTTTGCCTACGGCGTCCTGAGGCTCGGAACGGTGCAGTACGTCCGACGACGCCTTCCCGGCAGGCTGGTACTCATCGTGCCGGCATTCATCTTCGCGGTTGTTTACCTGGCACTCAGCAACTCGGGTGGCGAGTGGGCCGGCACCTCACCCAGCATTGCCGGCCTGGGCTCAAATGCGACCTCCGCCGACCTTGCGAATGCGCTGTTTCGCATTTATTTCGGATACCTGGCGGGGGGATTCATGATCCAGTTCTCGTGGATCATGCTCGTTTTCATCCTGATTTGGGCCGTGCGCTCGCGCTTCAGATTGCCCTTGCGTGACCGCGCGGGGAATGTCGATCCTGACGGTCAGGCCGTGGTCTTCGCCGTCGGCCTCCTACTATCGACAATGGTGTCGACGCTCTGGTATCCAACATTTGCAAACGATCGCTACCTTCTCCCATTTTTTCCAGTTTTCTGCATCGTCGCCTATCGAGCGTTGAAGGCGGTCGTGAATTCCGCCCCGGTTCGCCAGGTCACGCTGGCCACGTGGTGTGCCCTTCTCCTCGTTTCGAACGTCGTGACGGTGGATCCGGTCGCCCGCCTAATCTACGGGACGTTCCGCTTTGGCGACTACGAGATGCTGGACCGCACGTCGCTCACAGGGGAGTGCTGTGGCCTCGGCAGGGACCAGTTGGTCTACAACCTACAGTTCACCGCGTTTCACTATGTTCAGAACGAAATGCTGCAGTCGCTGAAGCCTTCACCGTCGAGTGTCCTGCTCGCACACAAGTACGCAGATTGGATGACCGTGGAGCGCATCGACACGTCCACCTTCCTGCGTACGATGAATCCACACCACTCGCGCGATCTCAGACTCACCAGTGTTGAGTCACTTCCGCGCGTCACCGCTGGTGGGGCAACGTACTTCGTGAACTATCCGAACTTCCGTTTCACCCCAGAGATACGGGAAGCGTACGGGCGTGCCAGGCTCCAGACGTTCGGCTGGCTCGGGTACCGGCTCGATGTCTACGAAGTCTTGGCGAGATGACAGAGGTCACGATCTTCCAGAACCGTAGGGCGGGCTGATGCGCTTGGCCCGCGGGGTGGATATGTCGGTCGTGCTCGCGTGCATGGTGATTCTCTCGGGGTGCGCCCTTCGCTTGGTACCGGCCATGAGGGCGGACTTCCCGCTGAACGACGGCGGGCTCTTTGCCACCATGATCGGCGAGGTGCAGCGCTCACACTACGCGCTGCCCTTCAGTACGAGGTACAACGGCCTCGAAATCCCCTTTGCGTACCCACCCCTGGGCTTCTATCTCGGCGCGCTGCTGTCGGATATCACACGATTGGACGTGGTGCAGATTTTGCGGCTAGCTCCACCGATTCTGAGCGTTCTCACCGTCGGTGCTTTCCTGCTCCTTGCCAGCGCCACGTTGCCGTCGCGGGCGGCCGCGTTCACAGCGACTGGCGTGTTCGTCTTGGTGCCCGGGAGCTTTCTGTGGCAGGTGATGGGCGGCGGGATTACTCGGGCGCCCGGGTTGCTTTTCGGTTTGCTTGCGCTGCATCAAGGCTATCGCTTCTACGCCCACGGTCATCGATTGACCTGGTTGCTCTGGGTCCTTTTTTCAGCGGCGACGCTCCTATCGCACCTGGAATGGGCGCTCTTTCTCGTAGCGAGCACCCTCGCGCTATTCCTACACAGGGGACGGAGGATTCGAGGCGTTCTCGGGACCTCGCTCGCCGTGCCGTCAATTCTCCTCATCACAGCTCCCTGGTGGGCCACAGTTCTAAGTCGTCACGGGCTCTCTCCATTCTTGGCGGCCGGCCAGTCGGGCTCGCTGATCTCGGTGGTTGCCGAGGAGAGTGGGGGGCAACCGTATCCTGTGGCCGCGATGATGATCGTTGCCCTGTTCAGCGCGTTTGGGGTGATGGCAGCTCGGAGCGAGCGGGCCCTCTTCTTGGTGGGCTGGATAGGGCTAATTACTCTTGTGGACTTTCGGGCCTATGCTCAACTTGTCACCGTGCCGGCCGCGCTCGGGGGCGGCTGGGTCGCGGGCGCGCTGGACGCGTTCGCCCGATCGCGTCGTCGTTCGCCTCTTTCCCCCGCACAGTCTGACAGCCCAGAGAATGAACCTCTCGTGGGCCCACCAGAGCGATCTGGTCGGCGCGCAGGTCTAGAGTCGCGGGTCCATCGCTTTGCCGCTGCCGCAGCAACGATGGCGATCGCGTGGGCGATCCTTGTCAACCTTCCGTTCGCCGCAATCGCCCCCCGGGCACTAACACCTCTATCGCTTCAGGAGCGGGAACCGATGCTATGGGTGGGCAGAGAGACACCCCCATCGGCGCAGTTCCTCATCATTTCAGGGGCGGGCTGGTCTCTTGACCGATGGGGAGAGTGGTTCCCGGTGCTGAGCGGGAGGGAAAGTGTGGCCACGGTCCAAGGGACCGAATGGCTCCAGGGGCAATTCATCCTGAGAGATCAGGCTCATGCTGAGGCGCGTCGCTGTGCCGGTGGCGATGGGACCTGTTTGAGGCGATGGATGACTGAATCGGGGAAGACGTTTTCGCATGTGTATCTCGCGAAGGGGGCGTCTACCGACTGTTGTGGTCCCCTGCGCGTCGCGCTGCGCGAAGATCCGTCCTACGTTCTCGTCTTCAATGGGGAGGGAGCAACGATCTTTTCTCGCCAGCCGTAGTCAGCTCGCTCGCGGCCGACGAGCGACGTGGGTGGTTAGCAGCGGGGCAGCAAGACCGTGAGAGGAAAGCATGAGGAGCTTTTCACTCACGGTCCTGAGCCCGTCTGACTAGAGGCTCGAAGAGATCCTGTTCATCAGGGTTCCGATCTTAGGACCGAGCAAGAAGACCGCGATGATCGCGAGAAGCGCGACGCCTGCCAGGATCAGTCCGTATTCCGCCATACCCTGGCCCTCTTCCCGCTCGGGGAACATGCCACATACGGAATCGCGAGCACACGCTAAAAACGGTCGAATCATGCTTAATTCCTCCATCCTATGGACATGGAATATGTGTGAGATTGCGGATCCTCACCTCCTTCTGCCTAGCAGCGCTAAGTTTCCCTTCCGGGGGATCGCAGGCACCTATAGCCCAGTTGAATCGGGCACGAGGTTTGCGGCCGGCGGCGCATTCTGCCTGCTGAAGGATGATCGAGGCAAGACTGAGGTTGTCCGAATAGGAAAAAGGTACCAATACCGGGCGGCTAGAGATTAACACGGCCTGGCATGATCACAGGAGAGTTCAATGCCCACAGCATGCGAGGTCTCCTTGAACAGGTCACAGGACTGCAGCGGTCGTTCCGGTGGTTTCCCCCGAAGCCATTCGGTTCAAGGCAGCGAACGACCACCAGATGATGTAGAGGTGGGCGATCAACAGCCCGGCGTCGCCTATGTTGCCCAAGGCGAAACGAAGGAGAACGGTCGCATATGGGGCGAGCAGCCAGACAACGAGCACCTTGTAGGGCAGGATGCGATCGAGCGACAGGTACAAGAGCGGCACCACGATCGGGAGCGCCATGTGGTCATGAGCGTGCCAGGACACGCAGGATGTCGCGGCGTAGACGCCGAGCAAGACAATGGCCAGGGATTTCCGCGTGCGGATCGACGGGGTTCTCCAGAGCCATAGTCCCGCAGCTGCAGTCGCGATCGTCGCTGCCACTATCAAGGGCCAGACGAGGTCCGGTGAAACGTAATCTGACAAGCCGATCCCCAGAGCGCGCCAATTCATCATGTATTGTGGCCGAGCGGCGGACGGGTCTCCGGACAGCGAGAAGATAATTCTGGAGAGCGCCATAAAAGAGTCGACGCCACCGATAGCGAGCGAGGCGAGAAGAAGAACGAGACTAGATGCCGCAAACCCAGCGAGACACCTCCATTGCCGCGTGATGAGGAGTCCCGGCAACATGAGGATCAAGATTTGGGGCTTCAGGAGAAGTCCTCCGAGCCAGAGTCCGGCGCGAAAACCGGCTCCTTGAACGCTGTGTCGGAAGAACTCGCCAAAGAAGATCATGAGCCAGACACTCACTTGGCCCCAGCGAAGGGTGTCGACGGCGGGGAAGGAGAAGATCAGAGCTGGAATAATGCTCACCTCTACGAGGCTGCCGGAGCGGCGCGCGAACCACCAGAGGTACCCCGCGAGTGCTGCGAGGTTGATGGCCGTCCACACGACGAAACCTGGCACCGGGGCAAAAAGCGCCAGCGGCTCCAGTAGGGCGAGAAACACTGGGAGATACGGAGCGCCCTGGGTTACGTACCCTGCACGGAGGTCCGGATGGGAATAGTCGTACACCATCGATCTCTGTGCCTCACGAAGAGCATCTCCGTCGTAGACGCGAGCGAACGGTTGTGTGTGGATTACTTCAGCAGTGGCTCGGTAACCGCGATAGTCGTCTCCGGCAGTGCTTGTGAAGAGCCCGAACATCTGCACCAATGACGCAACCAAAATCAGGAAGAAGCATCCGACGCCGAAAACAAGCGCGTTCAGGCGGGTGGCTGATGGATCGGTTTTATGCCGGAGTGGTGGTTCCATCACCGTGCGGACTCGACAGGCGCAGCGGGATGATTTCCTGACACCGTTGGCATTAGGGCTGGCAGGTGGCGCGCGCATAAGCCGGTGTTAGGTTCTTGTCTCTTGCCTGATGCAGCTCTCACCATGCCCAACCTGTGAGACAAAGGCTGGCCGCGAACAGCAGCAGACCGTTTCCGAAGTTGTGATCGACAAAGGGCGCCGGATAGGTCGGGGCGCGAGCGACCATGCCGCCAGGAGTTTCGTGGGGGATGCGCTCCTGCGCCGTGAGGTGCGACAGAGACGCCGTGGCGGGCACGAGCGGCGCCCCACCCAAAGGGGACCTACGCCGAGCAGGCGCTCTGGCGGGTTCGTATCCATGAGCGGTAGGGCCTCGGCCGCAATCCCTTTCAATTTTCGGGGGCGCGCGCCAAGCGCGGAGGGCATTGGAGAATTGTTGGCGGCGCATGACAATCCGATGTCTCGATCAATCTTTGGAGATCGGCGTACAGTTCATTCCTGACGATCGGCGAGTCGGGCAGACGTCGCCTGCGCGACGCTCGCAAGAGCCGAACGCGCCCATGCTCCAGCTGCGGCGACATTGCGATCGTCGCGAACGAGCACTACCGCGAGCGCGGGTAGGAAGATCGATCCGACCATCCATGGCGCGGTGGCGTCGAGCATAGCGTTCATCTCCGGCGGGAACAGCCACTTCATCAGCAGCCAGCCCGCCCAGCTACATGCCGCCATGAAGGCTGATTGCCGCCAGGATCGCGCCACAAGCCAAGCAGGGACGCCGTCGTAGATTTCAAGGCTCTGGGGCATGGCGGCGAACAATACCAGAAAGCGCGCCATGGGATCGCGCCAGCGAAGAAGCGCGAGCAGGGTAAAGACGCCTGGCGTGATCAAGAGTGGTGGGACCCCAGGCCTGCCCATCACGGCGCGCATGTATTCGGCATTCCGGAGCATATCCAACGGCCACGTTGGGAGAATCAGGAGGCTCGCAGCGAGCACAAGCGCCGCCACGACCAGCCCCCACTTTCTCGGGAACCCGGCAGCAATAGGTAGACCGAGGCTTGGTTTCAGGATCGCCAGCGGGAGGAGCCAGGTACTCAGCGCGGCGGCGGTGACCAACACGCTCCATTGCGCCGCGACGACGGCCCAAAAGAGTGGGGCACTAGCGATCATAGGCAACAGGTACGGCCTCGTTCCACTAATGACGAAGACGAGAAGCCCCGTCGAGAGAGCCGAGAACAAGGCGCCAGCGAATTCGGGTTGTAGGCCGACAAAAGGTATGGCGAGCAGGACGGCGGGCAGCGGGTAGAACAACGGGTAAAGCGTGGAGCTCGGGTCCTGTGGCGGCAGCTCGGGGTCGAAATAGGGGTTTTGACCCGCGAGCAGGAGCTGCGCCGCCCGCACTTCGACGCCAAAATCCCCGCCGGCGCCTGTCCTAATTCGCTCCATGGCGCTGATCGCGAAGGCGAGAAGTCCAATCGCGCATGCGAGGACCAATCGCAGGAAGCGTTGTTTGGTCAACCCGTGCGGCTCCATGGCGTGCTGTGAGGCTGGCGCAGAGACGCGGATGCTTCCACAGTTTACTTCTTGAGCGCTAGCGCTTCTCTCGAGTATCGGCAGTTGTTACAGAGTCCCATTCCATGTGTGCTTCCTTCCGCGAGACACGGTGGGTTGCTGCGCGCTCACGGACGATTCGTTCAACACCACGTTTAAGGGGCGGGAGGGCGCTGTTCCGGAGTGAGTTGACGCTGACCCAGCCTCGCCGCAAGGATGTCCGCAGAGGCTAAGGCCCGCAGCATGATGGCTATGGTGAGGCACTTGGTGAATCCGGGCCGTGCACAAAGCGTAGTGGTGAAGGCCGCCGAAACGAGCGAGGGATCAACGCGATCCGTCGAAGCCCGGTCGGCAGAGCCGCCGCGGTATAGTCAACTTCCCGCTGCTCCGCCCCTGTGGAGGGAGCCAACGTTAATTTCACGCATGCGAGCGGAGAGGTGGCCGAGGGTGAGCCAACGTGTTGGTTTGACTCATGATGGCTACTTGCTCTTGCTCGCACGCGCCAGCGCACTGTTGGCGATCGCTTTCGGCGCTCTACTCGCCTACTATATGCGGGATACCTGGCAAATAGATGGACTGCATAATCTGGAAGTCGCGCGGCGCTTACTCGCCGGTGCTGACCTCTACGACGGTTGGTATCTCTATCCGCCTCTAGCCGCAATCCTGACCGTTCCGCTAGCGCTCCTTCCAACGGAGTCGGCACTCCTGCTTCTATTGATCATCAAAGTGATTTTGGTGGTCGGCGGTGCCTGGTGGATTTCTCGCGGTCGGCCGCTGGTGGATCAACTCCTGTTGATCGGCCTTGGCTTGTCCTTTGTGGGCATCCTACACGACATCCGTCTCGGAAACACGAACATCCTCATTCTCGCAGCGGTCGTCGTTCTCGCATGGACACCGGATGCTGCCGTTCGAGGGATCCCACTCGGGATAGCCCTAGTGGGTCGGATAGCACGACGGTGACCAAACTGGGAGATTCGGGATAGGTGCGGTAACGAGTTTGAGGCATGCGGTGGGGCACGCTGTTCCAGCCTGGCGCGAGGGAACGCCGGGCTGGGAGGCGGACGATGGGTCGGCGACAGAGGGAGCCGCTTCGCCCACTGACGGCGGAGGAACGGGGCGAGTTGGAGCGGGTGAGTCGGGCGGGGAGCGAACGGGCCGATCGGGTTGCCCAGGCGAAGGTATTGCTCGCGGTGGCCGCCGGGGTGCGGCTTGTGGACGCGGCCCGCGCCGGTGGCCGGCGGTCCAGACACGCCGTGGCTCGCTTGGTGGCACGCTTCAACCGCGTTGGACTCGCTGCACTGGACCGCCGGCATGGCGGTGGCCCGGCCATCCAGTACGGCGTTGCCGAGCGAGAGCGGATCCTCCAGGAATTTCACCGGGCACCGGATCGGGAGCGGGATGGGACGGCGACCTGGTCGCTCGCGACGTTGCAGCGGGCCTTGCGTGCCGCGCCGGATGGCCTGCCCCATGTCACGACGCGGGCCATCCTCCTGGCCCTGTGGGACGCCGGGTACAGCTGGCAAGAGAGCCGCACTTGGTGTCACACCGGCACGGTCGTCCGCAAGCGCAAGGCCGGATCGGTCGAGGTGACCGATCCCGACACCACCCCCAAAAAAAGTTGATCGAAGGCGCCTATACGCTCGCCGAGCGGCTGGGGCTGCTCTTGTTCTGCCAGGATGAGGCGGGGCCCTATCAGGCGATCCCCCAGCCCGGTCCGTCGTGGCAGCCCACTGGCGAGCCGGCGCGCCAGCCCCATGAGTGGGTTCGGGGTGGGACGGTCAAACTGCTCACCCTGTTCCGCCCGGCCACCGGCCAGGTCTGGGCCGAACCAGTAGAGCACGCCCCCAACGCGGTCCTCCACCCATGGCTCCAAGGGCAATTGACGGCGATCTTGGGCGATTTGCCTGCACCACCCACCCCGCCGCTCGACGCGGAGACGACCCGCGCGGTCTGGGCAGTCTGGCAGGCGGGCCTGACTCAGCCCTTCACACTGCCGGCCCAATTGCCGCCCCTGCGCGCGCTCTTGGTCTGGGACAATCTCGCTGGCCACAAGACGCCGGAGATGGTTCTCTGGCTGTGCGCTCATGGGGTGATGCCGCTCTATACTCCGCTGGGCGGCTCCTGGCTGAACCTCGCCGAGTCCATCCAGCGCATCGTCGTCCGCCGGGCGCTAGTGGGTCAGCATCCGGAGAGCACGCAAGACCTGAAAGACTGGCTGGGCGCGACGGTCCGTGGTTGGAATGCACTCCCCACCCCGTTCGAATGGGGCGGCAAACGCGCCGCCCGGCGTGAGCGCGCTTGGGCTCGCCGGCACGCTCTGGGTGGCTCCGGTGGGTATACCCGCAACCCCGTTCGACGCTGCCGTCACACCCCCTACCTACGAAAGAATGGCTCCATTCGTGCTATCTGACCCACTAGCATGGAAGCGCGTAGCCGGGACCGTGGCTTGGAGCGCGGTCTCGAGACCATGGAGGGCGATGTTGGCGAGCAAGGGGCTCACCACGCCGCCCTGAGG
>Ga0209726_10004540_pt1 | contig 17628 bp, 14 predicted proteins | sample Subgrocontami54m_FD_187453 | JGI IMG/M metagenome (GOLD analysis project Ga0209726, IMG submission 187453) | Subsurface groundwater microbial communities from S. Glens Falls, New York, USA - GMW46 contaminated, 5.4 m (SPAdes) (version 3) | ecosystem: Environmental > Aquatic > Deep subsurface >... | reverse complement strand
CAATTGCGATTACGTGGCCCGACAAACCCCGCACGAAATACCGGTTTCCTTCCGCATCCCCCCCACGTGGACGAACGGATTCAACAAATCCAACCAACGCCGGGGCGAAACGAATCGGACCAATCCGACAAAACACGCCTGACCGTTGAGCCGCCGCTGGACCAACCCGACAGTATCGTTCCGGACAAGATCGGCCGGCTCCAAACCAAACTAAATCACTCGGACACAAAGCGCTACCCTCGTCAATATTCATCTCTTTGCACCTCACGCCGCCTCCACCCTTGCATCATACAAGAGCCGCGCCTTGAGCCGCAACTGGTCGGCAAAATCCGCGTTGCGCGTCACGACCATGCGGCACGAAGTCGGCGTCCGACACGCCAACTTGTACGCCAACCACAAACCGTTCGAATCCTCTTGCGACAACACGTCGTAAAAACGGTCCCAGACCTCGTTGGTCGAACGCGAATGCACCAAGTGGAAGACGAAATCCCCAAACGCCACCACGTCCGCATGCGGCCGGATGCCTTCCACACCCACTTTCGTCTTGAAGCCGTTTTCCTGCCACAAGCCTAAAAAGTATCGATCCATCCGGCTTGTTTCAGACACCAACGCGTACTGGTCGGAATCCTTGAAAACCGACGAAAACAAATCCATCATCGGCGAATCCAACGCCAACAAAGGCCACGCCCGCCGCTGCAACACCACGGCATCCAACGAACCTTTCGCTTTGCGGATTTTGGCCGCCTGCCGCAACAACCACCCCTGCGGCTCGCACAGCGCTCCGGTCGACTTGAGTTCTACCGAGCCGAACGCCGGCAACTCCAACACCGACACCGGCCAACCATGCTCCCGCGCCTGGCCCACCTCGCCTAGAAACTCGGATGCTTTATCCAACCACTCGCCCGAAACGGCGTACTTCTTTCCCGCCTTCTCCAACACGTCCTGCCGCCGCAACTGCGACAACGCCTTGTGCACGTACTGGTACGTCACGTCGTACGCGTAATCCTTCACCATCCACCGGTGAAGCTCCCTGGCGCTTGACTGCGGCTTCCGCGCCAGAAAACCGATCAACGCCGTCTTGACATCCGCATCCCCCGAACAAATCGCTGAAAACACGCTTCAATCACCCCACCCAACTGCATAAAGCATTCCTGGAAAGTAACCCGACGAAATAGTCCGGATTTGCTATCTGGTAAGCGACACCTATTCGTCTAAAAATTTGTGTCGCTTACTATAGCACAGCACAAATCGTCGTTCGATTTGTGCGGCATCACAAGTTCCACTGAACTTGTGTGGCCTTGCGGAGCGATTTCCGCAAGACCTTGCAAGTCCGCATGACTTGCAAGAAACGGCGCGAAAGTCTTGTGAAACGTTCGCGGTTTGCTATGCCGTGAACGCTCACGCAGGCAAACACGACAGCGCCGCAGCCTCCCGCTCTGCGACAAACGCCGCCCCACTTGAATCCGGCCTGATTTTGCGCTTGCGCTTCCTATTCTTGCCAACCGCCATGACCCCCCCCCTCCGCGATTAACCCGTCCTGGGATTGCAGCCAAACGGGCCAAAAACCACTCGGAACATCCGCAACCCCGAGAAAACCCGGATTGCAAACGCCTTCCCCGCATACGTTATAGTCGAACGCAAAAGTAACCCGAAAATTTTGCGCCTTCGACTGGATAGCACAGCACAAATTCTTTGAGAATTTGTGTGGCCCCACAATTCCGCAAGAATTGTGAGGACGCGCAACTCTCTCGTCGTGGTAGTTTTGCGTGTCGCTATAAACTCATCGACACCAATCCGATAAAAAGCCACGGTAGAAAACCAACCAACCAAACGGTTGATTTTCCGATGGAATCCAACAAGCCAAGCCAACAAAGTGACATCCTGCGCGACCTAGAGGCGGCCCGCCTTTGAAGCGGGTCAGCCCGCCAAAGCGTGCACGGCATTGGCGACTCACGAATTACCCCGCACTATAGCAACCCCGGAGTGACCCGGAAAAAGACTCCGGCGGTGTTGAAACGTCAGAACGCCTCGTCGAAAAAAAGAAACGGACGCGACGGGAAAAACAATAACAAAAAAAAACGGGGAAAAAACGAAAAAGGAAAAAGGCAGGGAAAAAAAAAAGAAAGCCAGGTCAAGAAAAAAAAGACGGCGTTTTTCCTCTGCCGCCTGTCCCCGTCACCTTTCCTTCTTTTTTTAAAAAACCCGTTTTCTTTGCCGCCCGCGTCGCATTGCCCTTTTTTTTTGTTTCCGGAAAGCGTTGTTTTCTTCCATTTCAAAGATGTTCAACAATGCCCGGTTGGAAAGAAAAAACACGCCATCACGGATTAAAAAATCAATGATTTGCGGCCAGATTTTACCAAGTTTAAAACGGTCTCAAAAACACGGGCGGATTAACCCAAGCGCCGCATCGTCGGCCAGAAACCAATAGAACAATCCTGGAAAGCAACCCGACAAAATAGTCCGGGATAGCTATAGCAAGTGACGCAAGTTATCAGACGATTTGGCGTCACTTGCTAATCAGACCTAAACTCATCCAAATCCGGCGATTTTCTTTATGATTATCCCGTTTTCCGTGATGTCGAATGGGTGGGTTTCAAGGGAGTGTTTAGTGCCACGCATCTTACGGATGTAGGCCGTGCGGGTGGATTTTTCGCCCAGGCTCAAAAAGTTGAGGAGGAGGACGCCGTCGGCGATGTATTCTTCCACCCCGTATTTGCTGAACGTGAGTCGGCCTTGTCCGGTGGTTTGTTCAGGCAGTTCGGTGGTGATGATGGACGTCATACCCGATTTGTTCAAGACTTGGCTGAGACGGAGGATGGTTTTTCGGATTTCGTTTTCGTTATCCAGTTGGAACCCGAGGGCGGGAATGGAGTCGATGACGAGGCGTTTGGCGCCAATGCGTCGGCAAACCGTGAGGACTTCCGTCAAGACGCGGTTGATGTCCAACTGGTGGGTTTGCAAGGCGTTCTGTTCAGTAGACGGCGTTCCGGCGCGGGCGGAGGCGCCGTCGACCATGGCGAAGAGGTTGTGGGCTTCGAGTTCCTGCAAGTTCCATCCGAAGCGCAGCATGTCGGAGCGGATGTTATCGGGAGCTTCATCGAAGGTGACGAAGACGCCAGGCTCGTTGCACTGCGTGATGCCGTGGAAAAGGTACTGCATGGAGAAAATGGATTTACCGGTGCCGCAGGCGCCGGAGACCAGGATGGTGCGGTTGCGGGGGAAGCCGCCTTCGATGAGGTCGTCAAGTCCATGGATGCCAGTGGTGGCGCGCTCTACCATACGGCGTTTACTACGTAAATGGGTCGCTTAAAGGTTGCGGTGGCGTTTTGCTTGAAGTGAGGAAGGAAACGGCGCAAAAAGCCGGGGGGGTCAGTTGGGTTGGAAAGTGAGGAGGAAGGCAAACCCGTTCCAAAAAGCAATCCAACCCAAAAACACCGGGAACTTTTCGCGCCGTTCCAGGATAAAAGTTTGGGCGGGTGGTTTTAGATGTTGGGTAGAACAGAAATCAACCCGGACCGCAGGGGAGCCCGCCCGGTTCCCCCTTCAGTTTATAGCAATCCCGGAAAGTAAAGAGAAGGTAGTTAGCGTGAACTTCTTTTCTCGGAAGCACGTCGCCCAGGCATCGTACGTTTTTTCATTCTGACCACGGAAACAACCTTGACCGGATCTTCTTTTTCCGCTTGTTTTTTCCACACGTATTCGCTTACCCAGTATCCCGCGTCAAAGAGCAATACGGCTAGCAACGGCGTGGCGGAGTGGGTTACGACGGCGATGAGGGCGGCGGCAGCGGGGAGGAAGGGCCGCGGGTAGGGCAGTTTGAGGACGATTTTTTCGTCCAGCAAGGCGGCGACAAAAGCCAACAAGGCGAAAGGCAGAGCGATAGATGGTAAGCCAAACGCCAAAAGGCCCAACGCAAAGCCGGCAAGACCCAACCAGTGGTTTTTGGAGTCGATTTTGCCGGCCAACAAATTGGCTAAAACCGCGGGCAGAAAGATAGTGGCCACGAGGGGGTCCAAGGACGCGGCGACAGCCAAAGCCAAACCGTAGGCGGCGCCGGCGGCCAAGCCCAAGCGGGAATTGAGCTGGTCGGCGGTTTTAGTCAGGAAGCCGGATAACGCGGAGAGGATGAAAGGCAGGACCATGTGGACAGAATCAACTCGAACGGAATAAGGGGGACGGAAAAGCCCGGAAAGGGAAAAAAAAAGGAAACCGATGCGCTGGCAAAAAAAAAGAAAGCGCAATGCCGGGGTTTGGTGATTTTTCCTCTTTCTCTTTTTTTTTATTTTTCAAGCCGGTGGCAACTTTTCTTTTCTTTTTTAAAACCAACGGCCATTTTTTCCTTTTTTCCAAGACGGTAATCGCTTGCTTTTCGGACTGATTTTCAGTCGACGAACGGCGAGATGGATTCGTTGGTTTGGATGGCGTGGATGACTTTCGCCAAGACGGGGGCGATGGGGCAGACCGTGATTTTTTTGCTTTTCTTTTGGGGGATGGTATCGGTGGTAAAAAGGCGCTCAAGTGCCTGGGATTTTTCGATGTTTTCAACGGCGCTGCCGGAGAGTACGGCGTGGGTGGCGTAGGCGTAGACACTTTTTGCGCCGGCATCTTTGAGCGCTTGGGCGCCGTTCAAAAGCGAGCCACCAGTGTCGACCATGTCGTCAATCATAAGACACGTCTTGCCGGCCACGTCGCCGACCACGTGGGTGATTTGGACTTGGCCCGGCGCGGGACGGCGCTTGTGGATGATAGCCAAAGGAGTGTTAAGTTTGGCGGCAAAGTCTTGCGCGCGCTTCACCCCGCCGGCGTCGGGGGAGACCACGACGGTGTTGGACGGGTCCAAGTCGAGGTTTTTTTGGATGAATTCCGACGCTATGCGCGTGGTGTTCAAATTGTCAAAAGGAATTCCGAAGAAGCCTTGTGCCTTGACAGAATGGATGTCGATGGTGACCACGTTGGTGACGCCGACGGCTTGCAGCAAATCGGCCACCACGCGGGCGGACACCGGCTCGCGAGGGGCCATCTGGTAGTCCTGGCGGCTGTAACCGTAGTAGGGGATGACGGCGACGATTTTTTCGGCCGACGAGCGGCGCATGGCATCCGCCATGAACAAAAGCTCCATGAGCGAATCGTTCACGGGCGCGCAGGTGGATTGGATGATAAAGACGGGTTTGCCGCGCACCGTGTGTTGGATTTGCACGCGCGTCTCGCCGTCGTTGAAGCGCGTCACGTTGGCAGGCAGGATGGGGGCTTTGAGGATTTTGGAAACGGCGTCCGCAAGAGGGCGGTTGGCGTTACCAGTGAAGAGCAGTGGTTTTTCGACCATAACGGTTTTGGGTTTAAGAGGGATTTAAAGGGTTTGGAGCCGAGCAAAAAAAGTCAGGTGTTAAAAAAAGCAAAAACACTTATAATAAGGTTTCACACATATTTACACGGTGAAGCGGAATGGTGAATGTGACGATTGCAGTTCCCGACCAACTGAAAGCCCTTATGGACAAGCGGCCGGAAATGAATTGGTCCGAAGTGGCACGGAAAGCGTGGAAACGACAGCTGGAGTTGCTGGACCGACTGGAGGAGTTGGACCGATTGACGGGCAAAAGCGCGGCAACTGAGGAAGATGTCGAAGAACTGACCCGCCTCATTCGCAAAGGACGGCAGGCCGAGGAAGACGCCTCAAAGAAAACGGGCCCTAAACTCCATTACAACAGGTCAACTAAGTCGACGGTCTTGTAAGTTGGAACGTGATTCTGCCGAAGCAGTGCAGGATCATTAGTCCATAAAGGGCAATCATTCAGCATTGATACAGCAAAGAAGGGCCAGTCGCCAAAGTCCGGGCAAACAGATAACGCAAGATCACGATAAGGCAACCAAGTCATTTGTGCGGATGACCTTGACGAGCATTTGGTGGTCGAAATGCGGATCGTGCGTCCAAATGCCATCGGCGTCAATGGCCAAAGCCGCTGCAAGAAAGGGCGTGTCGTTTGGATCAACGGAATCCATGACGTCACGGGCTTGCGGCATGAACGGTTGGATGCGGGCATCATCAATAAAAACCACGCGCCCGAGCAAGGCGTCAAGCAAGTCGCTGAATTGATCGGCGGATAAATGCGTTTTTTGCAGAAGTTCTTCCTCGTATTTGCCGATTTCCTTCCGACTCAAGGCAACGGCATGGAAGTCAAAAAGATCGGATGAAAGAATGCGTCGTGAATACGAATCCTTGACCAACGCGGCGATGATGCGGTTCGTGTCCACGACGAGTTTCATCTAAAACCGCTTCCGTATGTTTGCTTTGAGCTTATGGCCGATGCGTTCGGCATCGTCTTCCGTCAATTCGCTTTTGGACAACATTTCGTCTAAGATGTCCAAAGCGCGGACTTCGCGTTCGAAAGCTTTGCGTGCCACTTCGCTCCACTTGATTTGCGAGTGCTTGCGCATGGATTTGTGCAAGTCGGCTGGAATGGATAATGTCATGTTAACCATCTGAAACCACCAATAGGAGTTTATGTGTTTACACATAAATACCTTACAGGCGGTTACCAAAACCAAAAAAATGGAAAAAAGAAAAGGGAATCCCCGTGAGAGGCCATGGGGGCGGGGCCACTGGACGAAACAGCATCAAAACCTAAATCGGCGCGTGTGCACAAACCAGACCGGTCTTGTTCGTTCCAACTTCCAAACGCCTGAATCCGCCGCTTTTCAATCCGTGATGCCTTCCGGGGTGACGCGGAATACGACTTCGCCGTCCGGCATGTTGGGCGAGTCGACTAATTTCACGATGCGGCGGTCTTCCTTGCTGCGCCGCACGTAGAGCCGGTACGTCGACGTGTGGGCCAGGACGTGGCCGCCGATGGGCGTGGTGGGATCGCCGAACAGTATGTCCGGGCGGTCCATGACTTGGTTCGTCACGTACACCGCCAGGTTGTACTGGTCGGCATAACGTAAAAGCAAGTGGATGTGTTTGTTGAGTTTCTGCTGGCGTTCGGCAAGCTCCCCGCGGCCGATGTAGTCGGCTCGGAAAGCGGCCGTCAGCGAGTCCACCACGATGAGGCGGATGTTTTTTTCCTTGATCATAGGCTCCAGTTTTTCGACCAAAAGCATTTGGTGGTCGGAATTGAGCGCTTTAGCCACATGGATGTTCTGCAGGACCGTTGCGGGATCCAGCCCTTTTGCTTCAATCATTTGTGAAATGCGTTCCGGCCGGAACGTGGATTCCGTATCGATGAACGCCACCGAGCCGCCAAGACCGCCTTGTTCTTTCGGCAATTGGGCGTTGACGCAGAGTTGGAATCCGATCTGACTTTTTCCGCTACCAAATTTGCCGAATATTTCCGTAATGGCCTGCGTCTCGATGCCGCCACCGATGAGGTTGTCCAGTTCCAGGGAACCGGTCGTGGCTTTGTCAATGAGTTTGCGGCGCTCCAGGACATCGGCACCGGTTTCAAACCCCAGTTCGAGCGCGTCGCGGGCCGCGTTGATGACCTTGACGGCCGAGCCTTCACCCACGCCCGAGATTTCCTGCAGTTCGGACGGCAGGCAGTACGCGAGGGTATCCAATTTGTCGTATCCGGCTTCCCGCAGTTTGGCGGCAATCGAGGGGCCTATGCCCGGCAGCTCGTCAATAGAGGTGATGACGGATTTCTTGCCTTTTACCTGAGTGGTTTCTTTGGCAGCCGCGGTGCCGATTTCCATCACGGGGGATTCCATTGCTTGCGCGCCGGTTTGGAAATTGTTTTCGTTTTCATTCACCATGGTTTCCGTCACTTCTTTTGCCGCGTGTTTTGCCATCGTCAAGACCACCTGGATTTTTTGAATTCGGCGTGTTTTCTTCACCGATGGCAATAGTCATTGGTCGGCGGTTTATAAAGAACGGGAGGGTTGCTGGCCGGTGACTTTGAGCAAAGCCATCGACCTTACCGGATATCTTGCAATTCATGCAAAATTGCAAGGCCACACAAATCGATTGGACGCGTGATGCCGCACAATTTCGTCAAATCGAAATTGTGCTGCGATGGTGAATAGGTTAACGATGCAAGCATACCTATTAGCAACGGACGGAAGTTGATTGCCTCAAAACGCCATGTGGGCAAACCCCTTAAAATGCCGGATTCGTAAGCCGTCCATGCATTACCGTCATGCCGGCTTTGCCGTGTTTTGGATTGTCGTGGTCGTGACGCTTTCGTGGGCGTTTTACGGCCGCCTCGACGTGGCATCCGTCATCTTCTTGTCCGGTTTGGTGTTTGTAGAGCAGGCCTTTGTCGCAGCACGGGCGCAGGAAACCGCGCCGTTTGACGGTCCGCTTCGGATGGGCGCGTTGGATGCCAAAATTGCGATCAAGCCGCAAAAGGGGCCGTTTGAGCACGTCGAGTGGGAATGCGATTTCAAGGACTGGCAGCCGCCGTTCGTTTTACGCGTCAAGGCGCGTCATGAACCGCACCACGTCAAAAACAAGGTTGAAAAGGCCCGCAAGCAGTTGGAAGGCATGCGGGGCTTGCAGGACATCGTGGTGGAAGGCTCCGTCGTGGCAATGTACTTCAAGGACGAACCCGGAAAGACGCCGGGCGCCAAAGAGGCGTTGGCTTGGCTTGAAAAAGCACTGCGCTAAGAAAACGGAGTAGGAAATCAAAACGACTGTTTGGCTCGCAACCAAAAAAACGAAGAAACCATCTGCCGTGGAAGCAGCTGGAGGTTATTTTTTCTGTTTTTTTGCCTCGCTTTTTGTTTTTTCCAACTCTCCGACTTCCTTTTTCAACTAGGCCGCCCAGAAAACGGTCATGTTGGACGCGTTGGATCAAGTCGGACGGCAATTGCGCGAGCAACAGCAAAAACCCGTCGGGCAGCCGTTTTTTTCGGATCCGCGGTACGAACCGTTTGCCTTCGCACAGGAGCGCTTCATACCGTTGGAAGGCGAGTGCCGTTTTTTGGCAGCCGTAGACGGAGGCAACCAGGAACTCATCGGCGGCGCGTCGCTGTCATTGCAGTTGGTGCGGGCGTACGCCAACGTCTTTGAAAGCCCCAGAAAAGGCGACGCACAATCGTTGCCCAAACGCGTGCACCAGGAAAAACACGAATTTTTGTGCCTGACGCAAGCCGTGGACGGCACGCAGTTCGAAAGCACCTTGCTGCCGCTTGAAGGAGGGTTGCTGCAAGAAGAAGGCGTGCTGAAGATGGCCGCGTCGGACGTGCCGGACAGCGACGAGCGCACCAAGGCGGCGCAAATCGGCGCCCTCACAAGGCGCTTTGCCGAGTGGGCGTTGGCGGGACGCATGTTGGGCCAATTCGATGACATTGCGGTGGTCAAAGACGGGACACTGCAAACATCGGTCAGGCGGGAGTCTTTCTATGCCAAGCGCGCGCAGGAACAAGTCAAGACCGGGAAATACTTGGCGGCGTTAAGCAAGACCAGCACGTTGTTGACGACCACGGGTTGGGCCATGACGGATGCAGTGGAAAAGAAGGCGCCCAAAAACAGGCCGCAATGGGCGTACGCGTGGCTTTGCCAAAGCCGCCATCCGGATCATCCTGCGCGCATCGGCTGTGCGAAATTGCACGCGGCCGCGCGTCAGGCGTTCCGCGTGGAAGGCTTTTTGGGCCACGAAGGATTGCCGTGGGCCACGTTGGCCAAGCAGGCGTGCGATCCGGCGTTTTTGGGTTATCCGTACGCGTTGGTGGACGCGGACCGCAATGCCAAAGTCTCAAACAAGGAAGCCGCGTCAGTCAAAGGATTAGTGCAAGCCAAGTTGGGCGGCCGATTGAACGATTTGTCGCGGCACACGGACGCGCACGCGTGGCTGAGCAAGTTATAACTACGCCAAGCAGCAAAGGGGCAACCATGGAAATTGTTTCTCAAATCGTCGGAGGCCAGCATGCCGACATCCTTCTGCGTCAGAAAAGCGGTGCCCAATTGGAGTTGGGCGAGTTACTGGTGGCACAAGATAACACGTCGGCTGCAAATACGGGTGACAAAATCATCTTGCAAGTCTTTGACTTACAGTACGGCAGCCAGATGCAGCCGGAAGCGCTGGAGTGGGCATCCGGGCTCCAACTGGAGAACGTCTCGTCGGAGGCGTTCGCCGAAGCACACTTGCGCAATTATGTGCTGGCGAAAGTCAAAGCCGTCGCCCACATCAAAAATGGGCAGGCCAAAACGCCAAAATCCTTGCCTCCATTTTTCGCGGGCCTGCGCCGCATCCAGGACGAAGATTTGGCCTTTTTGGAAAACCCGCAAAAGCCGCTTTTCGGCGGCCATGTCAGGTCAGGCAGCCGGGTGCTGGAAAAACAAGTCTTGCTGGATGGCGCGGAAGTGCTGCCGACCCACGTGCTGATCGCGGCCGGGACTGGCAAAGGCAAGAGCCTCGACGGGGAAGAAACGGTTCTGGTGAAAAACCAAGACGGCGCACGTTTCATTTCCATTGAATCCTTAGTGGATAATCCTCAACCAAAAAATCTCGAAGTGTACAGCGTGAACCCCCATACACTGAAACCGTCTTTCAAAAAAATCAAAGGTTACCTACGCCATGCCGCCCCAAAAGAAATGTTCACAGTAACGACCCACTCTGGAAGAAAAGTAGTGGTGACCGGCAATCATTCACTGCATGTTTTGAGAAACGGGCACATCGTCCTGTTACCAACCGATCAGATACAGGCCGGAGACTATGCGGCCTCTTCGGCGGCCATTGAATTACCTAAAGAAAGCCAACACGTCAACCTTTTGCGGTTAATGGAAGAAAATCGAAACATCGTTTGCATCATTTCCGAAGAAACGAAACAAAAAATTGACCTTGATTTGTTTCAGGCGTATTTGTCCAGAGGAAGCCAGAGATTAAAATCATCGCGAAAATCAATGGAAAAAAATGAAGTTCCATTGTGGGCATTGAACCGGTGCCTGCGCAGACCGTTGACTCCGGAGGAAAGAAAAACCACGATGCTTAAAGTCAACAATGGAAAAACCAAAGTTCCGGCCGAATTTCCAATTTCCAATCCCTTCTTGAGATACTTGGGCTACTATTTGGCAGAAGGGTCGGCATTCAAAGATACCGCAGTAAAAATCACGAACGGAAACCCTAAGGTCCAACAAGACGTCATCGCATTTGCCCAGTCTCTTGGAGTCCGCGCGTCATTGGTGACAAAAGGAGAAAAAAATACCGATACGTCCATCGCATCATGCTTGCTCGCACAAATCACCACGCGGCTCGTTGGACACGGTGCAGGCCATAAACGGATGCCGTATTTCGCCCCCGGCCTTCCCAAGAAACAACTGGCTGAACTGTTACGAGGTTACTACGAAGGCGACGGAAGTCTTGAAGACGGCTATCGAGTTAGCGCAACGACGAAAAGCGAGGCGTTGGCATCCGGACTGACGTATTGCCTATCCCGATTCGGAATCCATGCACGCATCCATGAAACATTCAAAAAAGTGAGCGGAAGCCCGAAACCGAAGCAAAAATACTACAAAGTGACCGTTACCGGCAATGCCCAAGTGCAAAAATTCATGCGTGAAATCGGATTCTTATACAAAAAATATCCGATAAAGGACCTTGAAGAAAACACGAACGTCGACATCATCCCGATTGATGGGAAAGAGCTGCGCCGGGTAAGGGAAGCCCTCCGGCTGGGTCAAGGAGAAATGGCGTTCTGCATCGGGATGTCGCGAGGATTGCTTTCAACCGTCGAAATGGGAAAACGAAACCCCAGCCGCCGCACGCTTCATAAAATAATTTGGGGTTTGGAAAAACGCATTGACCAAATCCAACACGTCAAGGTCGAAAAACTTCGAAAAGCCCACGACTGGCTCAATCCGGCCAAAAAGAAAGAACTTAAACAGTCGATTCAAAGTAAAAGCGCGCTCAACGCAATAGCAAAGCAAATGCCTTGCTTTAGCCATCACGAGTCCAGCCGAGCTACATATGAATTGGATCGGATGCTGGGGCCCGTCAACTCGGTCAACATTATTCAAGCGTATAATGCCTTGGAAAACGACCAAAACGTAACGCCCGAAAAACTCCGGCCATTACTGAGTGAAACTATCCAAACCCTCAACTTTCCGCATACGAATTTACCCGATCATGACCTGCGATGCGGAAGTTATGCAAATCCAAAAAGAATCGATAAATTGAGGGTTAGCGGCATCCGAAGACTGATCGGACACGCGTTAATCATGCATGAAAAGGCCATTGCGACCCGCCATACGATTGAACGAATGAAAACGTTGCTCAACCTACGATGGGAAAAAATAAAATCAGTTGAAAAGAAACCATACAACAAACCGTTTGTCTACGACATTTCAGTGGAAGAAAACGAAACGTTCTACGCCGGTAGGGGGGGCTTGTTCGTCCACAATAGCAACCTTACCAAATGCATGCTCTACAAGCAATTGGATACCGACTACGCGGGCGTCCTAGTATTGGATCCGCACAATGAATATTATTCTGCGCTCAAGAGCCACCCCCAAGCCGCCGAGCGTCTCAAATCGTACTCACCCAACCCCGAGCGGGGCGCCGTGTTGATGCGCATCAATTACCGCAGCGTCAAGCCGTGGCACTTCAAAGGAATCGTGCCGTTTTCCGAGGCGCAAAATGAGACGTTGTGGTTCTACTACAAGAAATTCAAAAACCTGTGGCTTGAAAAAGTGCTGGACGACGAGCGCGACGAGCAAATCGAAAAGTGGTACGAAAAAGGCCGGCTCAAGGAAGGCACGCTGTCGGTCATCCAGCGCCGCCTGGAGCTTGCGTTGGACAAGACCACGTTCAGTCCGGAAGGCGGGCAGAACACCGTGGCCGATATTTGCGATGCATTGGACGCCGGTAACAAAGTGGTCATCGACACCTCACGCCTCGCGTCCGAGACCGAACTGATGATTGGCAGCATCTTGGCCAACGAAGTGTTCGAAAGAGCCAAACGCGATAAAAACGGCAAACTCAAAAGCATCGTCATCGAAGAGGCGCCGCGCGTGTTGCGCGAAGGCGAATCCAACGTGTTTTCCAGCATCGCGCGCGAAGGCCGCAAGTTCGGCGTGGGACTCATCGCCATCACGCAATTAGCCTCCATGATTCCCCGGGAAGTGTTAGCCAACATGAACACCAAGATCATCTTGGGCAACGAGATGAGCCAGGAACGCGAAGCGCTCATCGGCTCGGCGGCGCAGGACTTGACCGACGACAACAAGTCGATTGCGGGCTTGGACAAAGGTGAAGCCATCATTTCCAGCGTCTACACCAAATTGGCCATTCCGGTCCAATTCCCGAAGTTTGAAACGATGGTGGCGGCAGACCAAAAAGTGCCGGTTGCCGCGAAGCGGTTCGCCTGAACCCGTCGCACAAGCGAAGTATTTTAGACGCCGGACGCGTACAGGTTCATGCATGCGCGGACAAGGCACATTTGAATACATCCTCCTCTTGGGTGGAACCATCCTCATCACCACCCTGGCGCTTGTTCTCCTAATCAGCACCACGCCGAACGTCGATCAACAAAAACAATGCGCCATCGCCGCCCGGGCCGCGCTAGAGTGTTTCTATTCCAACGGCACGTTCAACAACGAAAGCACTTTCCCCTTCAAAAACCAGGACACGCCGTGCAACTGCACCCACAGCACGCGCGCCGTCGCGCCCTCCGGCACGCCAACGCCCACGGCCTCCGCCAGTCCGACGGCGACTCCAAGCGTAACGCCATCGGCCACACCCGGCGCAACACCAAGCCCGACTCCAACGCCCAGTCCCAGCACGCCTTCAGCGTCTCCCGCTGCTTCGCCGTCACCCAGCGTTTCACCTACGCCATCGGCAAGCCCGTCCCCAAGCGCTACGCCCACGGCGACTCCAAGCCCGAGTCCAACTGCTTCACCAAGCCCCAGCTCGCCTCCATCGAGTTCCCAAGTAGATTTCTTAGTTTTCGACTTCGACTCCTCCAATGCCGGAGCCAACTGGCGGCTATTGCGCATCAACAAGGCAACAAAAACAATCGTTTCAAAAGTCGATAAAATCAGCACGTGGAGACCGGGAGCTACAGGCGGCTGGCCCATGCCGCACATCGTGCCCGGACCGGACGGTCACTTCACGTTCACACAAATCAAGAGCCTATCCGAATCGAACGAAGTGCGCGAATACGACGCTCAGGGAAATGTGCTCTGGAAAATCACCAACCACGTCTTCAAAGTGGGTCCGAACTGGAAGGATGAGCTAAGCCCACGCATGGCCTCACGGAAGAGCAATGGAAATACCGTCATCAGTGCGCCCAATAGAGGCCACTTGCCTTCGCGCATCGTGGAAGCGGACGCTTCGGGCAGAATCGTCAACACGATTGAGTTCGACAATTCGGTCCAGCCTAACGTCGTACTGCCCCTGAGTGGCGGAAGCATATTCATGGTGGATTACGGTACGTCGGTTCCGCCTTTCGGGCCACGCGTCCTGGTCGTCGGTACCGGAGCGGTAGTACCGTATTCGGTTCACGGCCTTCAGACGCTCACGTACGCATACCCGTTGGGCGCCAACGCTTTCCTGTACGGTACAACGAAGACCGGAGTAAGGCGACTAGTGGAAATCGCCAGTTACGCGTCCGGCAATCCAACGGTCATATGGCAGAGAGACATTGGCTTGTCACACTTTTTCCCGTTGGACGAAAATACGATCCTGATTGCGAACGCTGCAGCCCACAGCATCTACGTCATGGACAAGACGACGGGTCAGACTACATGGGAGTATACGTCCACAAGCTGGCCGTGTTTCACCACCAGTGTAGCCGCTAGCCCTTGTTCCCCGTACCTAATCTACCCGGCGTCGTTCACCGGTTACGATTGAGCCAATCAAGACGCAGCCGCCTGACGCACGCATGGAACCCTTATTAGTTTTCCCGGTCACGAAAACCGCCATGACTCGTTTTGCCCACATTGCCGACGTCCATTTGGGCGCGTTCCGCGACGCCCGGTTGCGCGAGCTGAACCTGCAGGCATTTGAAAAAGCCATGGCGGAATGCGGTCGGCGGCAGGTGGATTTCGTCATCATCGCCGGCGACTTGTTCGACATCAACATCCCGGATCTGGCCGTGGTGGAACGCGCGGTGCGCGCCATGCGGCAGCTAAAGACACCCATTTACGCCGTGTACGGCTCGCACGACTACTCGCCCACGCAGACGTCCGTCATCGACGTGTTGAACGAAGCCGGCGTCTTGCAGAAAGTCAGTTCGGGCCGATACGTCGAAACGCATGAAAACAAAGGGGCGACTGAAAGCCGCGGGGAAAAAAAAGAAAACGACGCAAGTGCCACCGGACTTTCGAAATTGCAATTGGACGTCTTGACGGACCCGAAAACAGGCGTCAAAATCACCGGCATCTCCGCGCGCAAACTGGGTTTGGAAAAGACGTACTTCCAAGATTTGGACGCCGCGGCCCTGGAGGCCATTTCCGGGCCGAAAATCTTCGTCTTCCACTGCGCCATCCAGGAACACAAGCCGCAAAGCCTGCAGCGGGTGGACGCGGTGCCGTTGTCGCTGTTTCCCAAAGGGTTTGATTATTACGCCGGCGGCCACGTGCACGCCCGTCTTTTGACGGATTACGGCAGCGGAAAAATCGCGTATCCGGGCCCGTTGAGCGCAGCGGATTTCCGCGATATGGAAGAGGCGGCCAGTGCGCCCCACGGGTTTTACGTCGTGGACCTGGACGCCAAGAACGTGGAATTCGTGCCGGTGGGCTTTGGCCACGTCCAAGTGGTGCGCGTGGACGCCGACGGGAAGACGGCACAAGCGGCGAACGAAAAAATCCTGCAGGCGTGCCAAGACGTCCAGACTAGCGACATCGGCCTTTTGCATGCCAAAGGAACGCTTTGCGAAGGCAAAGCCTCGGACATCGATTGGACCGCGGCGCGGAAAGCCTTGGAACTCAAATGCCCCATCGTGTACCTCAACAACGCGTTGGAGTCCAAAGAACGGCAGTCGGTGCGGGTGGACGCGCAGCACCCCGAAGCCATCGCGGAAAACGTCTTCAAAGAAGTCTTTGCCGATCGCACGTTGGCACAAGGCTTTGGTAAAGATGCCGGCGTCAAACTGGCGTTGGATTTGTTGCGCGTGCTGCGCGAGGAAAACCCCGGCGACAACAAAAAGCGTTGGGAAGACGTCGTGGCGGCCAAAGCCGAAAAAGTATTGGGAATCGAAAGTTGACGGGATAGGGTAATCAGGACTTGAAACTGGAATCACTCGAAATTGAAAACATCCGGACCTACGCCCACGCCCGCGTGGACTTCTCCACGGGCGTGACGCTGTTCGAAGGCGACGTGGGTTGCGGCAAAAGCTCGCTTTTATATGCCATCGAATTCGCGCTTTTCGGCCTTGGCGATTTGAAAGCCGGCCACTTGCTGCGCCACGGATGCGAACGTGGACACGTCGAATTGGCGTTCGAAGTGGGTGGAAAAAAAATCGCGGTGTTCCGCCAATTGGAACGCAAAAAAGACGCCGCCCGCCAAGCACCGGGTTGGATCGAAAAAGACGGCATGCGGACCGAATACTCGCCGGAAGAACTCAAGACTTGCATCTTAGGTATCCTGGGTTTCCGGGAAAACCCCGCCGTCCGAGCCACGTCGTGGATTTTCCGCTACGCCGTGTTCACACCCCAAGAACAGATGAAGGAAATCCTGTTTTTGCGGGCCGAAGAGCGGCTGCAAACGTTGCGGAAAGCCTTCGGCGTGGAAGAATACAAGATTGCCCAAGAACACGCCAACATCGTGCAACAACGTTTGCGCGAGAGGGCGCGGGAAGTCAAAGGGCAGATTTCAGACGTGCCGGAACTTCAGACCAAAAAAACCTTGCTTGAAACCCAAATCCAAACCATTGCCACCCAGAAACAAACCCTTGCCACCCAAGTCGGCGTCGCCCAAGGACAAGTAGCCACCTCGGAAACCGGATTGCAAGCGGCACGCGCCGTTTCGTTGGCCTTGGAGCGCGAAGCCGCACAAGTGCCGCTGCTTCAAAAACGGATGGACGAATTGGACCGCCAGCGCGTGCGCCTGGAAAGCGAGGCCAAGACGCAGGATGCCAAAAACGCGCAGTGGGCTACCGAGGAAAAAAACCTCCAGATGCAAATCAAAACGAATCTTCCCGATCCGCAAGGCACCTGGGACACCGCCGAAGCACAAGTCCGGCAACTGCAGCAGCAATTAGGCGCCGCGGAACACGCCGCCCGCGAGCACCAGCACCTGCGTTCGGGTTCATGTCCGACGTGCGGGCAGAAAATTCCCGATGGCTTAAACGGCAAGATCCAGGCCGCTGAAACCGCTTTGAAAGACGTCCAAACAAAGTTCCAAGCGGCCCGCCAAGAGGAAGCCGCCCTTCGATTACACGTCCGAGCGTTCAACGACCAAAAAATCGTGCTCCAGAAAATCCAACAAGCCCAAGCCTTACTGACCCAAGGAAAAACACAACGGGCGGATAGTGCCACCAAAATAATCGAAACGGCTCAACAACTGCAAAGCGCTACAGTCGCGTGGCAGGAAAAAAAACACCATTTGGAAAAAGTCCAAGAAGCCTGCATCCATCTCCAAAAAGCCGAAAACCAACTCCGCGAAAAACAACTCCGGCTTCAAAACGCCTTCAAAGCCCAGGTCGCTGCCGATACCCAGGAAAAACACCTCCGCCAAAACTTGGACGAAGTCCGTT
>Ga0209726_10004539_pt1 | contig 17633 bp, 21 predicted proteins | sample Subgrocontami54m_FD_187453 | JGI IMG/M metagenome (GOLD analysis project Ga0209726, IMG submission 187453) | Subsurface groundwater microbial communities from S. Glens Falls, New York, USA - GMW46 contaminated, 5.4 m (SPAdes) (version 3) | ecosystem: Environmental > Aquatic > Deep subsurface >... | reverse complement strand
TCACCGCCGGTACAACCGCTGCAGGGGGTGACGGGGCCTTGGTGGGCTGGGGGGGCGCTGCCGCTGCGGCCGCCGTCGGGGCCGGCGCGACCTTCGGTACTTGAGCCACTGGCGGTACTTGAGCCACTGGCGGTACTTGAGCCAGTGGCGCCACTTGCGCCGCCGCCGCCGTAGCGACGGTCGGCTGCGAGGTCTCCGGCTTATCGCCCTGCATTCTCGCAACGAGATCCGCGTACGACGAAGTGCTGAGGATCCGGGTGAACTGCGCCCGGTAATTGGCGATGAGGCTCATACCGTCGAGGACCACGTCACGGACCATCCAGCGCCCGCCCCGCCGGACCATGAAGTAGTTGACGTCGAGATCGGTTCCGTTGCGGGTAAGCAGCGTGGTTGCCACGGCGGCCGAGTCGCCGGTGACGCTTTCTTCGAGATAGAGGATCTGCAGGCCGCCGCTCACGTGAGCCTTCGTGCCGACGAAAGCGATATAGCCACGCCCGAGGAAGTCGGAAAAGAGCCGGACGAACTCCGCCTGCTGGGACGGGGTTCTCGACTGCCACGCGGGGCCGAGGGCCCGCGTGGCGGCGTCCCGGTAGTCGAAGATCTCGTTGACGAGCGCGTGGATGGCCCGTCGCGGCGCCTCTGTCCCGCTCTCCGCGTCGGCGGATCGCAGGATCGCGTTCGTGCCCCCGAAGAAGGCCTCCAGCGTCTCCCTCGGCGACGCTGCCCAGGCGGGCTGGGCGACCGCGATTCCCAGCGCCACAGCGAGAACCGATACCACGGGCTTGCGGTGGGTCATAGCCTCCAAGCATAGGCTCCACCCGCGAGTTTCCTGCCATCTTTTCTCGCCGGTGTCAGGTCCTAGGCCGGCGGCGCCAAGGCCGGCGGCGCTCACTTGCCGATCGCGGGCATCCCCGGTACTCTCGGGGTCCCATGCGCCATGTCCGCCTCGGCCGCACCGGCCTCCAGGTCTCCCGCCTCTGTCTCGGCACGATGACGTTCGGGTTGCAGTGCGACGAGCCGGCCTCGGTCGCCATCCTCGACCGCGCGGACGCGGGCGGGATCACCTTCCTCGACGCGGCCGACGTCTATCCGCTGGGCGGCACTTTCGATTCCGTGGGCCGCACCGAGGAGATCCTGGGGCGGTGGCTCGGGAGCCGGCGCCACGACTTCGTGGTCGCCACCAAGTGCGCCGGCGCCATGAGTGCCCGGCCCTGGGACCGCGGCGCCTCCCGCAAGCACATCCTCGACGCCATCGAGGGCTCGCTGCGCCGCCTCCGCACGGACTACGTGGACCTCTACCAGATCCATCCGGCTATCACCGCGCCGATCATCGGGGCGAGCCGGCCCGAGCAGCTCGACGACGTGCTGGCCGCCGACGACAAGGGGCCGTCCGCCGATCTCAAGGCGCGGCTCGACGAGATGACGCGCGAATACCGCTACGGCGACGACCCCCGATGACCGGAATCCGACAGGAGGAGGACTGACCGTGGCGCGCGTGGCACTTCTCGACGACTACCAGGGCGTGGCGCTCCGCATGGCCGACTGGAAGAGCTTGCCGACAGCCACGGAGGTCGTGGTCTTCAGGGACCATCTCGCCGACGAGGACGCGCTCGCGGCGCGGCTGGCGGACTTCGACATCATCATGGCCCTGCGCGAGCGGACGCCGTTTCCGCGGACCCTGCTCGAGCGCCTGCCGAAGCTCAAGCTCCTCATCACCGCGGGCATGAGGAACGCCTCCATCGACATGAAGGCGGCGGCCGAGCGCGGCGTCCTCGTCTGCGGAACGGCGGGGCTGCCGTACCCGACGGCCGAGCTGGCGTGGGGCTTGATCCTCTCGCTCGCCCGGCACATCCCCGCCGAGGACCGCGCGACGCGCGAAGGCCGCTGGCAGACGACCGTGGGGCTCGGCCTGAACGGCAAGACGCTCGGCGTGCTGGGACTCGGGACCCTGGGCTCTCGCGCGGCGCGGGTGGGGCGCGCGTTCGAGATGGACGTGCTCGCGTGGAGCCAGAACCTCACGGCCGAGCGCGCAGCAGAGGTGGGCGCGACCCTCACGCCCAAAGACGAGCTGCTCGCGCGCGCGGACTTCGTCTCGATCCACCTGGTCCTGGGCGAGCGCACCCGCGGACTCATCGGCGCGCGCGAGCTGGCCCTCATGAAGCGGAGCGCGTACCTCGTCAATACCTCGCGTGGCCCCATCGTGGACGAGACCGCGCTGATCCGCGCGCTCCAGGACGGCACGATCGCCGGCGCGGGGCTGGATGTCTTCGACGAGGAGCCGCTGCCGCTCGATCATCCGTTCCGTCGGCTCGCCAACACCGCGATCACGCCTCACCTGGGCTACGTCACCGAGGAGACCTACCGGGTCTTCTACGGCCAGGCCCTCGAAGACATCAAGGCGTACCTCGGCGGCACGCCGCTCCGGGTGCTGCGCCCATGAAAATCGCCAAGCTCGAATCGCTTCACGCCGACGCGGGAACGCGCAACTTCGACTTCCTCAAGCTCACGACCGACACGGGGCTCGTGGGCTGGAGCGAGTACAACGAGACCTTCGGCGGCCCGGGCCTCTCGGCGGTGATCGAGCGCCTGGCGCCCGCCGTCATCGGCAAGGACCCTCGCGCCTGGGAGGCGCACGTCACTCACATGTACGCCGTCCGGCGCCAGGCGTCCGGCGGCGTGGTCCAGCAGGCCATCGCCGCCATCGAGAACGCGATGCTCGACGTCAAGGCGCGCGCACTCGGCATCCCCGTGTACGAGATGCTCGGCGGCCCCGTGCGCGACCGCATCCGCCTCTACTGGTCTCACTGCGGGACGTACCGGCTGAGAGCCCACAAGGAGATGCAGATCCCGCCGGTCAAGACGCTCGACGACATCGTGAAGCTGGGGAAGGAAGTGGTCGCCAAGGGCTACACGGGGCTCAAGACCAACGTGCTGATCTTCGGGGACAACCCGCGCAACTACGCCCCGGGCTTTGCCCGCACCGCCGAGGGTTTCCCCGAGCTGAACCCCGACCGCTACGTGATCAAGGCAATCCAGGAGCAGCTGGCCGCATTCCGCGAGGGCGCGGGGCCGGACATGGACATCATGGTGGACCTCAACTTCAACTACAAGACGGAAGGCTTCGTGAAAATGGCGCGCGCCATGGAGCCCTTCGATCTCCTGTGGATGGAGCTGGACACCCGGGACCCGAAGGCGCTCCAGTACATCCGCAGCCGCGCGCCCATGCCCGTCGCCTCGTGCGAGAGCCTGTTCGGGCGGCGGGACTACCGGCCGTACTTCGAGAACTGCTCCGTGGACGTGGCGATCATCGACACGCCCTGGAACGGGGTGGGGGAGTCGGTCAAGATCGCCAACATGGCGGACACATACGAGATCAACGTCGCTCCGCACAACTTCTACGGGCCGCTCGCGACCATGATGAGCGCCCACTTCTGCGCGGTCGTCCCCAACCTGCGCATCATGGAGACCGATCCCGACACGGTGCCCTGGCACGACGACCTCGTGACCGTGAAGCCCGCCATCAAGGACGGCCACATGAGCCTGCCGGCAGGCCCGGGCTGGGGCACGGAGGTCAACGAAGCGACCGTGCGGGCCCATCCGCCCCACCAGCGGTGATCGTTCCCCGGGCGCTGATCCTCTCCGCCGCCCTCCTCTCGGCCCTCCTGGCCGCGCCGGCGCCGACCAGGCGATGGCCGAGGCGACGACGGCGCGCGCGCTGGCAGGTCTCCCGCCGCTGGGCCCGGGAGGCTACGCGGAGAGCGTGGGCCTGATCCGCTACAACGGGCCGGCCGCGTGGTCGTTGGAGCCGGACACCGCCAGGCTCCGGCGGTTCCTCGCGGCCCGCTTCGGACGGCCGCTCCCCGTGAGCGCATTCGGCCAGACGCCCCTGCACGACCGCATGGGCTTCGACCACAAGACGCGCTCGACGTCGCCGTGCACCCAGACAGCCCGGAGGGGCGGGCATTGATGGACTACCTGCGCGCGGCCCGTATCTCCTTCATCGCCTCCTGGGGCGCCGTGCCCGGCTCCGCGTCGGGCGCGCACATCCACGTCGGGCAGCCGTCGCCGCGGATCGCGCTCAGGCGATGACCGCGCGGGCCGGGGCGGTTGCGCCTCGACCCGCAAGGGTGCTACGGTGCGTTGGTCTTCCACCTCGCTGTCGCGACAGGAGTACCGAATGATCCGCTCGCTGACGCCGCCGCTGGTGACGCTGCTGCCGGCCGGGCCGGCGCTGTGCGTCTGAACAGCGTGCCCGAGGAAGCGCAGGTCCCCGTGCGCGTCGCCTGGGCCGCGTGGGTGCAGGGTCTGCCGGGCCTCATGTCGTAGCCCGGTGGAGTCGCCCATGATGTCAGCGCAGGCCAACCTCGACGGCACGCGCACCGAGTATTTCGACGTCGAGTGCTCGGAGCCCGCGCTGCTGGCGCTCCTCCGGGAAGTGTTCGAAGCGCACTGGCGGGACGTAATCTTCGGCCCCTGCATCGAGGGCGCCGTGTTCGAGGGGCGCTTCGCCGAGAAGCCCATGATCTCGCTCCTCGACGGCTACGTGACGGTGCAGGTGGGCGGCAGCGAATCCTGGCACTTCCACCTGTGCATCGGCCCCCACCGCGGAAGCTCGAGCCTGCCGACGCCTCCCGAGCTTGCCGAGTGGCGCCGGTGCGCGCGGGCGGCCTTCTTCCGCAACCTCGACCGCGGCGGCCGCGCGAGCTCTTGGGGTTTCCGGATGTGGAACGGGCGGGGCGAGCAGATGTTGACGGTGTTCTTCCCCAACCCGTGGATCGATCCCGCCCGCCAGCGCTACGTCGCCGAGCCGGCTTGGTCGCGGCTCGAGATCTGGATGACGCTGCGGGAGCGGTTCACGGGTATACCGGGCGAGCCGCCCCCGGCTCACGCCGAGCCTCCGGTGACTCATTGAGAAAAGCGCGCGGCGTCGCGAAGAAGCCCCTGGGCTTCACGCCGCGCGAGTTGCGGATTTTCAGCGGGCTCAAGTCCCCGAGCGGCGTGCAGGACCTGCTCGACTCCATGCCGTACCACATCGCGGACACGGCGTGGTCCCCGCGCCGCGTGCTGCGTGAGCGCACGGCGCACTGCCTCGAGGGCGCCATCTTCGCTGCCGCGGCGCTCCGGGTGCTGGGCTACCCGCCGCTGCTCCTTGATTTCGAATCCGTCCCGGACGACACCGACCACGTCATCGCTGTCTTCAGCCGGCGCGGCCGCTGGGGCGCCGTCGCCAAGTCGAACTACTCGGGGCTGCGCTACCGCGAGCCCGTGTACCGGGGCCTCCGGGAGCTGGCAATGAGCTACTTCGAGGCCTACGTCAACCTGCGGGGGAGGCGGACGCTCCGCACGTTCTCGCAGCCGGTCAACCTCGCGCGATTCGACCGGGTGCACCCGGGGTGGATGACCTCCGACAAGGCTCTCTGGTGGATCCCCGAGCACCTGGTCGACATCCCGCACACGAAGCTGCTGACGCCGGCCATGGCGCGCGCACTCACGCGCGCGGACCGCCGCTCGGTGGAGGCGGCGCTGGTCGGCCGCCGCACTCGCTGAGGCCGCCTCGCCGCGGCGCAGGCGGCTGAAAAGGGCCCAGCTGCTTCGTTGGCACCCTCGGCCGCACGCTCGTGGCCGTTCGAGCTGAGGGGCGGAGCCCCGAGGCGAGGGCTGAGACAGTCATACGGTTCGTCTGCGGAATCAACTCAGCCCTCGTCTCACGACGGCATACGCCGTCGTTCAACTCGAACAGCGGGGCGCCGCCTAGCATCTGGACCCTTTTGAGCCGCCTGCGGTTCTCACGCCTCGTACTCCTGGACCACGTCGAGGCGGACATCGTCCCCATCGAAGACGAGCTTCTACGCGCTATGATGCCGGCCAGGAGGGACTCCCGACCATGGACGAGCAGGTTATCCAGACGGCCAGCGGGCTCGAGTACGTCGAGATCATCGAGGGTACGGGGGCACGGCCCGAGCAGGGCGACACGGTCAGCGTGCACTACACGGGGTGGCTCAAGAGCGGACAGAAGTTCGACAGCTCGGTGGACCGCCGCGAGCCGTTCGCCTTTCCCATCGGCAAGGGTCGCGTGATCAAGGGCTGGGACGAGGGCGTGGTTACGATGAAGGTGGGCGGCAAGCGCAAGCTCATCATCCCGGCGCACCTGGGCTATGGCGAGCGCGGCGCAGGCGACATCATCCCGCCCGGCGCCACGCTCATCTTCGAAGTCGAACTCCTGGGAGTAGCAGGCGGTTGACAAAGCGGCAGGCGGCGCAAGAAGTTCCCCCGGCGCGCCCTACTTCTTCGCCGCGGCCTGCTTGGCGATGATCTGGTCCTTGATGCCCTGGTAGGTCTGCTCCGGGATGACCTTCTTCGACACCAGCTGGTCCTTCTTCTGGTACGGGCGATTGTCGATGATCTTCTTCGAGTAGGCCTCACCGATCCCCGGCAGGGCCCTGAGCTCGTCTGTGGAGGCCGTGTTGATGTCCAACAGCGCCTTCTTGGCCTCGGGTTTCTTCGTCTCCGCCTTGGCGGGGGCCGCCGGGGCATCCTTCTTGGCCTGGCCGTACGCGTCGGGGGCTGCAGTGAGAGAGCCGGCCAGAAACAGGGCGGCAAGCAGAGTGATCAGTCGGTTGAGCATGTGTATCCTCCTTGTTACGCACGCTAGGCGAACGGCCGGGACGCTGTCAAGCGTCGGCTTGCCTCCAGGGCCTCTCTCCGGTAGGGTCGGCCCCCATGTCCATGCGCACGCTCTTCCTCAAGGCCGATGAGCCGGGAGTCCGCCGTGCGGCGGAGGTGATCCGCGCGGGTGGGCTCGTCGCCTTCCCGACCGAGACCGTCTATGGGCTCGGCGCCGACGCGCTGTCCGGCTCCGCGGTTGCGCACATCTTCGAAGCCAAGGAGCGGCCGCGGGGCAACCCGCTGATCGTCCACCTGGCGGACGCGGCCGCTCTCGAGAGTGTCGCGTCCCACGTCCCGCCGCGCGCACGGGATGCCGCCGCGCGCTTCTGGCCAGGACCCCTGACCCTCGTCCTGCCGCGTGCCGGTGCGGTGCCGCTCATCACCACGGGTGGGCTGGAGACTGTGGCCGCGCGCGTGCCGTCCCACCCCGTGGCGCTCGCGCTGATCGAGGCGAGCGGGCACCCCATCGCCGCGCCCTCGGCCAACCGTTCGGGCCGGCCGAGCCCGACCCGTGCCGAGCATGTGCGGGAAGACCTCGACGGCCGCATCGAGCTGATCCTGGACGGCGGGCCGACTCCCGTCGGTATCGAATCCACCGTCCTCGACATGACCACTGAGCCGCCCATGCTGCTGAGACCCGGCGGCGTGACGCTCGAGCAGCTGAGGGACTGTCTCGGCGAGGTGGCCGTGCTCGAGGGCGACGACGAGAAGGCCGCGGGGCGCTCACCGGGGCTCCGCTACCGCCACTATGCCCCCCGCGCCCAGGTCATCATCGTCGAGCGCGGAGCGGGGGAGGTGGAGGTTGCCCCGTGGCTGGCGGCCGGCAGGCCCGTGGCCCTGATGGCCCAGCGCCCCGTCTCCCTCGATCGCCCGGGGTTCCGGGTGAGGACCATGCCGGGCGACCTCGAAGCCTATGCCCGCGACCTCTTTGCGGTCCTCCGGGAGCTCGATTCGACCGGAGTCGAGGGCATCTTCGTCGAGGCCGTCCCCCCGGAGGGCCTCGGCCTTACCATCATGGACAGGCTGCGCCGGGCAGCCTCTTGACAGCGGGCACCCAAACGTAGTCTATACTGTGGCCGTGGCACCGGGGCTGTCCGAGCCTGGGGCCCAAGGGCCGAAACCCCCAAAGGGAGAAAAATCAATGAAGCGATTCCTCGCGATTGCGTGTCTCGTAGTCGTCGCATTCGCTCCGCTCTTGCTCGTCACAGATGCGTGGGCCCGGGCCGGAGGCGGCAGCTCGGGCGGCAGCCGGGGATCGCGCAGTTATTCGTCTCCCGCGCGTCCTTCTCAGAGCCCCGCGAGCCCGAGCCGGCCTTCCACTCCGCCCTCGTCGTTCCAGCAGCCCCAGCCGCAGCGCTCGGGTTGGGGCGCGGGCCTGATGGGCGGTCTGGCCGGCTTCGCCCTCGGCGGGCTCCTCGGCAGCATGCTCTTCGGCGGCGGCATGGGCGGCGGCATGGGCGGCGGACTCGGCGGTGGCCTCGGTCTGATGGAGATCCTCCTGATCGGGGGCGGCATCTTCCTCCTCTACAGGATGATGAAGAACCGCCAGGCAGCGAGCCAGCCAGCGCCGAGCTACGGCCAGGGCTATGGCGGAAGCCAACCGCAGGCTCAGCCACAGCTCCAGATGTACCAGGCGGAGGCCGTGGAGACGGGCCCGAGCGACCTCGATCGCGGCGTGAGCCACATCCGCCAGATGGACTCGAGCTTCGACCCCGCGCGCTTCGGCGACCCCGCGTCGGATATGTTCTTCCGCGTGCAGGCGGCGTGGATGGCGCGGGACATGAGCCAGGCGTCAGCCTCGATCACCCCAGAGATGGCCGCCACGCTCCAGAAGGACTGCGACCGCCTCCGCGGCCAGGGACGGATCAACCGGCTCGACAACATCGCGGTGCGCTCGGTCGCCGTCACCGAGGCCTGGCAGGAGAACGGCCAGGACTACGTCACGGTCCGCTTCCTGGCGAGCCTCCTCGACTACACGGTCGACGAGGGCTCCGGACAGGTCGTGGAGGGCAGCCGCACCGAGCCCGTGAAGTTCGAAGAGTACTGGACGTTCGTGCGGCCCGTCGGGCCCAATGCCTGGAGGCTCAGCGCCATCCAGCAGGGCTAGCTCGCGCCTGACTTCGAGATCGCGAAGCCCCGGTCGAATCATCGGCCGGGGCTTCGCTGTCCCCCTTCGAGGAGAGTGCCGTCATGACCGATGACGCGTCGCCGATCAGCCGCTTCCCCGTGCCCGCGCCCGAGACGCTGCCGGAAGACATCCGGAAGGTGGTCGAGGCCAACACCGCAAAGGCGGGCTTCACGCCGAACGTCTTCCTGGCCTACGGCTACAAGCCGGAGCACTTCCGCGCCTTCTTCCATTACTACGACGTGCTGATGAAGGGCCCTTCGGGGCTCTCGCGCGCCGAGCGCGAGATGATCGTGCTGGCGGTGAGTCGCGTCAACAACTGCACCTACTGCACCGTGGCCCACGGCGCGGCGCTCCGCATCCTCAGCAAGAACCCCGTGCTCGCCGACCAGATCAGCGCCAACTACCGCGCGGCGGATGTCACGCCGCGCCAGCGCGCCATGCTCGACTTCGCGATCAAGGTGACGGAGCGGTCGGGGGAGATCGAGCAGGCGGACTTCGAGCGCCTGCGCGAGCACGGCTTCACGGACTCGGACATCTGGGACATCGGTGCCGTCGCGGCCTTCTTCAACCTGTCCAACCGCATGGCCAATCTGGCTGACATGAAGCCCAACCGCGAGTTCCATACCATGGGCCGCGACTAGCGCGCCGGGGTCAGGTCTTGCATTCCTACATTTCCGGACCCGGTTGATTGCGGCCGGCCCAGTCCTGGGTGCCTGATGTCGCAATGCAAGACCTGACCCCGAACATCCTCCGCATCGCCAACTGCAGCGGGTTCTACGGCGACCGGCTGTCGGCCGCGCGGGAGATGGTCGAGGGCGGGCCCATCGACGTGCTGACGGGCGACTACCTGGCCGAGCTGACCATGGCCATCCTCTACAAGAGCCGCGCGAGGAAGCCGGAGACCGGCTACGCGACGACCTTCGTGACCCAGATGGAGCAGGTGCTGGGCGGTTGCCTCACCAAGGGGATCAAGATCGTGGCCAACGCGGGCGGGCTCAATCCAGCGGGCTGCGCCGCGGCCGTGCAGGCCGTCGCGGACAAGCAGGGACTCAAGCCGAAGATCGCCTACGTCACCGGCGACGACGTGCTGGGGAAGCTCGACGAGTGGCAGCGAACCGGCCACGCGCTGGCGCACCTCGACCGAGGCCGTCCGTTAAGAGACCTGCGCGCGCCCGTCGTCACCGCCAACGCCTACCTCGGCGGCTGGGGCATCGCCCGAGCCCTGGCCGAGGGCGCCGACGTCGTCATCACCGGCCGCGTTACGGATGCCGCGCTGGCGCTCGGCCCCGCGGCGTGGAAGTTCGGCTGGAAGCGCGACGACTGGGACCGCCTCGCGGCGGGCGTCGTCTGCGGCCACATCCTGGAATGCGGCGCCCAGTGCTGCGGCGGCAACTACGCCTTCTTCCAGGAGGTGCCGACGTACACGAAGATCGGCTTCCCCGTGGCGGAGATGGAGGCCTCCGGCGAGTTCGTCGTCACCAAGCACCCCGGCACGGGCGGCCTCGTCTCCGTCGGCACCATCACGGCCCAGCTCCTCTACGAGATCGGCGGGCCGCGCTATCTCAACCCCGACGTGACCGCGCGCTTCGATTCGATTCGCCTTGCCCAGGACGGACCCGATCGCGTACGCGTGTCCGGCGTGAAGGGCGAGCCGCCGCCGCCCGACACGAAGCTCTGTCTCAACTACTTCGGCGGCTACAAGAACACCATGACCTTCGTGCTGACGGGGCTCGACATCCCCGAGAAGGCCAAGCTCATCGAGGACACCTTCTGGGGCATGGTCGGCGGGCGCGAGCGCTTCGGGGAAGTCGCGGTCTCGCTGCGGCGTTCCGACCAGGAAGACCCCGAGTCGAACGAGGCGGCGCAGGCCCTGCTCAAGATCACCGTGAAGGATCCGGACGCCGCCAAGGTCGGGCGCGCCTGGTCGAACCGCGCGATCGAGATGGCGCTGGCGCACTACCCCGGCTTCCACATGACGTCGCCGCCGACCGAGGAGACGGTCTACGCCGTCTACTGGCCGGCGCTCGTTCCGTCGGGGATGATCGAGCAGGTGGTGCACGTGGGTGAGAGCGAGATCGCCATTCCGGCTTCCGTGAGCGGGGGCCCAGACATGGCCCCCGCACTCCCCCAATCCGCGGTCATTCCGTCGGAGTCGGGCGGGAGGACCGTGAGAGCGCCGCTCGGGCGGGTCGCGGGCGCGCGCTCGGGAGACAAGGGCGGCAATGCCAATGTGGGCGTCTGGGCGCGCTCTCCCGAGGCGTATGCGTGGCTCTGTCAGTTCTTGACCGCCGAGCGGCTCAGCCAGCTCCTGCCCGAGGCGCGCGGCCTCGAGGTCGAGCGCTACCTCCTGCCCAACCTGCTGGCGGTCAATTTCGTGATCCAGCGTCTGCTCGGCGAGGGCGTGTCGTCCTCGACGCGGAGCGATCCTCAGGCCAAGAGCCTGGGCGAGTACCTGCGCGCCAAGGTCGTGGACGTCCCGGAGGCCCTCCTCGGTTGAAGCTCATCTCCTGGAACGTAAACGGTATCCGCGCGGCCTGGAAGAAGGGGCTGCTGGAATTTGTCGCCGCTTCGAGCCCCGACGTGCTTTGCGTCCAGGAGACCAAGATCCAGGCGGACCAGATCACGCCGGAGATGAGGGACCTCGAGGGCTATCGATCGTACTGGAGCGTGGCCGAGAAGAAGGGGTACAGCGGCGTGGCGACCTTCAGCAAGCCCGAGCCGCTCGCGGTCGCAACGGCCTTCGGCGTGCCGGTCCTCGACGCCGAGGGGCGAATTGTCCACGCCGAGTATCCCGACTTCCACCTCTTCAATGTCTATTTCCCCAACAGCGGCATGGGCCCGGAGCGTCTCGCCCACAAGCTCGCCTTCTACGACGAGTTCCTGGCCCTGACCGAGCGCCTCCGTACGGCAGGTAAGGGCGTCGTCGTCTGCGGCGACGTTAACACCGCGCACACCGAGATCGACCTCGCGCGCCCCAAGGAGAACGAGAAGAGCCCGGGCTTCATGCTGGTCGAGCGGGAGTGGGTGTCGAAGCTCGTCGCCCACGGCTACCACGACACCTTCCGGATCTTCGTGAGCGAGCCGGGCCACTACACCTGGTGGGACATGCGGCGGGTAGGGGCGCGAGCCCGCAACGTCGGCTGGCGCATCGACTACTTCTTCGTCTCCGACGAGCTGCGCAGCCGGGTCAAGGCCGCCGGGATCCTGCCCAACGTCCAGGGCTCGGACCACTGCCCGATCACGCTCGAGCTCGGGTGACCCCGTTCACGGCTTGACGATCAGGTCGATCTCGACGAGGGCGCCCAGCGCCAGGCCTGTGACGCCGACGCAGGTGCGAGCGGGCAGGCGCCCGGCAGTGAAGTACGTCACGTAGACCCCATTCATTATCGGGTAATCCTGGAAGTTCACGAGGTAGACCCGCGCGAAGACGGCGCGGTCGAGGCTCGTGCCCGTGCCCGTGAGCACGGCTTGGAGATTCTTCATCACTTGGTGCGTTTGCTCGACGATGCCGCCCGGCACGAGCCTGTCGCCGGTTTTGGGATCCGACGGCATCTGGCCCGTGACGAAGAGGTAGTCGCCCGCGCGGACGGCGTGGCTGTAGGGCGCGGTGGGCGGCGGTGGCGGCGCGCCCGGCACCATCAGGAACTCGAGGTCCATGGCCCGGGAGTCTGGCACCCTCAGGCGCCGAGGCGGCTTCGCATGACCCCGAGCGCGACGCGCAGGCCGACCGGCAGCCCCAACTCGTTCATCTCGAACTCCGGCGCGTGGTGCGGCACCGGGCGGCCGTGCGCCGGCGCGATGCCGACGCGGAAGTAGCAGCCGGGCCGCGCGCGGAGGAAGAGGCTCATGTCGTCGCTTGCCATGACCGGAGCCCCCTCGGTGACGGCGGCCTCACCCAGCTCGTCGACCGCACAGCGATGCACCAGGTCGGTTTCCCGGTCCGGGTTGACTACGGGCGGACAGCCCATCGTGAGATCGAGCCGCGCCTCCGCGCGATAGGCGCGCGCCATGTCGGCCACGAACGACTGCAGCCGGCCGAGCAGATGCTCGCGCACGTCGAAGTTGAACGTGCGCAGCGTGCCGCGCATCACGGCTTTGTCGGGGATGATGTTGTTCTTCGTCCCGGCCTGGATCTGCCCGATGGAGAGCACGACCGTCTCCTTGGCCGCGACTTCCTTGGTGACGAGGCTCTGCATGCCGATGAGGATGTGCGCGGCCGCCGTCATCGGATCGATGGAGAGATGCGGGTAGGCGCCGTGGCCGCCCCTACCGTTTACCTCCACCGTGAAGCCGTCGCCCGACGCCATCGTCGGCCCGCGCCGTACGTTGACGCTCCCGGCGGGATCCTGCGTGGTCAGGTGCAGGCCGTAGATCTCGTCGACGCGCGGATTGTCGAGGACGCCGGCTTCGATCATCGGCTTGGCGCCACCGAGCAGCTCCTCCGCCGGCTGGAAGATGAAGACCGCCGTGCCCGGCACCTCCGCGTGGCGCGCCGACATGAGCTCGGCGAGGGTGATCGCGATAGCGGTGTGGCCGTCGTGCCCGCACGCGTGCATTACGCCCGGCGTCCCGGACGTGAACGGCGCGTCGAGGGTCTCGCTGAGCGGTAGCGCGTCGATGTCGGCGCGCCACGCGATCGTCTTGCCCGGCTTGTCGCTCCGCAGGATGCCGACGACGCCGGTGCCTGCGATGCCGGTGCGCACCTCGAGCCCGGCCTTCTGCAGGCGCTCCGCGATGATCTCAGCGGTCCGTCGTTCCTGGAACGACAGCTCCGGATGGCGGTGGAAGTCACGGCGCAGCGCGACCATCGAATCCAGGCGCTTCCCGATCTCCTCGCTCCAGGACGTGAGCTTGCTCATGTCGATCAGCCAGGCGGCGGCTACGCCGGGTCCAGCCCGACGATCTCGTTGAACCGCCCGAAGCCGATGTAGAGCGTCGTGTGGGCGACCAGCTCGATGATCTCGGCCTCCGAGAAGTGCTGGCGCAGCTCCGACCAGGAGGCGTCGTCGACCTTCTGGTGGTCGACAGCGAGCTTCTCGGCGAACCTGAGGGCGGTCCGCTCCCGTGGGCTCAGGAGATCCGAGCTTTCGTCGTTGATCGCGGCGATCTTCGCTTCCGTCGCTCCCGCATGCCGGGCCCCGGCATAGCGCAGGGTGAGTCAGTATCGGCAGGCGTTGAGGCCGGCGATCTTGATCCGCACCAGCTCGCGGAGCACCGGGTCGATCGTGCCTTCGCGCCCGAGCGCGGCACGGAATGCGCCGAGCGCCTTCAAGACGGCCGGATTCTTCGCGTAGGTTCGCGTGCTCGCCGAGGTGCCGGTCTGGCGCTCGGCCTCCTCGCAGGCATGCCGGATCTCGGGGTCGACCTCGTGGATTTGCAGCGGCTCGATCCTCGCCATCGTCGTCCTCCTCAGTGACTGCCCGTCAATGATCGTCCAGCGCGGGTGGCCGGATCGCCGGCCACCTGGCGCGCACCATCATGCCCCAGCATGACCGACAACGCCAGGTGTGCTACGCTTCGCGCGCTTGCCGGGCGACCGGGTATCCCACAACGCGAGGTGCGACAGTGCGACCGAACAGGATCAAGCAGATGTGGCGCGACGGGCGATGGGTCACCATGGGCTGGCTCTCGGTGTCTCATGGGTTTACCGCGGAGGTGATGGCCCGCCAGGGTTTCGACGCCCTGGTCGTGGACATGCAGCACGGGACGGCCGACATGAGCGACGTCTGGCCGATGCTGCAGGCGATCTCGCAGACCGACACGGTGCCGGTGGTGCGGGTGCCGTGGAACGATCCGGCGACCATCATGAAGGCGCTGGACCTGGGCGCCTACGGCATCATCGTGCCCTTGATCAACACCGCCGAGGACGCGGCGAAGGCGGTGGCCGCCTGCCGGTACCCGCCGGTGGGCATGCGCTCGTCCGGGCCGGTGCGCGCCGTGCACTACGGCGGCGCCGACTACGTGGCCAAGGCGAACGACGAGATCGTGGTCATGGCCATGATCGAGACGAAGGAAGGGCTCGCCAACCTGGACGCCATCTGCGCCACACCGGGGCTCGACGCCGTCTACATCGGTCCCGCCGACCTGTCGTTCGCGCTGGGCATGGCGCCCGGCCCCGACAAGACCGACCCGGTGCACATGGCCACGTGCGACACGATCCGCGACACGGCGCACAAGCACGGCATCAAGGCCTGCATGCATTGCGCGAGCGCGGCCTTCGCGGCCGGCGCGGTGAAGCGCGGCTTCGACCTCATCATGCTCACGTCGGACCTGGCGTCGATGATCGCCGGGGTCCGCCGCCAGCTCGACGAGCTCAAGACGCTTGTGTGAGCTCGGCGGCATGTGGAGGCTCGCCGTGGCCCAGCTGCCGGAGCGCCGGTAAGACAAAATCCGTCCTCAGTCTTGGTCCGCCGTGCCCGAGGGTCATCCCCCGTGGGCTGCCGTGATAGGGTCCGCGCACACAATCCAGGCCGTCAAGGCGCGGCGGGGGAGGAACCTCATGGCGAAGCTCAGCGTCAACGGCAGGGTCCGAGGCGTGCAGGCGGAGGCCGACACGCCGCTGCTGTCGGTCATCCGCGAGCAGCTGGGCCTGACGGGCACCAAGTATGGCTGCGGCGTCGCGCAATGCGGCGCCTGTTCTGTGCACATCAACGGCGCGGTGGTGCGCCCCTGAGCCATCCCCGTCGGAAGCCTGAAGGCCACCGACAGGATCGTCACGATCGAAGGCCTCTCGACCGCCAGCTCGCACCCCGTGCAGAAGGCCTGGGCGGCGCTGGACGTGCCCCAGTGCGGCTATTGCCAGTCCGGACAGATCATGACCGCGGTCGCACTGCTGAAGGCAAACCCGAAACCGACCGACCAGGACATCGACGAAGCTATGTCCAACATCTGTTGTCGGTGCGGCACTTACCAGCGCATCCGGGCGGCGGTGCACATGGCGGCCGGCGGGAAGGCCTGACATGAAAAAGACGAATCTCTCGCGCCGCAACTTCATCGTCGGCACGGCAGCCGCCGGCGGCGGGCTGGCACTCGGGATCCGCCTGCCGTTCGGACTCAACTCGACCGAGGCGAAGAGCGCGATGGACGTCGGCGCCGAGGTCCATGCCTGGGTCGTCGTCAAACCAGAGGATACCTGCGTGATCCGCATCGCGCGCTCGGAGATGGGGCAAGGCACGCTCACCGGCCTGGCCCAGCTCGTCGCCGAAGAGCTCGAGTGTGACTGGAAAAAAGTCGCCACCGAGTCGATCACGCCGGGCCAGAACCTCGCGCGCAAGCGCATCTGGGGCGACATGAGCACCGGAGGCAGCCGCGGCGTCCGCACCTCCCAGGACTATGTCCGCCGCGGCGGCGCGGCCGCGCGGATGATGCTGCTGCAGGCGGCCGCCGACCAGTGGAAGGTGCCGGTCGGCGAGGTCGGCGTGGCCGACGGCGTCATCACCCACGCGGCCTCAGGGCGCCGGACGACCTACGGCAAGGTCGCCGCCGCTGCGGCCACGCTGACGGCGCCGGACCCGAAGAGCATCACGCTCAAGGATCCGAAGGATTGGAAGATCGCCGGCAAGTCGATGAAGCGGCTGGACACAGCCGACAAGCTCAACGGCAGCAAGGTCTATGCGATCGACCTCAAGCTGCCGGGGATGTTGCACGCCGCCGTCAAGGCGTGCCCGGTGTTCGGCGGCACGCTCGCGAGCTTCGACGAGACTAAGATCTCCGGCCGGCCCGGCGTCCGCGGCGTCGTCAAGGTGAACGATTTCACCGTCGCGGTCGTCGCCGATACGTGGTGGCGGGCCAAGTCGGCGCTCGATGCGCTTCCGATCGTCTGGGTCGACGGCCCGGGCGTATCCCAGTCGAGCGCGATGATTGCCGAGCACCTCAGGGAGGGATTGACCGTGGCAGGGGCGTACGCCTTCCGCAACGAAGGCGATGCGCGCAAGGCGATCGAGGGCGCCGCGAAGCGAATCGAAGCCGTCTACAGCACGCCATTCCTTGCCCACGCGACGATGGAGCCCATGAATTACACGGTGAAGATCTCGGCGGACCGGGCGGAGTGCTGGGTGCCGAGCCAGAATGCGGAGGCGTCGCTGGCAGCCCTGTCCGAGCAGTCGGGAGTGCCGCTGGCGAAGTGCGAGGTCTATCGGCACGACCTGGGCGGTGGCTTCGGCCGGCGCGGCGGCAACCAGGACTACGTCCGCCAGGCGGTCGCCATCGCCAAGCAGTTCCCCGATGTCCCCGTCAAGATGATCTGGTCGCGCGAGGAGGACATGGGGCACGACTTCTACCGGCCGATCTCGCAGTGCAAACTGGCCGCGGGCCTCGATGAGCAGGGCAATCTCGTCGGACTGCACGTTCGCGTCTCCGGCCAGTCGATCAATGCGTTCGTGAACCCGGCGTTGATCGCCGGCGGCAAGGACGACCGCCAGCTCCGAGGATATACGGACAAACCCGGCGACGCGCAGCTCGGCTACGCGGCGCCGAACCTGCTCATCGAGTACGTGATGCGCAACACGCACGTGCCGGTCGGGCCGTGGCGTGGCGTCAACACCAACCAGAACGCCGTGTACATGGAATGCTTTATGGAAGAAATGGCCCGGGCGGCCGGCGCCGACTCCCTGGAGTTCCGCCGCGCCGTCATGGCAAGCATCCGAAGCATCCCGCCGTCCTCAACGCGGCGGCGGCAAAGGGTGACTGGGGGAAGCCGCTGCCGGCCGGCGTGCATCGCGGCATCGCGCAATTGAAGAACGTCAAGCTCGTCTAAATAGCCACCCGCGATTCGGAGTGCTCAGGGCCTCGGGGCGGCTGCGGGTGGGCGTCGTGGCGCTCCCGACGGCTGGGCAGGCAG
>Ga0209726_10004537_pt1 | contig 17636 bp, 14 predicted proteins | sample Subgrocontami54m_FD_187453 | JGI IMG/M metagenome (GOLD analysis project Ga0209726, IMG submission 187453) | Subsurface groundwater microbial communities from S. Glens Falls, New York, USA - GMW46 contaminated, 5.4 m (SPAdes) (version 3) | ecosystem: Environmental > Aquatic > Deep subsurface >... | reverse complement strand
GACATCTACTCCACGCCGAGCGCGCTGCCGGAGAAGATGCGAGCCGCGAAGTTCGTCGTCACCTGCACCGCCTACAATCTCGAATATCTCCGCAACCTGTGCCCCGATCTGCCGCGCGATCACGTGCGGCTCGTCCATCACGGGGTGGACGTGCCAGGCCTTCCCGTTGCCGTGCCTCCCGCTGGCGATCTCCCGCTGATTGTGGCTGCGGGCAGGATGATCGAAAAGAAGGGGTTCGACGATCTCGTCGCCGCGTGCGCGTTGTTGCGCGATCGCAACCTCCGCTTTCGGTGTCATCTCGTTGGTGAGGGTCCGATGCAGGCGGGTCTCGCGCGCGCCGTTCAAGACGCGTCACTTGATCACATCGTCGAACTGACTCGATGGATGCCCCCCACGGAGTTGTTCGCGCTGATATCGCGAGCGGCAGCGCTGGTGGTGCCGAGCCGGATCGCGAAGGGAGGCGATCGTGACGGCATTCCCAACGTGATGCTCGAGGCGATGGGCGCCGGCCGACCCGTTGTGGCGACGAGCGTGTCGGGCATTCCGGAGGCGGTCCGAGACGAAGTCACTGGCCTGCTCGTGCCGCCGGGTAACCCCGACGCGCTCGCCCGCGCGATCGAGCGCATCCTGAACGACCGCGATGGCGCGACACGCATGGGTGAGGCCGGACGTCAGCTTGCGCTGGAAGAGTTCGATGTGGGCCCGAGCTCAGCTCGACTGAAAGCTCTCTTTGCTCTGTGACTCATGGCCATGATGTGAAACCAAGGCCCGGCCCCCTCCGCGACCAACGTCGTGTCACGACCGCGTCGGATCGGCCGATACGCGCACGATCAGCTTCCCGAAGTTCTCACCATCGAACAGCTTCAGGAGCGCTGCGGGCGCAGCATCAAGCCCGTCGACGATGTCCTCGCGGTACTTCAATTGGCCGTCCCGGAGCCAGGCGCTGCAGTCGCGAAGAAACGCCGGGGCCCGATCTTCGTGATCCAACACGATGAAACCCTTGATCATCGCGCGTTTGACCAGTAGCGGGCGCAGGTTCGGACTTGATGTTGCGTCGATGGCGTTGTAGTCGGCGATCATCCCGCAGAGCGGAATCCGCGCGTTCGCATTCAACAATCGCAGGACGGCGCGAAAGACCGCCCCGCCGACGTTCTCAAAGTAGACGTCAATGCCCTGCGGACAGGCCGCGCCGAGCGCCGCTTGAAAGTCGCCGTCCTTGTAGTTCACGCAGGCATCAAAGCCGAGCTCATTCACCACGTAGGCGCATTTGGCCGGCGATCCGGCCACGCCGACCGCGCGGCAGCCCTTGATCCGCGCGACCTGACCGACAACCGAGCCGACGGCCCCCGAGGCAGCCGACACCACGACAGTCTCGCCAGCTTTCGGCTGGCCGATGTCGAGCAGGCCGACGTACGCCGTCAGGCCGGGCATCCCAAGGACGCCGATCGCGGTCGAGAGAGGCGCTGCTGACGGGTCCAGGACTCTCAGCTCGACGCCATTCGAGTGGCCGTACTGCTGCCAGCCGTCATAGCCGGCCACGAAATCGCCGGGCTTGAACCTGGCGTTGCGCGACTCGATCACCTGACTCACCGTGTGGCCGCACATCGGCTGTCCAAGCGCCACGGGCGCGGCATAAGACGGTCGGTCGCTCATGCGCCCGCGCATGTATGGGTCGAGGGACAAGTAGATCGTGCGCCGCAGCACGCCATCCTCCGCCACGGCCGGCATGGGACGGCTGACGATCTCGAAGTTGTCGGCGGTTGGACGACCGGTGGGACGGTTCCTGAGAAGCACTTGACGATTCGTTGATGTAGTCATGATCTGATGCCATTATCCGCCCGAGCGGAAGCCCGGGCCTTCCGACCGCTGCTGGTGTTCAGGGAACGACGTGCCGCGCCCTTCGAAAAAGCGGTCAGGTCTGGCGTTTGGCGACGAGGACGCCCGCACGTGTGAGTTCCGTCAGGAGTTCGGTCAGCTCGCCGAGCGCGACATCCGGTCTCCATGCCCGAATATCGGCCAGGGTGAAGGAATCCGCCTCAAAGACCTTGCGGACGAGATCCTCATCGGCACCATCGAGCTGAATCTCGGCTCCGGCAACCGTCACGCTCACGCTCGTGTCGCCCTCGGCACGGTCCGCGAAATAGTGGCGCCTTCCCGCCGGGCGATCGAAACGCAGTTCGGCGAGGCGCAGCGGATCGTCGAGCATGCTGACGTTGTGAACCGGCTGAATGCTCGCGATGGTGTCCCTGCAGAACCGCTCGAAGAGATCCGGCTCGGCGAGCTTGGCGGCCAGCGAGCCCCGGATCGTCTCGGACCATTCCGCAAACCCTGGCGGCTCGGCAAGGACGCCATGCGTCGTGGCGCCCGAGAGAAGCGGCACGTTGCGACGCCACGTGGATTCCTCCAGCAGTACGCCGGCGAGCCAATCGAGGAACGCCGTCCCCTTTCTGCAGGTGATGCCGACCGTGACGTGGAGCGATGTGGAATTCTGGGCGATCGCATAGTGCCAGTGTCCGCGTGGCACGTACAGGACATCACCTCGACCTAACACGACATCGACATACGGCGAGGCCGAGGTATGTGGCGAATCCTCCGCGCGCCAACTGCTGATGGGCGCCTCGCTCGTGGGACGGAACACGCGCCAGTGCTTCTCGCCAGCCACCTGAAGGACGAACACCTCGTGGAGGTCGTAGTGGCACTGAAAGCCCTGCGTGTTGGCCGGCGAGCAATAGACGTTGGTGTGGACCGATTCCAGCAGCGCGTCGTACAGACAATCGACGATGGCTCTGAGGGGTGACCAGTGCGAATCGGCGCCTGTGATGCCGACACTTGCGCCCTCCTGAAACAGACTCAACACGGCTCGCCCATCGACGAGCCGCTGGCCTCCGGCGTCGACCGTGAACTGCTCGGCGGGAATAGGATGCTCGCTGCGCGAAACTTTGATCTTGGGAAACGCGATGTCTCCGGCGTTCAGAACGGTGTTCAAGGCATCCCAGCCGAAGTAGCCGTCGAAGACCCGACCGTCCTTCCGAAGGTGCACCGCTTCGCGCGTCCAATACTGTGCGAAGAACCGCGCTGGATCGAGTGGCGCGGTGATATCGGCAAACGTGATGCGGGGCGGCGCGCCTGGATTCATGCGGGGCGGGGATTATAGACCGGTTTCACAGCTGACGAGACCAGAAAGGCAGCGGTTTTAAGAAGCGCGGCGGTCACGTGCCGGAGGCGAGGAGTCGGTCGACGGCGATCGCGAGGCCCGGAAGAAGCGGTGTGTCCAGTACGTCGTGCGAGGCCCTCGACCGCTCATCCGGCGAATCGAATCGACCTTCGCCACGCCGCCGCAAGACCATCACGACGTCACGGTCGAGATCCACCAGCCAATACTCCGTCACACCTACCCGTTCGTACAAATCGCGTTTGAGATGCAGATCGCGATTCCGCGTGCCAGGTGAAAGAATCTCCACAACCAGATCGGGAGGACCTTGCAGATTCTTCGATGTCACAAGGCGGGCACGCTCGTGGGACACGTACAGGAGATCCGGAACGACGATGTCGGAGTCCGAGAGGAGGACGTCGAACGGTGCGACGAACACCTCGCCGAGCGGATGCTCTTTGAGGTGCTGCAGCAGTAAGAACAACAGATCCCGAGAGATCCGCTGGTGTCTCGTGACCGGCGATGGCGTCACAAAATGCTCTCCGCCGATGACCTCGTGGCGAAGGTTATCGGGCGGGAACTGCAGGTAGTCGGCGTAGGTGAGCTTCGGTGCGGAATGGTACGTCTCCACCCTCGTCTCCTCTCGCACCGATTGTACCATCGCTCGGTCGCCGCCGTCAGACACCGACTGAAGGGTCGGCTTCGAGGCTGACAACGGAAAGAACGAACGTGGCTTCGTGGTGGGCAGACCTGGAGCGCAGCTACCACGTCGACGTCAAGGATAGCTGGAGCCCGGCATGATTCATTACACGCGGCCGAGCATCTCGAGAATGGCGAGCGTGAGCCACGGCACGTACGTGATCAGCAGGACGCCGACACCGAGGATGGCCATCATCGGTAAGGCCGCCCTCGCCACCTCGAGGACGGGGCGCTTGAAACGGTACGAAGCCAGAAAGATGTTGATCCCGACAAGCGGCGTCAGAAAGCCGAGCTCCAGGTTCGCGATGAAGATGATGCCGAGATGCACGGGGTGAATGCCGAACGCGTCGCCGAGCGGAACGATGAGTGGCACGACCACGACGATAGCCGCGAAGATTTCCATCAGCCAGCCGACCGCCAGGAGAAACAGGTTCAGCATGAGCAGAAACACGATCTTCGAGTGGATGTTCTGCTGCGACCAGGCGAGCATCTTCGCCGGAATCTGCGCACCGACGAGATAGTTGGTAAAACCCACCGCCACACCGAGAATGACCAGCACGCCGCCTACCACCATCGCGCACTCGGTGCACACGCGTAACAGGTCGCGCCGGACCGACAGATCCCTGTGCACCACCGTCTGCACGACGAGTGCGTAGAGGGCCACGAGTGCCGCCGATTCCACGGCGGTAGCAATCCCGCTGAATATCGCGACGAGTGCCACGAACGGCATCGCGAGTTCCCACTTGGCATCCCAGAGTGAGGCCAGCCCCTCGCTCACGTGAAACCGCTGGCGCCCCGCTCCCGAAACAATCCCCTCGCGCACACCCCAGGCGGCAATCATCAGCGTCAGCAAGATGCCCGGAAGGATTCCGCCGATGAACAGGTCCTCGATCGGAATCTGCGCCACGACGCCGTACAGGATGAGCGGGAGCGCCGGCGGCAGCAGCAGTCCAAGAGACCCGGCCGCGGTCATCAAGCCCAATGAAAACCTCTCGCGATAGCCGTCCTTCAAGAGAGCCGGAAACAGCACACCACCCAGCGCGAGAATCGTGACACCCGACCCGCCGGTGAACACCGTGAAGAACGAGCACAGAAACGCGCACACCACGGCCGTGCCGCCGGGAATCCAGCCGAACCACGCGCGAAACACGCGCAGCAATCGCGCCGAAGCCTGGCCCTCCGCGAGAAGGAAACCAGCAAGTGTGAACAGGGGAATGGCAGGCAGTGTCGGCGAAACGCTCAGCGCGTAGGTTTCAATCAGCACGGCAGCCGGCGTCACGGCGTCGCTCATGAACAGCAGCACCGCCGCGCCGCCCAGGATCACGAAAATCGGGGTCCCCAGCACTCCGGCCAGAAACACGATCAGGAGTCCAGGCCACGGCGTTCGTCCTTCCAGCAGTCCTGGCGTCCGCATGATGACGACACCGGCCACGATGCCAAGGCTCGCGATCGTGCGTCCGCCCCATCCCGCGCTCGCCCGCCGCACCTGGCGCAGAGCGATCAGCGCGAACCCAATGGGCAGCACCAGCTGCGCGACCCAGATCGGAATGTTTGCGCCAAGCGTGGACCCGGTCATCCGTTCGCTGAGGGCCAACTCCACGCCGCCCCATGCCAGGATGGTCCCGATGCCGGCAGCTACGAGGGCCGAGACGATCTCGCTGGCGCGGCGCATCGGCCCTGCCGGGATCAGCGTGCCGCTTGCGAGCGCCAGCAACTTGCCGTCGCGCGCCGCGATGGCCGCGCCGAGGAAGCCCACCCAGAGCGTGAGGTGCTGAACGATGGGACCGGAGCCTGGAATGCCGACGCCCAACACACGTCGAAGGAGGATTTCGAGCAGCGGGAGGATGACCATCGCCAGCAGAGCGAGCGCGGCGATGGCGTCTTCGAGAAGAGCGAGCGCGCGCGTCACTTGGGAGCGATGGCAGCCTTGTGTTGTCGGTACAGGGTGCGCTCTTTCAGAGCGAGATCGAAGATATCCGGCGGCACCATCTCACCGCGCATCGTCTTCGCCAGCAGCTCGCCCTCCTGCTTCCATTCAGGGCCGGTCGCCTTCACGATCTTGAGCCCCTGCTGGCTCATCGCGAGGACGGCGAGCGCATCCTGCTTCGGCACGTCGCTCTGGAGGCGCTTCTCGACGGCCGCCGCGCTCTCGGTCATCTTGACGCGGTCCGCTTCCGAAATCGCGGTCCAGGCTTTCTTGGCAATGACCGTTGCGCCAACGACGGGCGCCAGGCGAATGTCGAGCATGTACGGCGTCTGCCGGTACCACTGGAACGCCATGGCCGCGCCGGCCGGAGTCGGCAGACCCTCCAGCATGTTTGTCGTGAGCCCCGTGAGGATGTCGGTCATCGCCATCGCGCGCGGCTGGAAGCCATTCGCTTTGTACCACTGCGTCATGCGATCGTCGCCGGCCGACGTGTAGAGCTTGATGCCCTTCAAATCCTGAACGGTCTGCACCGGACGCTTCGTGAATACCTGCAGCCAGCCGCCGTGTCCCCAATGAACCAGGACGAATCCCTTCGCGTCCACGCGCTTCTGCAGCACGGGCGTCATCTTTGCGAGTACGGCGTTCAACTCGTCGTCCGATTCGAAGAAAAAGGGGATGTTGAAGACGTTGAACGCGGGATCGATGCCGGCGAGCCCCACCCCGGTGAGGGACGCACCTTGCAGCGCGCCCAGCCGGATCTTGCGAAGCACGGTCGGCTCATCACCCTGCGAGCCTCCCGCGAAAACGGTCAGCGACACACGGTTCCCGGTCGCCTGCCTCCAGTCCTCCCCCATCTGCTTGAGGTTCTTGTCCCAAATGGAGTTCTCCGGAACGAGCGTGGCGAGTTTGATCACGGCGCTCTGCGCGTGCGGCGCTCGCGGGAACGCCGCGATCGTCAGGGCGACCACCGCGATGAGAGCCTGCGCGCGTCGCGCGGATAGCCGCATGGGTCCCCTCAAGGAGTCGGCCAACGGCCTGCGCCAAGGCGGCGACGGTCGCGACACGCCATTAGCGGAGGCGGAGGCGCAAGCCGAACACGACGTGTGACGGAAGAGAATATCATGGCGATAATGACATTGGACGGGTTGCCCGCCCACGGAGGTCCCCGATGTCCGCATGGCATGTGTCCGCGGTGGTTGCCCTTCTCGCGGCCTCGGCGCCCGACCTGAAGGTCCGGCCTACGAGCGTATTGGCGCCCGACCTGAAGGCCGGGCCTACGGGAGAGGCGCTCGTAGGCCTGGCCCTCGTAGGCCCGACCCTCGTAGGCCCGACCCTCGTAGGCCTGGCCCTCGTAGGCCCGACCCTCGTAGGCCCGACCTTCAGGTCGGGCGATTTCCGCGTCAGCGCTCAACCCGCTCAGCTGTATCAGGAGCGCGACTTTCTGTCCCGCATCAGACGGTTGACTGTCGAAGGCCGGCGGGCGGGCGAAGGATATTGGTCGCCGGATGGCAAGCGGCTCGTCTTCCAGAGCGAGCGCGAGCCCGGCAACCCGTTCTACCAGATCTACGTGCTCGATCTCTCGAGCGGCGACGTCAAACGGATATCGCCGGGCATGGGGAAGACGACCTGCGCGTTCTTCCGTCCAGGCGCCGATGACATCCTCTTCGCCTCAACCCACCTCGATCCGAAGTCGAAGCAGTACCAGGATGAGGAACTGGCGCTTCGCACCTCGGGCAAGGAGCGGCGTTACTCGTGGGATTACGATCCCGAGATGGACATCTTCGCCTACAGCGAGAAGAGCGGCAGCCTCAAGCGTCTGACCACGGCACGCGGATACGACGCGGAAGCGAGCTACTCGCCGGATGGTCAGTGGATCGCCTTCTCCTCGATGCGCGACGCGTACAATCGCACGCTGAGCGATCGCGAGAAGAAGGCGCTCGACGAAAACGCGAGCTACTTCGCCGAGATCTACATCATGCGCGCGGACGGCTCGCAGCAGAAGCGCCTGACCAACGTGCCCGGCTACGACGGTGGGCCCTTCTTCACACCCGACGGTTCCCGGATCATCTGGCGCCGGTTCGACGAGCAAGGGCTCATCGCCGACGTCTGGACGATGAAGCTCGATGGGACCGATGCGAAACAAATCACCGACTTCGGCTCGATGAGCTGGGCCCCCTACGTGCACCCGTCTGGCCAGTACATCATCTTCGCGTCGAACAAGCTCGGCTTCGAGAACTTTGAACTGTTCCTCGTCGACTTTCAGGGCACGAAGGAGCCCGTGCGCGTCACCTACTCCGATGGATTCGACGGCCTGCCGGTTCCGTCTCCAGACGGCACGCAGCTGGCGTTCACGTCCGCACGTTCTGGTGGCGGCGCCGGACAGCTCTTTCTTGCACAATGGAACCATGCGAAGGCCCTCGAGGCGATCCGAAACGCGCCCCTCCGCATTCCGAGTAGAAAGCCATGAAGACACACCAGCGTTGCGGGGCGGGCCTTCCGTGCGGGGCGGACCTTGTGACGTCCGGCCTACTGGTTGCTGCGCTATCCGTGTTCAGCATCAGCATCGGGCTGGCGCAGAGTACGAGCGCGCCGTCTAGGACGCGGGCGCATGTGCTCGCGCTCGCGTCGGATCGCTTTGACGGCCGACTCACGGGATCTGCGGGCGAACGGCTCGCGGCCGACTATCTCGTGTCCGAGCTCCAGCGCATCGGTGCGAAACCCCTGCCCGGTGCGACGGACTTTCGGTTGCCCTTTGAGTTCACGGCAGGAACGCGGGACGGCGGCACGACGCTTGGCCTCACGTGCTCGAAGGACGCGACGCAGCCGGCGGTGTTCACGCCCTGCGCGGCGGGCCCCGCTGAACGCCTCGACGGCGGCATCAGGGCGCTGTCGTTTTCCGACAACGGTGACACGTCGGGCTCTGCGGTGTTCGCCGGCTACGGCATCGTCGTTCCCGAGAGCCAGGGCTTCGGATACGACAGCTACGCCACGATCGATGTGAAGGATAAGATCGCCATCGTCCTTCGGTATTTCCCGGAGGATGCCGACGTGAAGACGAAGAGCATTCTCGCGCGCTACTCGGACCTGCGTTACAAGGCGATGGCCGCGCGGCAGCACGGCGCCAAGGCGATGCTCGTCGTGACCGGGCCACGGTCGCCGAATGCGGGCGAACTGATCCCCATGTCGTTCGATACCGCCCTGTCCGGCTCGGGCATCGTGGCCGCGAGTATGACGGCGACCGCCGCGGGGATGATCTTCGAGGGAACCGGCCACACGCTCGAAGAGGCCCAGCGGGCGCTCGACTCGGCCAATCCGCACGTCAGCGGCTTCGACATTCCTGGCAAGAAGGTCGCGATTCATGCCGCGATCGTCCGCGAGACGCGCACGGGGCACAACGTGGTTGGCTATTTGCCGGCGACACTGCCCACCGCGACCGTGCAAAAGCCCTGGGTGGCGCTCGGCGCACACTACGACCACCTGGGTCGTGGAGAAAACGGTAACTCGCTGGCGGACAAGACCGAAGCCGGAGGCATCCACTTCGGCGCCGATGACAACGCATCCGGGTCGGCCGCCGTACTGAGTGTCGGCGAGATGCTGTCCTCGCAGCCCAGGCGCCGCAACGTGCTGCTCGAGTTCTGGTCGGGTGAAGAGATCGGGCTGATTGGCTCAACGGCCTTCGTCAACCACCCGCCGCTCGCCCTCGATCAGATCGAGGCGTATCTCAACTTCGACATGGTCGGTCGCATGCAGGACAACAAGCTCACCGTGCAGGCCACCGGTACCAGCCCCTCGTGGGCGCGCATCCTGGAGCAGGCAAACATTGCGGCCGGATTCGACCTCCTGCTCCAAGGCGACCCGTACCAACCGACGGACGTGGCGAGCTTCAATCAGGCGAGCATCCCGTCGCTGACGTTTTTCACCGGCACGCATCCGGACTATCATCGGCCGTCCGATACGGCGGACAAGATCAACTACGAGGATCTCGACCGCATAGCCGAATTTGCCGTGTCCATCACGCGGCGCGTGGGCGACCTCGATCAGGCGCCTGCGTTCACAAAAGTCGAACAGACCAACACCGGCCCACGGGCGGGCCTGCGTCTCTTCACCGGCACGGTGCCCGACTACTCCACTGAGGTCAAGGGCCTGCTCCTGAGCGGCGTGATCGGCGGCGGGCCGGCCGACCAGGCCGGCCTTCAAAAGGGCGACATCATCGTCGAGATCGCGGGACAGACGATCGCGAACGTCTACGACTACACGTACGCGCTTGAAGTGCTGAAAATTGGGGCGCCCGCGAAAGTGATCTATCTGCGGGCGGGACAGCGCAGGGAAACGACGCTCACGCCAGGGGCGAGGAAGTAGGCCCGAGCTTTTTGGCTCGGGCGATCGCCCGCCCGACCTGAAGGTCGGGCCTACGCTAGCCCGCCCGACCTGAAGGTTGGGCCTACGCTAGCCCGCCCGACCTGAAGGTTGGGCCTACGCTAGCCCGCGGGACTTTTAGCTCGGGACCTACTCAGGCCGGACGTTCCCGGCGCGTGGTCCCTTGGGGGATTGTTCCTCGTCGAAGCTCACCCGCTGTCCCTCGGACAGATCGTCGAAGCTCCCTTCAACAGAGCTGCGGTGGAAGAAATATTCCTGTCCGTTCGTATCGCGAATAAAGCCGAACCCCTTGTCCCGCTGGATCCGCTTGATTGTGCCGGTCGCCATCCGAGACTCCTTTGGGTGCGAGCGCTCGTGAGACAACGGGCGCGCGTGTCGGAAGACAAGCCGAATAATAACACCGCCTGCCGGGCCTGCCCTATTTCCACAGTCGATAGAACGCAATCATGTCCATGCCCGTATCTGTTCTTCGTGTTCCGACCACGGCGTTCGGAGCGACGACACGTCCGGGAATTGTTCAGGGGACAGCATCGGGGATTATCGATCATTTGATCATTGAGGCATTTGGTCACCTGGTTATTGAGTGGGGTCATTGACCGGACCGAACCCAAATGACCAGATGACCAAATTCCCCTGTCAGGAAGGCCGGACGGTGATGAAGATCTCCTGTCCGCCGCGGTTGACGAGCACGAGCGCCGGACGGTCGGCCGTCCGACGGACCGCAGCGCGCAGCTCCTCGACGCTCTGCACGGCCTGGCGGTTGACCTGCTGAATCACATCGCCCGGCCTGATCCCGGCTTCCGCCGCGCGGCTGTCCGGACTGACGTCCCGCACGAGCAGACCACGGACGCCCTTCGGAATATCAGACCGCTCGGCGAGGTCCGGCGTCAGCGGGGCAACCGTCACGCCAAGTGCCGACGTGTCCTCGCGATCCGCCGGAGACGCGCTCGACGCTGACTTGGCCGGCTCCTTCTCATCCAACTTGACGGTGAGCGTGCGTTCACTGCCGTCGCGAATCACCACGAGCGTCGCGGTCGAGCCAGGCCTGCTCTCTGCGACTCGATTGCGGAGGCTGTTGGTGTCGTGAACTGGCCGGCCGTTGAACGACTTGATGACGTCGTTCTGCTTCACGCCGGCGCGATCTGCCGCGCTGCCCGGGGTCACCGAGCTCACAATCGCGCCACCGACCTCTTTCAGACCCAGGCTCTGGGCGATCTCGGAGGTGACACCCTGAATGCTGACGCCCAGCTGCGAACGGCGCACGCGGCCGCCAGTCTTCAGATCCTCCATGACCCGCTTCGCCATGTTCGCGGGAATCGCGAAGCCGATGCCGATGTTGCCGTCCGACACCGACGCGATCTGGGAGTTGATGCCGATGAGCTCGCCTTTCGTGTTCACGAGCGCCCCACCGGAATTGCCGTGGTTGATCGGCGCGTCGGTCTGGAGGAACTCCTCATAGTTCTCTCGGTCCGTCGCCCGGCCCTTCGCGCTGATGATCCCCATCGTGACGGTCTGACCGAGGCCAAGCGGATTGCCGACCGCCAGCACCACGTCTCCAACCTCGACGGCGTCAGAATTCCCGAGCGCAAGCGGATGCAGATCGCTCGCGTCAATCTTCACAACAGCTAGATCGCTCGGCTCGTCCGATCCGACTAACTTCGCGTCAACCGTCCGTCCGTCCGTCAGGTCCACGCGAATCCGGTCGGCGTGGTCGATCACGTGATTGTTCGTCAGGATGTATCCGTCTCCGCTGACGATCACCCCAGAGCCAAGCCCGGATTGGCGCGGCGTCCGCGGCATTTGTCGGGGCATTTGGCGCGGAACGCCACGCGGTGTGCCGCCGAACTGTTCGGGAAAGAACTGCCGAAAGAAATCGTCGTCCTGAAATCCAGTCGGGGCGATTCTGGCCCGGCCTTCCGTGCGAATCGTCACGACCGCCGGAGCGACCATCTTGACGATGTCGGCGTACGAATCGCGGCCACCGGCGAGTGTCCGGGATACCGCCGGCGTTTGTGCCACCGCGGCCGGGTCCGGACCCGGCGCGCTGCTCTTGGCCGAGACGCCGTGCCATGTCACGCCCGCAATGAAAAGGGCGCCGATCAGCACAGCAAGACCCGCGCGAACGCTTCGCTGGTCGACGTGTATGTGTCGGTGTCGGTCTTCCATGGGTTGTCCTCTCCTCTTGAATCTTTCTCGCACAGCGGAGCCCTGCACGACGACCGGCGGCGGGCTGCCGCACACATCTGATTAGACGTGACCCCGCCTGTCCGGGACGTTAACGGAACATTACATGTATGAAATGTTGCGGGTCCGGAGGGGCAGGAGGCAGAGAAGACTCAAGGGCGGAGGGCAGACGGAGGATGGCAAAGGGCGGAAGGCAAAGGGCTAAGCGTGGGGAGCAGGACTCGTCGGCAATTCGACCGCAAATGTCGAGCCGCGGGCCGGTTCGCTCGAAACGCTGACGGATCCACCGTGCGCCTCCACGATGGCCTTGACCAAGCTGAGGCCTAGGCCGAGGCCGCGCTCGGCGCGGCTCCGGTCGCCGCGGAACAACCGGTCCCAGATACGCGGCAGCTCATCGGCGGGAATGCCGGCGCCTGTGTCGTGAACGCGGAGCACGGCGCGTCCGTTTTCGCGCTGCCAGCCGATAGTGACGCGGCCTCCCCGTGGCGTGTACTTCACGGCATTGTCGATCAGATTGGCGGCCACCTGTTCCAGCCGCACGCGGTCGCCGAGGACGATCACATCAGTGCCCGGTTCCACAGCCAAGGCCACGCCCTTGGCATCCGCGACATCGCGGTACAGATCAATGGCCCGCGAGGCGACCTCGGCGACATTGACAGGCTCTCGCTGCAACGGCATGGCGCCGCTCTCGGCCTCCGAAATGTCCGTCAACGTGTTGAGCATTGTCAGCACGCGATCGGTTTCCTCGACGCAGTCGGCCAGCGCCTCGCGGTAGCGGTCGGGATCCTCGGGGGCCGCGAGCGCCAGTTCCGCCGTGCCGCGAAGCCGCGTCAGCGGCGTGCGCAGGTCGTGCGACACATTGTCGAGCGCGCCGCGCATGCCGTTCACCAGCCCCTCGATCTTGTCGAGCATCGCGTTGAACAACAGGGTCAGCTCGTTGATGGCATCGTCGTGCTTGGCGACGGGGACGCGCTCATCGGTCCGTCCGGTCGTGATGATCCGCTGAACGGCCGCCGTCAAACGGCGGATGGGCTGCAGCGCCGACTGGGTCACCAGCCAGCCTCCGGTCAGTGCAATGGCGACGACGAGCAATGTGACCAGCCCAAGCGTCGCACGGAATCTGGCCAGCAGATCCAGGCGAGCTTCGGTGCTCTTCCCCACCTGCACGAGCGTACCGTCGTCGAAGACACGAGACGCTGTTTCGAGCGTCGCCTCATTCCACCCTTCCGGCATGCTGAGGACGAGCGCCTCGGCGCCGCGATCGACGACGCGCACGAACAACCGTTCAGGCGCGGTGTGTTGTTCCGACGCCACGAGACTCGTGAGACCGCGAAGCCCGTCGCGCGAGTACGCCGCCGCGTACTCGCCGAGTTTCTGGCCGATGATTTGCTGGTCGCGCTGGGCCAGCGATGCGGCTGTCAGCGAGTAGGTGACGAACACAATGGCGATGGCGCCGGCAACGAAGAGGGTCGCGTACCACAGCCCGAGACGGAGTCCGAACTCGGGCAAGAGGGGATCATCGGATGACATAGCCGACCCCTCTCACGGTGTGCAGCAGTTTCGTCTCGAAGGGTCGGTCGATCTTGTCCCGCAACCGGCTCACGAGCACGTCCACGATGTTGGTCTGCGGATCGAAGTTGTATTCCCAGACGTGCGACAGAATCATCGTCTTCGACACCACGCGTCCGGCATTGCGCAGCAGGTACTCGAGCAAGGCAAACTCGCGTGGGCGCAGGTCAATCGAGACACCGGCACGCGTCACCTTGCGCGTGAGGAGGTCGAGCGAGAGATCGCCAGCCGTCAAGACGGTCTGCTCGGGCGTGCGCGACGCTCGACGGACGAGCGCCTGCACGCGTGCGAGGAGCTCCGAGAAGGCGAACGGCTTTGTCAGATAGTCATCGCCACCCGCTTGGAGGCCGCGGACGCGATCGTCAACCGAGCGCCGGGCGCTCAGGATCAGGACCGGGATCGACTTGCCGCGGCGTCGCAGCTCGTCGATCACGGACAAGCCTTCCCGCTTGGGCAGCATCAGGTCCACGATGGCGACGTCGTACGGCTGCTGGAGAGCGGCGGCGAGCCCGGCCTCGCCGTCAGGCATGCGATCGACGGCGAAGCCAGATTCGCGCAGACCACGCGCCACGAAGTCCGCAATCGTCTGATCGTCTTCGATAATCAGCGCGCGCACATTCGAATGATAACGTGCAACAGCGGGATTGCATTTCCATGCAACTCCTCGTCGGGGAACACAGTGTGGGTTCTGCTGCCCTCTGCCCTTGGGAGTTGTACACTCTACACATGCGCCTTCGCAGCATCCTCGCAATTGTGCTCATGCTGATGGCTGCCCTCACTGTGCGCGGCGCGCAGAATCCCGTTCCACCTGTTTCAGATGCGCGTCCGTCTTTTTCCGAATGGCTGAACGGGGTGCGTGCCGAGGCGCTGTCGCGCGGCATTCGTCAGGACGTCGTAGACCTCGCGCTGGCCAATCTGACTGAACCCCTCGGCGTGGTCATCGAGCGCGATCGGACGCAGGCGGAAGAGGTGTTGCCGCTCGAAACCTACATTTCGAGGAGCCTGTCTGCAAAGGTGGCGACGGGCCGGAACATGTACGCGAGGCATCGCGCCCTGCTCGAGCAGGTCGCCAGCACATATGAGGTCCCGTCGCGCATCATCGTCAGCATCTGGGGCACGGAATCGAGCTTCGGGAGATTCAGCGGCGTGCGGCCCACCATACGCGCCCTCGCGACACTGGCGTGGGATCCGCGCCGATCGACCTTCTTTCGCGACGAACTCTTCAGTGCGCTCCAGATCCTGAACCGCGGCGACATCGACCTCACGAAGATGCGCGGATCCTGGGCGGGCGCCATGGGCCAGCCACAATTCATGCCATCGAGCTATCTTCAATACGCGGAGGACTTCGATGGCGATGGCCGACGCGACATCTGGACATCGCCGGCCGACATCTTCGCATCGATCGCCAACTACCTCAAGGGTTACGGCTGGTCAGCTGGCCAGCTGTGGGGACGCGAAGTCAAAGTACCGCCCGCGGTCGCATCGCGCATCGCTGGCGAAGTCGCCCGCAGCGCGGGAACCGGAAGGTGCCAGGCCACACGCGACATGACTGTTCGCCTGCCGCTCTCAGAGTGGCGCGCCATGGGCGTGCTCGCGGCAAACGGCGGCGCCCTCCCGACAAGCGACCAGCCGGCCGCGCTGGTGTCCGGCAAGACACGTCACTTCCTCGTCTACGACAATTACCATGTTCTGTTGGCCTACAACTGCGCGCATGCCTACGCGCTGAGCGTGGCCCTGCTCGCGGATCAGATCAGATAGCATTTCCGTATGTTGGACCGCGCTCGGCGGCGGGTGGCTCAGTTAGGCCGGTCGGAAGTTGAACGGGGCGGGCTGTTGGCAACAAATTGACAGGGATAGCCGGCTTCAGGCTCCGGCACCGGAAAACCACTCAACTGGCCGGTTTCATCGAGTCCGTGATTAGGGCGCCGGCAGCCGCGCGCAACCGCGCAGATCTGGCGTTTGGCGGAGGATTTCGCGATCACCGTCGCGGCACAACATTCAAGGCGGCGGCCTCGATCTTTGCTAGAATTCTCTTCGATTTCATGGATTACGCCGACGAACGACGTGCCGCGAGTTGGTGGTTACGCGCGGGCCTCGCGGCCGACGAGTCGTTAAGTTAGCCAGCCGGATACACTCTCGCTCTAGCGGGACTCATGCGCAAAGTCGTCTATGCGACATCGCTCTCTCTCGACGGGTACATTGAGTCGGCAACCGGAGATCCCTCCTGGGTCTTCCCCGATGAGGAGCTCCATAGGCACTTCAATGACCTTGAAGCAGACATCGATACCCACCTGTACGGGCGTCGCATGTACGAACTCATGGTCGCGTATTGGCCGACCGCTGACCAGAATCCCTCCGCGCCTCCCTACGAAATCAACTACGCCCAGATATGGAAAGCTGTGCCCAAGGTCGTCTTCTCAGGCAGCCTGGCGTCGGTGGATTGGAATTCGCGCCTGGTGAGAGAGGACGCATGCGCCGAGGTCACGATGCTCAAGGCCCAGTCAGGCAAGAACATCAGCGTGGGAGGTCTTACTCTAGCATCCCACTTGGCCGCTGCCGGCCTCATCGACGAATACCGCTTCTACTACGTTCCGATCCTGCTAGGTTCGGGCAAGGCCGCATTCTCGCAGCTGCGTCAGAGGGTCGGCCTTCAGCCGATCGAAACTCGAACCTTCAGTTCTGGAACCGTGTTGATCAGGTGCACGCCCACATCCAATTAGGTTGGGGAACGCCGCAGCGTTGAGCGGCCGTGAACACGCAAATGGAGCCGGCGCCTGACCGTCTTGCGCGATCCGCCGCGGCGCGCGGCTCATTTGCAACGTTAAACCCCACACAAACAGTACTGGAGTCGCACAACATGCGGAAGAAGAAGCTCGCACTGTTGACCACGCTGGCGGGCGCATTCGTTGCGATTGTCGGATTTGCCGGCAGCAGCTATGCACAGGCAAACGCTGATTGGACCGAGCCGTTTCCCCCGTTCAAGATCGCAGGGAGTCTCTACTACGTTGGAAGCAAAGGCCTCGCGAACTATCTGATCACCACCTCACAGGGCCATATCCTCATCAACAGTGGCTACGAAAGACAGCTCCCGATAATCCGAGGAAGTATCGAGAAACTCGGGTTCAAGTTTAACGACATCAAGATCCTTCTGGGCAGTCACGCTCATAATGACCATCAGGAAGGAGACGCCCAGATCAAGCAATTGACCGGCGCTCAAGTGATGGCGATGGAACAGGACGTTCCTGCACTGAAAAACATGAAGCCCGGGAACAAACCGCATCCGATCGATAGGGTTCTTCATGACAAAGATACTGTGCAGTTGGGCGGCATCACTCTGACCGCTCTGCTTACACCAGGACACACGAAAGGCTGCACAACATACACGATGAAAGCGCAGGACGGCGGCAAGACCTACGATGTCATTTTTGGTTGCGGTTTCGGTGCTACAGGACGTCCCCTCGTCGATAATAAGGATTATCCCGAAGCGATAGAGGACTACACGCGTACATATAAGTTTGCGAGAACCCTACATGCCGACGTTTTCCTTGGTTCTCACGGCCAGCATTACGGCCTTCTCGAAAAGCTTGCCAAAGCTGGTAAGAGTCCCAACCCGTTTATCGATGCGACGACTCTTCCGAATCACATAGATAAATATGAGAAGGACTTTCAGGAGGAGTTGGCCAAGCAGAGGGCGGCGGCAAAATAAGTTTTAGTCTTTCGCGAGAATCG
>Ga0209726_10004532_pt1 | contig 17651 bp, 6 predicted proteins | sample Subgrocontami54m_FD_187453 | JGI IMG/M metagenome (GOLD analysis project Ga0209726, IMG submission 187453) | Subsurface groundwater microbial communities from S. Glens Falls, New York, USA - GMW46 contaminated, 5.4 m (SPAdes) (version 3) | ecosystem: Environmental > Aquatic > Deep subsurface >... | reverse complement strand
CAGGTAGTGGGCAAGGCGTAGGAGAGCTCATGCAGGATGACCGGGTCGAGATACGCCTCGACTTGCCCTGCCTCAAGGGCTCTAAGAAAGTGCCGACACTCATCACTGGCGGAGTCCTCTGCGTGTGCGTGAATGAACACGTTGGTGTCGAGGAGCCCCGGAGATGCCTCAGGCACCAAGCACGTCCTCGGCGGCGCGAGACTGCCATGCTGCCCGATCGTTTCCGTCATCGATCGGCAGACTTATGTGATAGCGGGTCAACGCGTCGCGGAGTCGCATCCGGGGTAAGGCCCGTAGCTCGACTCTCCCAGGGGACGTCACCACGAATGCGACGATATCTCCCGGATTGATTCCCGCGGCTTCGCGAATCGCTCTCGGCACTGTTATCTGGCCACGCGCCTGCACTTTCCCAAGTTCCATGCTGTCCTCTGTATGCAGTCCCAACGCTCGCATACAATTGCTGATTCGCGGTAATCCCTCCGATTGCCGCGAATTATTGTAGCGCAGCGGCGGCAGGTTCCATCCAGATCGCGCCCTGTGTAACTAGAAACCGTTGCGCCGTGAACATATGTCGCGCGTCACACCAGCGCATCATCATTCGAATCAGTTCGAAGCGGTCAGGCGAACGTCGCGTGGTAGGGTCATCGTGAATGTCGAGCCTTTGCCCGGCTCGCTCTCGACCGTGACGTCCCCGCCCATGAGTTGGGCGAATTGGCGAGTGATTGCAAGCCCGAGGCCAGTCCCGCCGTACCTCCGCGTCGTAGACGCATCGGCCTGGCTGAACGCCTGGAAGAGCTTTGCCATCTGCTCGGCCGTCATGCCGATCCCCGTGTCCGAGACGGCGAAGGATATGAAACCCCCGTCCTTGCGCACTCGCCAGGTCACGAGGCCTTTCTCCGTGAACTTGGCCGCGTTGGAGAGCAGGTTCAGCACTGATTGCTTGATCCGCGTCCGGTCCGAGTGCATCTCCCCGATCTGCTCAGGCAAATCGAGCACGAATTGGTTCGCGTTCTTTTGCACCAGTGGGGTTGCCAGCGACTGAACCTCGTGAATCAAGTCGTCGACGGAGAAGGTCTCAGGTAACAGATCCATCCGCCCCGCCTCGATCTTCGACAGGTCGAGAATGTCGTTGATCAGCTCCAGCAGGTGCTTGCCTGCCGAGTTGATCTCCTCCAGGTCAGGGATGTACTGCTCGTGACCCGCGTCCTCCGCGTCTTCTTGGAGCATCTCGCTGAAGCTGATGACAGCGTTCAACGGCGTTCGGAGCTCGTGGGACATATTGGCCAGGAACTCGCTCTTGTGCTGGCTCGCCACGGCGAGCTCGGCGTTCGTCTGCTCGAGTTCCTTCAGCAGACGCGCGTTCTCGATGGCGATCACTGCCTGATCCGCGAAGGTCTCCACAAGCTGGATCAAGGCGTCGGGGAACGGCTCCGTGTTTGCCTTGCTCAGCAGGATTGCGCCGATGGCAATCCCCTCGCGGAGCATCGGCACTCCCAGGTACGCCCTACCCTCCGTGCCCCCGGGGGGAGTCACCCGATATTCAGGATCGACCGTGGCATCGAGCACGACCACGGCTCGGCCTTCGAGGACGGCGCGGCCAGTAACCGACCCCCGGTCGACCCGGGGCGGCTCCCGTCTCAGGTACTCCGTCACTTCTGGCCGCATATTGCACGCAGCAATGACCGGGAGGCGGTCACCTTCCAGGAGGTGGATGTGTCCAGCCACGGCGTGAGACAAGCGCACGGCGTTATCGACAATCGTTTGCAGGATTCCCTGCAGGTCGAAGGCAGAGCGGCTGATTGCCTGGAGCACGTCCGCCGTGGCCGTTTGTTGCTCCAAGGCCTCACGCAGGGCCGAGTTGCGCTCGTTCAGCTCCTTGAAGAGGCGGACGTTCTCGATCGCGATGACCGCCTGATCGGCGAAGGTTTTGAGTAGCTCGACCTGCCGATCGGTGAACCGACCCGGCTCGATTCGGTTCACTGCGATACTCCCGATGCCGATACCCTGCCGCAGCAGCGGGGTAATCAGGATAGCGCGGAAGCCGCCACTTACCGCGACTCGCCGTCCGTAAGCCGCTGATTCAGTCAGCGCGTCACCGTAGTGGACCGTCTCCGCGAGTCGGATGACGCGGTATTGTGAGTTGCCAGGCGCGAGGGGCCGCGGCTCCGTCAACCCGGCGAGGCCAAAATGTGCGAGAGGCTGTGCCACGTCACCCTCGGCCAGGAAGATCACGGAGCTATCAGCGCCGCACACGTGGACCGCGCTCTTGGCAATCGCGTCGAGCACGGGTTGCAGCTCCGTGGGCGAGCTGGCGATGATCTCCAGCACCTCAGCCGTCGCCGTCTGCTGCTCCAGCGATTCCTTCAAGTCATTGAAGAGTCGAGAGTTCTCCATGGCGATCGCGGCCTGGGCTGCAAACGTCTCTACCAACGCGATCTCTGCAGACGTGAACGGCCGCGGCTCGATGCGACTCATCGAGATGACGCCAACCGCCTCACCGCCACGAAGAAACGGGGTGCTGAGATTGACGCGCCGGCCGAGGGTCCGATAGTACGCCTTGAATCCAGCGTAGGCTTCGTCCTCCAGGTCCTCAGTGTCGGGAATATGGATCGTACGCGCCTGGACCACAGTTGCATCGACGGGTCCACTCCCTCCGATCGGGGCGCGGTAGCCCACCTGCCGGGTGCCGGGTATCTGCCCCGCCTCCGTTGAGCGCGCAACAACTACGAGGTCTATGTCGTCTCGCATCCACACGAGCACATTGTGGACGTCCAGAACGCGTGCAGCGGCATCCGCGATCGCTTGGTACACTGGCGTCACTTCTGTCGGAGATCCGCTGATGATCTGGAGCACCTCGCTCGTCGCCGTCTGACGATCCAGGGCACCGCGCAGCTCGGCGTTTCGCTCGTTCAGCTCGGCGAAGAGCCGCGCGTTGTCAATCGCGATCACTGCCTGATCGGCGAACGTTTCTAACAGCGTGCTCTGCCGCTTACTGAACGGATGTCCGTGCACTCTGGCGGTCAATACGCCTATGGCAACATCGTCGCGTGATAACGGGACCGCGATCACGGAGGTCTTCGGCTCCCAGATTGCGCCGTCGTGGGGGAAATCAGTCCCCGGACCTGTCTCGCGGTCAGTATCGCGAACGAAGATCGTTCGACGATCCACGGCCGCCCGTGCCGTGATGGTGGTCCGATCGAGCTGTATCTCGTTGTCGCGTCGGAAAAGGCCGTGGCGTGACACGGCCCGCAGGCGCTCGCCATCCACGAATCGGATCGTCACCGCATCAGCAGCGCAGAGCCGCGCCGCGCTTTCGACGATGGCATCCAGCACGGGCTGCACGTCGGTTGGCGAGCTGGCGATGACTTTGAGCACCTCGGCCGTCGCCGTCTGCTGGTCCAAAGACTCCCGCAGATCGTTGAAGAGCCGCGCGTTCTCAATCGCGATGACCGCCTGCGCGGCAAACGTCTCAAAGAGGGCGATCTCGCGTTCGTTGTACGGGCGTACCTCACCACGGGCCACGTCAATGGAGCCGATCGCAATTCCCTCTCGGAGGAGGGGGGTCGCGAGGAGCGTTCGCCCCGGCAACTCTTCAGATGGATACCAGCGCGTCTGCAGGCCATTGCCAGGGTTGCGTGTGTCCTCGATCTGAATAGTCTTACCGTCGATCACCGCGCGGCTACCGATCCGAGACCGGTCGAGGGGATCAGTATTGCCCACGGTCAGAAAGGGAAGCTGTGGACCATGCCGCGCGACGACTCGTAGCAGGTTTCCCTCGAGCAGACGGATCGTTACTGCTCCCGAGTCGGTCGAGACCATCGCTACCTTTCCGATCGCATCTAGCACCGGGTCTAGCTCGGTCGGCGAGCTCGCTATGACCTCCAGCACGTCAGCGGTTGCTCTTTGATGCGCGAGCGCCTCGGCTAGCGCACGCCTCTCCTGCTCCACTTGTTCGGCGAGTCGAGCGCGCTCGATGGCCGTCGCGGCGAAATCCGCGAACGTCTGCGCCGCACGGATCTCGTCGTCGGTGAAGGGCTTGACGTCCGGCTTGGAGATAACCATGGCGCCGACAGCCACCGTTCCCTGCATCATGGGTACGCCAAGCACGGTTCGGCTGCCGCGCAGACGTGAATGAGCGCCAAGATTGCCGTCACTCGGGAGACTCTGGACGTCCGCGACATGGACGGGTGTTTGTTGCAGGATCGCTTTGGACGGAATGCTGTTCCCATCCATCTGGAGCTCAGTGCCTGATGAGGGGCGGGACCGCGGGCCGTAACGTGCCGCCACGCGCATCGTGTGACCGTCTGACAGCAGGATGTCGGCGTCCAATGATCCGAAGAGTCGAGCGGCGCTTTCGGCAACATTGTCCAGCACCGCCTGCAGATCGAACGCCGCGGGCTCAGTCATTGCCGTTACTCCGCTCTGCTGGTCGCACCGTCACGCGTGCAGCAGCCCCTTGTGGCGGAGGGCCCGCTCGAGTGACGGCTGCATCTTCATGGCGCGGAACTCCTCGATCGCGAACTCCAGGTGGCCGTGCCCCTCCGCGCGCTGCTGCTCTCTCTCCGTTTGGGAGAGCGTCGGGGAAATCGTTTCATCCAGCAGCAGCTCCGCCAACTGAAACCGCGTGAGGGCAACCTCGGGTCGGTAGCCAATGCTCGTCGCCCAGTCCAGGGCCTGCGCGCAGGCCGTGCGTGCCTGAAAGGTGTCCCGAACCATGGCCGACGCCGCCCCGCGCAGGCGGGCGACGTTCGACAACCCGTAGTCGCCGTCGACCGCGATCGTGCCGCGAAGCTTCTCGGCCAGCATCGAGGCGGTCTTCGCATCACCCAGCGCGACCGCACCTTCGAGCAGCCCGGCGAGCCGCACAGAGGGCACGTCATCGCGCTCCGCAACCCGCGCGTCCTCGAGCGCCTGTTTGAGGAGCGAGGCCGCCTCTTCAACCTGGCCCTGTGCGGCCATCCCGAGAATTCGAAGCCCCACGGCTCCCCCTAGGCCCCTCCACCCCCGAAGTCCGCCGTCAACCGTTTCGGCGGTATCGAAGCTGCCGCCAAGAGCGAGAAGCGGACGCGGACGCAGGAATCGGGCCAGGTCCGCCGCACTATCCAGCTCCTCCGCCCGAGCTTCGAGCCGCTTCGCCGCGTCGAGGGCGCGGGCGAAGTCGCCATCGAGCGTTGCGACGATCGCCTCGCGGGTATCGGGCCAGAGAAGGAGCACCGCGTCTTGCGTGCGCGATGCCACCTGGTCGATCTGCGCCCAGCACCGCTCAGCGGCCTCCCGACGGCCCGCCGCAAGGAACACCATGCCGCAGCGCCGCAGCGTCAGCTCCAACGTACGATTGGCAACCCCCTCCCACGACCGAGCGATCACGTCGTCCGCGAGCTGGAAGGTCCGTTCCTGGTACGGCGGCGCCCAATAAGGCGACAGCAGGGCGGCGGCCGACCACAACGTCGCCTCGGGGTCGCCCACTTCCGTCGCCAGCTCGTAGGCGTGCTCCGCGAGGTGACGCGCCTTCGCCCAATCCCCATCCTGGACACAGACACCGGCCATCGCTACGTCGGCATAAACCCGCATCCGCGTTCCTTCGTCCGCGTAGCGGTCGAGGGCCTCCGCCCACTGGCGGAGCGCGGCCGCGTCGGCCCCGACAGGGCCGCTGGCGGATCGGCTCATCCCCTCATACGCCACACGACACGCCCGAACCGCCCGGCCACGGTTGCCGAGAGCTTCGGCGAGCACGAGCGCCTCCGGAGCCACGTCCCGGTACGCGCGCCCGGGCTCCCCGGCGGGGAGGAGCGCCTGGCCCAACGCCAGCAGCAGATCGCAACGGCGGGACCGATCCTCCGGGTCCAGCACGCCCTGCACCTCGAGCGCCTGTTCGAGAAACCGAATAGCCTCGCCATAGGCGTTGAGGCTGATGGCGCGCTGCGACGCGATCTCCCCATACTGCACGGCCTTCGCCAGGTCCGCGGGGTCCGAAGAATGAGCGAAGTGATCGGCCAGAATGCCCGCGTAGTCTTCGACGTGCTCCTCGTACTGTTCCTCCAGGGCACGCGCCACCTGCTGGTGGAGCCGCAAGCGGCGCGGAATGCTCACATCCTCGTAGAGCGTCTGCCGGAAGAACGCGTGCGCAAATCGGTATGAAGCCCCGCCGACGCGCGCCTGCTCCTGAAGCACGCCGACTCGGGCGGCCTCCTCCAGAGCATCGATGAGCTCGTCCTCGCTCACGTCCGCGATCGTGCCCACCGTCTCCAACGAGAAGTCCCGCCCGATGACGGAGGCCAGCGTCAACACCCGCGTGCACATCGGGCTGAGGCGGGCGAGGCGCCGGCCGATAACCTCGCGAAGGCCCTCCGGAATGTGCTGCTCCAACGGCGTATTGCCCGTCGGTTGCCAGCGGCCGTCCCTGCGGGCAACGAGGCCCTCGTCTGCCAACCAGCGCACCACCTCCTGCACGAACAGCGGATTGCCCTCTGTTTGCCGAAAGACGGCTTGGGCGAACGCCCAGGTGACGTCCTGGTTGGCGATCGCGCTCAGCATCCGTTGCACCTCGTGGTCCGACAGTCCACGAAGCATGATTCGCTCGAAGCCTGGCCCCCGCCGCAGCTCAGCGAGTGCGGAAGAAAGTGGGTGGGAAAGATCGACGTCCAAGTCTCGATAGGTGCCGACAACCAGAATTCGCGCGTCCTGTAGCCGGCGCGCTAGATGCAACATGACGTCCAGCGTGCCCCGATCCGACCAGTGCAGGTCCTCCAGCACGATCAGGAGCGGACGGTCCTGGCTCGCCCGGCGCAGAAACCCGACCACCGCCTCCAGCAGCCGCCAGCGTTCTTCCTCCGGGTCGCCCGTGCGCCCATCCGGCGAACTGGCAGGGACGCCTCCGCGATCTGCGATCTCGGGCACGATGCGGGCGAGGTCCCACGCGGCCGATCCGAGCAGTCGTTGTAGGTCCTCTGCCGCCAGCGATGCGGCATAGTCCCGAATTGCCTCGATGAACGGCAGGTAGGGCAGAGAGACGTGGCCCTCTTCGTAGCTGTGGCCGAGCAGCGTTCGGCCACCTCGGACCGCGGCAAACGTGGAGAGCTGCTCGCACAGGGCAGTCTTGCCGATCCCGGGCTCGCCGGCGACCATGAGCACGCCGCCCTGCCCCGAGCGCGCGCGCTCGAACGCCTTCTTCGCCTGTTCCAGCTCCGCATCTCGCCCGACAAAGGTCGTCCGGTAAAGGGGATTCTCGCCGTGGGTGCTGATGCGGGCGGCTGAGGCATCCGCGCTGGCCCCTTCTGACACACCGGCTGTTGCGCCTGCCGGGCCGCCCTCACCCCAGCCCTCTCCCAGAGGGAGAGGGGGTAGTTCCTCTCCCACTGCAGTGGGAGAGGTTAGGTGAGGGCGTCCTCCGATGCCGGAGTCAGCAACTGACAACAGTGCCTGCCTCACTTCCGACGCGGACCCTGGCCGACGCGACGGGTCCTTCTCCAGCAGGCGCAAGATCAACGTCTCCAACCCGGGCGGGATGCTCGGGTCGTGCCAGGACGGGGCCACCGGTGGCGTATTCAGGTGTTGGGTGATGATCGCCACGCTCTCGTCGCCGATAAACGGTGGGCGGCCGGCCATCATCTCGTAGAGCATGGCCCCAAGCGCATAGAGGTCGGAGCGCGGCGTGACCTCGCCGCCGAGCGCCTGCTCCGGCGGCATGTAGCTCACCGTGCCCACCATCAGCCCGGTCTGCGTGAGCCGGCTGCGATCGAGGGCAACGGCGAGGCCGAAGTCCCCGATCTTTGCCGTGCCGTCCGACGTGAGCCACACGTTGCCGGGCTTCAAATCGCGATGGACGATCTTGTGCGCGTGGGCATACTCCAGCCCGTGACAGACTTCGCTCATAATGCGGAGCGCCTGGGCTATCGGAACCCGATGGTCGGGGCAGTCACCGATCAACCCCTCGACGTCGCCGCCGCCCATCAGCTCCGTGACGATGTACGGCTGGCCCTGATGCTCGCCGAAGTCGAAAACGCTGACCACGTGGGAGTGGGCGCCGAGCCGTCCCATCGCCTGGGCCTCGCGGCGCACCCGCTCGCGGCCCACGTCGTCCAATCCTTCGGTCTTGATCAGCGCAAAGGCGACGTCTCGATCCAGGAGCGTATCGTGGGCAAGGTACACCAGCTTTTTCCCGCCCTCACCCAGGAACTTTTTCCCCTCATAGCGACCATCGGCGAATCGCAAGGCGCCTTGCGTGTCGCGAGCCCCGAAAGAGTTCGTCGGAGCCGGGGGCGTCGAGTTGGGCCGAGCATCCGCGCCCGCAAGCTGGGCGCCACACTCTGAGCAGAATTTGCCGCTCGGCGGATTGACCGTGCCACAGGCGCCGCACCGTGACTCCAGCCGCGTACCGCACTCGCCACAGAACTTATGGCCCGCCGGGTTCTCGTACCCGCACGCCCCGCAGACGCTCATGTGGCGGATTGGACCTTCGCGAGCTGGGCTTGAATCTTGCCGACGAGGCGATCGATGTCGATCGGCTTCACGTCGTAGTCGTCGCACCCCGCATCGAGCGCCTGCTCACGATCACCGACCATCGCATGCGCGGTGAGCGCGATGATCGGGATCTTGCTCGTCTTCGGGGCGCCCTTGATACGACGCGTCGCCTCCCACCCATCGAGCACGGGCAGGCTCATGTCCATCAGGATCACGTCTGGAACTTCGGCCGTCGCCATGTCCACGCCCTGCTGCCCATCGCCCGCGAGCAGGACGTCGAAACCGCTGCGCCCGAGCCGACGAAACAGGATGCGCTGGTTCACCTCGTTGTCCTCAATGACCAGAATCTTGGTCATCCGCCCCTCCAAAGATCAAAACGTGCCATTCTGGGGTCGCCAAGTCGACACTGTGTGCAGGGCTGATTCAGACTTCCCTCGCCCCCATCGGGGAGAGGGATAGGGCGAGGGGGCACGCTTGCGAACTCACAGCGGACAGCAGGGAGAGACGCTTCATGCACCAACGTTCCTCGTGTGTGCGATCACTAGCTCGCGCACGCGGGCGGCAAGGCCATCGCCCGTGTACTCGCCCTTCTGCAAGATCCGCTCGACAAATCCATTCAGCCGAGCGCGGTCCTCTTCCGTCAGATCCCGCGCCGTGATCACCACGACCGGTATCTCTCGCCACTCCGCGCGCTTCTGCAGCTCCGCCACCACGTGGAAACCATCCATCACTGGCATGAGCAGGTCAAGCAGAATCAGCGAGGGCGCCTCTGATTCAATGAGGTCGAGCGCGGCACGGCCATCCGCCGCCTCGGCCACTCGCCACCCCTCGCGCTCCAACGCTCGACGCACGCTCTCCCGCACCGCCGGGTCGTCATCCACCACGAGGATGGCGTGGTCCGGCGACGGTCGATACCGCTGCAGAATGGCCAGCAGCCGCTGCCGATCGATCGGCTTGGTAAGAAACTCCGCCGCCCCGAGCGCATAACCCATGCTCCGATCATCGAGAACCGTCGCCATGATAACCGGGATGTCCGCCGTGTCCGGGTCAGCCTTGAGCTTCGTGAGAACGGTCCAACCGTCCATGCCAGGCATCAGTACATCAAGAATGATGGCAATCGGCCTCTGCTCCTTCGCAAGCCGCAGACCCTCCTCGCCGCCAGGGGCCACGATGACCCGGAGCGGCTCGTCGGCCAGCGCTCGCTGCATCAGGTCACGCGCGACGGCATCGTCGTCGATAACGAGGACGACGGGCGCATCGGGCGCCGACACGTTGGCGTCGCCTGCCTCGGCACCACCCTCGGTCCGATCCGAGATGTGCGTCGGCCGCTGCCGAACGTCGCGCATCACGGCGATCGTGAACGTGGAGCCCTTGCTCGGCTCGCTCGAGACGGTGACGTCGCCGCCCAGCATTTGCGCGAACTCACGGGTGATGGCCAACCCGAGCCCAGTGCCACCGTACTTCCGCGTCGTCGAAGCATCGGCCTGCGAGAACGCCTGGAACAACCGCGCCATCTGCTCCGACGTCATCCCAATCCCCGTATCGGACACGGAGAAGGAGATGAGCTCACCCCCTCTCCCTCTGGGAGAGGGTTGGGGTGAGGGCGCTACTCCCTCTCCCGCACCCACCCTCCACGTAATCGTGCCCTGCTCCGTGAACTTTGCCGCGTTCGACAACAGGTTGAGCAGCGACTGCTTGATCTTGGTCCGGTCCGAGTACATCTCCCCGATATCCGGTTCCACCTCTACGACGAAGACGTTGCCGTTGTGCTCGACGAGCGGCGCGGCCAACGAGCGCACTTCCTGGACCAGCACCTCCAATGAAAACGCTTCGGGGAACAGGTCCATGCGCCCTGCCTCGATCTTCGACAGGTCCAGGATGTCGTTGATGAGCCCGAGCAGGTGCTTCCCGGCGGCGTTGATCTCTTGCAGATCCGGCAGGTACTGCTCATGTCCCGCGTCCTCGGCATCCTCTTGAAGCATCTCGCTGAAGCTGATGACGGCATTGAGCGGCGTCCGCAGCTCGTGACTCATGTTGGCCAAGAAATCGGACTTGTGCTTGCTCGCGACCTCTAGCTGCGCGTTCTTCTCGTTCAGTTCTTTGAAGAGACGTGCATTCTCCAGTGCGATGACCGCCTGATCCGCGAACGTCTGTGCCATGGCGATCTGCTTCTCCGTGAATGGCCGGACCTCCTGACGCCGTACGGTGATATAGCCAACGCTCTGCCCTTGACGGATTAGGGGGGCCATAATCAAAGAGTGCCAGCCGCCGCTCTGTGCCGCCCGGCGTCCGAATTCACTGCCTTCCGCTGCAGCATCAGTGAAGTGGACAGTCTCACCGAGATTGAGTGCTCGCCAACTCCCCGAACCAGGAGTGATCGGCACCGGTGGACCCACTGGAATCCCTCCGAAGTGCGCCACGACCGATGCGACGTCCCCCGCGACGAGTCGGATCGTTGCATCACCCGCCCCGCACACCTTCGCCGCGCTTTCGGCGATCGCGTCCAACACGACCTGGAGCTCCGTTGGCGAGCCGGCGATGATGTTCAGCACTTCTGCCGTCGCCGTCTGCTGCTCGAGTGATTCGTGCAAGGCAGCATTACGCTCGTTCAGCTCGGTGAACAGGCGCACGTTCTGGATGGCAATTACCGCTTGGTCGGCGAAGGTCTCCAGCAGAGCGATCTGCCGATCCGAGAAGGCATTGGGCTGAGCGTGGCGAAGCACGAGGGTCCCAATAGCTTGACCTTCTCGAACCAATGGTGTCGCGACGATCGATCTGAGGGGCAGCCCAGTTGAGCGTTGTCGCGTCGGATGGTCTTCTGGCAGGCTCAGCACCTCCCTCGTGTAGGCGGTGCGTAGCTCCTGCATGGCCCTGCCCGAGGTCGTGATGCCCAACCCGTCGATCGTCTGAATCCCGACCTGCGGCGGGAATGGACCGACGTGGGCCGCGGATCTCAACCCACCTGCCTCGACCAGACGCAGCTCCGCGTCCGCGGTGCCACAGAGCCGCGCCGCGTTCTCGGCGATGGCGTCGAGCACGGGCTGGATGTCGGTCGGGGAGCTGGCGATGATTTCGAGCACCTCGGACGTGGCAGTCTGCTGATCGAGCAGCTCGTGCAGCTCGGCGTTGCGATCGTTCAGCTCGTCGAACAAGCGGGCGTTGTCGATCGCAACGACCGCCTGCCTCGCAAACGTCTCCAGCAGCGAGAGCTGGCTTGGACTGAAGGCGTTGGCTTCACGGTGTCGAGCCACGAGGATGCCCACTGGCCCACCCTCGCGCATGAGCGGCACGGCCACCATGGATCGATGGCCCAGTTGTTCAGCGAGCTCCCGTGAGACGGGATACTCCTCCTGCGTCAGCGCGTCCGGCAAGTAAATGGTGCGCCCTTGTTGGACGGCGGCTTGCTGCGCTCCTCGTAAACCAGAGGTTGGCGGGGCGATCGGAATCCGATCCAGACCGGTGAGCCTTCGGAATCCGCCGTCTTCTTTGAGCAGGACGTACACGTCGTCGGCATTGCAGAGGCTGGCCGCCCGCTCGGAGATGGCCTCGAGCACTGGGTCCACCTTTGTCGGGCTGCTTGCGATGATGCCCAGCACGTCGGCCGTGGCGGTCTGCTGTTCCAACGCCTCGCGCAAGTCATTGAAAAGTCGCGCATTGTCGATTGCTATGACGGCTTGGTCGGCGAAGGTCTTCACGAGTGCGATCTGCTTGTCGGTGAATGGCGCGACCTCGCGCCGGCGCAAGGCGATGAGACCGGTCGCCGTTCCTTCGCGAATCAGGGGGACGTAAAGGACCGTTCGGAACCCGCTGAGTTCGCCGCTCCTCCGCCCCGTCTCGGTGCCTTCCTGGACGATGTTGTTGAGCTGCACAGGGGAAAGCGTTGCCAGCGCTCGTTCGCGCGCGCCGCCAGGCCGCACCTGCTGAACGGCTCCGGGCCGCGTCGTAACCGGAATGGGGCCCGAATGCGCCACAAGGCGAAGCGTGTCGCCAGCGATCATCAAAATGGCCGCATCCTCTGACCCGCAGATCCGCGCTGCGCTTTCCGCGATCGCCTGCAGCACGGGCTCGCTCGCGCTGGGGGAGCTGGCGATGATCTTCAGCACTTCGCTCGTGGCGGTCTCGTGGGCGAGCGACTCCTCGAGATCGCGAGCCTTCTCCGCAACCTCCTGTTCGCGACGCAGCACCTCGCCGGCCAGCCGCGCGCGGTCTATGGCAGTGGCCGCGAAGTCGGCAAACGTCTGGGCAGCCCGTACCTCGGGATCGGTAAACGGGCGATCCTCGTGGCGGCGGACCATGAGTGAGCCGAGAACATCTTCGGCAAGCAACATCGGCGCCGCGAGCGCCGTTCGCGCGCCGACGGCCTGGGCGCGCGCGAGGGATTCAGGATTGTGATCCGTCAGCAGGTCTTCAGAGCGCACCGGACTTCGCTGCAGGATTGCGCGGCCGTTCAGCGTGCCAGCGTCGAGCGGGCGTCTCTCGATCACGGCAGAGCCGAAGGTTCCATAGCGCGCCGCCGGATAGATCTGATCGCCGTCCAGCAGACTGATCTGTGCGTCGTGAGCGTCGAACAGCCCAGCGGCTGTCTCCACGACGCCATCCAGCACCGCCTGGATCTCGGGCGCTAAAGCGTCGCTCACGCTGCGCTCCTCTGCCGACACGAGCGTGCCAGCACCAACCGACCGTGATCGTTACGGTTAGTTACGGCTCCACCGTCGGCGCTAGTCTATCCGGGGAGGGGCGATTCTTCAACGCGCGCGAACGAAGAGAACGGCAGAAGGAAAAAGGAGCGGGAGTTGGCGTGGGTGGTGGACGATGCCGGTTCTACGAAATAGTGGCGGCTATTGCTGTCGGTAAGCGTCCTTTCGATGGAGGATGCCAACCACGGTCACGACTAGTTTGACTTAGAAATAGTTATGGGCTCCCGCGGGCCAGAATGCGCCTCAACTGGGTCACCAAGGGAACAAGGTCTTCTCGAGTCGTGTCCCAAAGACGATCGAGGTCGATATCAAAGTAGACATGGACGAGGCGATTCCGCATTCCGACGATTTCCGTCCACGGGACCTCTGGACACGCTCCACGCGTTGCAGCCGAGACTTGCGAGGCAGCTTCCCCAACGATCTCGATCGATTTCATCAGTGCGAGTGTTAGCTGTCGATCGCTCTGTAGGTTCGCGCGCGAGAGGCCGGCGACAAATCCCAGAGCCTCTTCCGCAGCCTCGAGCATGTGCCGCAAGCGGACCACATCAGGTTGCAGCGTACAGGGTCTCCGCTTCGTCGAGCACCTGCTGTCGAAAATAGCGACTGAGTTCAGCCGGTGTTCGAAGATCGACCGCTCGCCCAATCAAGACGCTGAGCTCCCGCTCCATTCCCGCCAGGCCAAGAAAGCCGATCCGCGTGTTGGGCTCGAACTCGACTAGGACATCGACGTCGCTGTCGGGCCGAAAGTCATCCCGCAGAACAGAACCAAAGAATGCCAGCCTGCGGACGTGGTGGCGCCGGCAAAATGCTGCTATCGCGTCGGTGTCGGGAGCAAACCGGGCTTTCGTGGAAATCTCCTCACGAGGGGCCCGTACGACCCCAGGGGTTCATTGTAGGAAGAACCGTCGCCCCCACCAAAAGAATGCAAGCGGTGAGAGAGCCGTAGGACGTGAGGGGTCGCCGGCTTTGGAACAAGCTTCAACCTGACACGTGCGTCTTCAGCAGTTCACGCACGCGCGCCGCAAGGCCATCGCCCGTGTACTCCCCCTTGTTGAGAATACGCTCCACGAACCCGTTCAGTCGCGCTCGGTCATCGTCGGTCAGATCACGGCCCGTGACCACCACGACCGGTATCTCCCGCCATTCCGGCCGCTGCTGCAGCTCCGCCACGACCTGGAACCCATCCATCACCGGCATGAGCAGATCGAGCAGGATCAAGGATGGCGCCGCGGCCTCGATCAATTCCAGCGCCGCCCGGCCGTCAGCCGCCTCCGCCACCCGCCAACCCTCGCGCTCCAGCGCGCGCCGGACGCTCTCCCGCACCGATGGATCGTCGTCCACCACCAGGATCGCCTGGTCCTGCGACGGCCGATACCGATGCAGGATCGCCAACAGCCGCTGCCGGTCGATTGGCTTGGTCAGGAACTCCGCCGCTCCAAGCGCATAGCCCAGGTTTCGCTCGTCCAGGACGGTCGCCATGATGACCGGGATATCTGCCGTCTCCGGCTCCCCCTTCAGTCGGCTTAGCACGGTCCAGCCATCCATGCCTGGCATCAGCACGTCCAAAATGATCGCCATCGGCCGCAGCTCGCGGGCGAGCCGAAGTCCCTCCTCCCCGCCGGCTGCAGTCACGACGCGCACCGGCTCATCCGCCAGCGCCCGCTGCATCACGTCCCGCGCCACGGCGTCGTCGTCGATCACCAACACCACCGGCGCATTGGCGCTCAGACCCTCTACTTCTGAGAGACGGTCTGGGCCCTGCACCACCGAACCCGTTGAGCCGGCCGGGAGCGACGGCCGCTGACGAACGTCGCGCAGGACGGCGATGGTGAACGTGGCGCCCACCCCGGGCTTGCTCGCCACCGTCACGTCGCCGCCCATCATCTGCGCGAACTCTCGGGTGATGGCCAGCCCAAGCCCCGTCCCACCGTACTTCCGTGTCGTCGAAGCATCCGCCTGCGAGAACGCTTGGAATAGCCGACCCATCTGCTCGTCCGTCAACCCTATCCCCGTATCCGACACCGAGAAGGAGATGAGCGACCCAACTCCCTCGCCCACCGCAGTGGGAGAGGGTGGGGGTGAGGGCAGCCCCTGTGTGTCACCTCCATCATCCTCAGGGAGGAGGTCCGTGCTGCCCTCACCTAACCTCTCCCATTCCGATGGGAGAGGAACAGAGGGAACACTGATCCTCCATGTAATAGTCCCCTGCTCCGTGAACTTGGCCGCGTTCGACAACAGATTGAGCAACGACTGTTTGACCTTCGTGCGATCCGAGTACATCTCCCCAACAGCCGGGTCCACGTCGACGACGAAAGCGTTGCCGTTGTGCTCGATCAGCGGAGCCGCCAGCGAGCGCACCTCCTGGACCAGCTCCTCCACAGAGAATGCCTCCGGGAACAGGTCCATGCGCCCGGCCTCGATCTTTGACAGGTCCAGAATGTCGTTGATCAACCCGAGCAGGTGTTTGCCGGCCGAGTTGATCTCCTGGAGGTCCGGGAGGTACTGCTCGTCCCCAGCGTCCTCCGCATCCTCCTGGAGCATCTCGCTGAAGCTGATCACGGCATTGAGCGGCGTTCGCAGCTCGTGGCTCATGTTGGCCAGGAACTCGGACTTGTGCTTGCTCGCAACCTCCAGCTCCGCGTTCTTCGCCTGCAGCTCCTCGTAGAGGCGAACATTCTCAATGGCGATCACGGCCTGATCAGCGAAGGTTTCGAGGAGGTCGATCTGTTTCTCGGTGAATGGGCGCACATCGTGGCGGTTGACGGTGATGTAGCCGATCCCGCGGCCCTCGCGGAGCAAAGGAGCCATGATCACCGAGCGAATCCCATGCTGGGTGGCCAGCCTCCGCCCGCGCTCCGAACCCTCGTTCATCACATCACTGTAATGCACCGTCTCGCCGAGATGGACGACGCGCCAGATGGCGCCGCCGGGGATGAGCGGCACCGTCGGCTCTCCACCTATAGAGCCATAGTGGGCCGTCACGCGGGCGGCCCGCTCTTCGATGTCAACGAGGTTGATGGCCACCTCATCGGCGTTGCACACACGAGCCGCGCTCTCCGCGATCGCGTCGAGCACAAGCTGCAACTCTGTGGTTGAACTGCTGATGATTCGCAAGACCTCCGCCGTCGCCGTCTGCTGCTCCAGGGCCTCGGTCAGGTCCCGATTGCGATCCTGGAGCTCCCTGAAGAGCCGCACATTCTCGATGGCGATCACCGCCTGGTCGGCGAACGTCTCTAAGAGCCGGATCTGCCTTTCCGTAAACGGGCGAACCTCGCGGCGTCGAAGCGTGAACGTTCCCAGCAGCTTTCCCGCTTGGAGGAGAGGGGAGACCAGAAACGTGCGGGTCTCAGGCGAATTCAGGATAGGGATGGGGAGCCGGGCGATCTGCTCCGGCGCCCTCACGTCGGGAATGTGGAGAGTGCCGTGCTCCAGCGCCCATTGGATGTGGGGAGTGTCCAAGGGAACAGGACCCGAATGACGGTTCGGGAGCGGGCCGGCATGTGCTCGAATCACCAACCCTTCTTTTTCGACGATGCGGAGGACCACGTCGTCGACCTCGCACACGCGGGCCGCGCCTTCCACAATGGCGTCCAGTACTGGCTGCACGTCGGTCGGAGACTGGCTGATGATCTCGAGGATGTGGTTCGTCGCCGCCTGTTCCTCGACCGTCTCGGCCTGTTCTCGCGTCTTCGCCTGTAGCTCGTCGAACAAGCGCGCGTTGTCGATGGCGATGACGGCCTGGTCAGCGAAGGTGCGCAGCAGCTCCGTCTGTTTGTCCGTGAATGGACGCGGCTCCGTTCGCCGGATAGTGATGTATCCAATCCCCTTGCCCTCACGAAGGAGTGGCATCATGACCGCAGCGCGAGAGCCTGTGTCGCGTGCAATCCGCCGTCCCAATTCCGAACCCTCGGTCAGCATGTCCGTGAAGCGCACAGTCGCGCCTTCTCGAACGACACGCCAGGCGCTGCCTCCTGGTGTGATCGGCGACCCATACTCGGGCATGGGAATGGGTCCTGCATGAGACACCGGCCGTGCGACGTCGCCATCCGCCAGGTAGATCACGGAGTCGGACGCCGCGCACACGTTGAGAACGCTCTCGGCGATGGCATCCAGAACAGGCTGCAGCTCGGTCGGCGATGAGCTGATGATCCGCAGCACCTCAGCAGTCGCCGTCTGTTGCTCCAGCGCCTCCCGCAGAGCCGCGTTGCGCTCATTCAGCTCCCTGAAGAGGCGCACGTTCTCAATGGCGATGACGGCTTGGGAAGCGAACGTCTCAAGAAGGGCCACCTGCTTATCGTTGAAAGGCCCTGGCTCAGGACGAAGGGCCGCCAGCATGCCGATCACCTCGTCGCTACGAAACAGCGGAACAAAAATGATCGCCCGAAACCCCTGTCGAACGTTTCCCCGCACCACCGAGTCATCGCCCGTGGCCCCGCCAAGGGCCAGCATGTCGGGGATCTGAACGCTGCGGCGGTGCGAGAGCGCGCCCTCGCG
>Ga0209726_10004526_pt1 | contig 17684 bp, 18 predicted proteins | sample Subgrocontami54m_FD_187453 | JGI IMG/M metagenome (GOLD analysis project Ga0209726, IMG submission 187453) | Subsurface groundwater microbial communities from S. Glens Falls, New York, USA - GMW46 contaminated, 5.4 m (SPAdes) (version 3) | ecosystem: Environmental > Aquatic > Deep subsurface >... | reverse complement strand
CCCCGCCCCTACACGGAGCGTCTGCGCAGATCCGCCGGCAGGCGCCCGTCCGCATGTAGGGGCGTCCCTTTGGGGCGCCCGTCGTCGATCCTACGACGGACGTTCGTCCGGCACGCGAAGGGGCGAGCCCCGCCCCTTGCCCACGTACACGGAGGTCGAATGCGGGCGGATGGCGATGCCGGGGTGGAGGATACGGCCCGAGCGCGGGCGCCTCGCCCGTCTCGCCGCAGGCGCGCTCAGCCTTTGTGGAAGTCGGCGGCGCCGTAGCCGAGCAGGTCGCTGAAGTTCTTCGTGACGATGTCGGGCTTGTAGTCGACGGCGAGCTTCGGGTCGAGCGCATACTTTCCCTGGAGCACGTGGACAGTCGTCAACTTGCTCCCCAACACAGCCTTCGAGCGCATCAGGATGCCCGGCTTGTCGTCGATCAGCACGTAGTGGCCGGCCTTGAACTGCGCCTCGACGGCGGGCAGGTAGCGCTCCTTGTGCGCGAAGATGAAGACGCGCCCATCGACCGCCTCGGTGACGCCGCACTTGTGGATTTTCGTCGGCTGGAACACGGGGTCGCCATCGGACAGCACGAGCGGCAGGCCGATGCTCTTGAGGTGCAGCACCGTCTCGATCGCCTTCGGGTAGACGCGCGAGGAGAAGTCCCACTCGGCGAGCGCGTCGCTGGCGGCGTCAACGATGTCCTTCTTGTCGTCCGGCACTTCCGCGCGCAGGCGCTTCATCTGCTCGTAGAAGTCGATGACGTCGACGTCCTTGCGGACGATCTCGTACAGCTCCCAGAACCGCGCCGAGAGCACGTCGCCGAGGATCTCGAGCATGCGCTTCTCGAGGTCCTGCTTGACGCCATCGTTGTCGAGGATCGTGTTGTCGAGATCGATCATGAACACGAGGTCGCGCACGGGTACTCCTTCCGGTGATCGGGTGACGCCCGCCAACGAGAAGCATACTACGCCGCCGAGGGCGCTGGTGCGAGAGCCGAATGGAACCTGATACGCGCGGTGTGCGCCCATCTACGCGTCCGCGGCGCTACCGCGACAGGACCGCCGTGCCGTCGATGTCGCCGAGCAGCTGCGCCGCGTCGCCCGGAGTGTTGTTGAGGAAGATCTGCGCGTTCGGCGCCGTGTGGCGGATCGCTTCGAGCAGGCCCCGCGTGGCGGCGAGCCACGCGGCATCGGTGTACGGCCGGTTCGTCGCCTTGTCGAGCGGCGCCGAGAGCAGCGTGCCGGCTGCGCACGATGACGCCGGCGCCGGTGCGCACGCCGTCAGCCCGTCGAGCAGGACGCCGTCGTAGCCCAGCATCGAGAACTGGCGCGCCCACACGGCGATGACATTGCGCACGTCGGTGCTCGATGGGTCGAGCGCGTAGCTCGGCTTGCCGTTCCATGCCGCGATCTCGCTGTACGCGCGCACGAAGTCGCCGCTGCCATCGCGCAGGAACCACGAGCCGTGGATGCCGTCGCCGGGCGCGATGTTCAGGATCGGGCCGTCGTTGTTCGTCAGCGCGCCCAGGTAGCGCAGGACGCGCAGGCGGGGGTTCACCGACTTCATGGCGGCGATCTGCGAGATATCGAGCGCGGCGCCATCGGGCTGCCAGCGCAGGTCGTCGACGATCACGTCGTGCGCGGCGGCGATGCTCGCGAGCTCGGCCGGCGTCGCGGCGCGTTTCGGCGGGTTGCCGTAGCGATCGCGCCTCGCCAGGTCGAGCGGACGGAAGTCGAACGCGATCACCGGCGGCGTCGGCGGCTCGAGCGGGCGCGATGCCGGCGGCGGGCCGATGGCGGCGGCCGGTGCGGGCGTGGCGCCGGAAGCTGGTGCGGGCGCGATCGCGCCGGCTGGGGCGCTGGCGCCACTCGACGCGTAGTCCGCCGTGGCGGGCGCGGGCCCGTCCGAAGGCAAGACGCGGGCCAGCCCGACGATGGCGCCTCCGAAGGCGACGGCGCCGGCAAGCACGACAAGCCCCGCGATCGGTGTGATACGCACGATGAGGTATCGGCAGGGGCGCGCCGGGACGTAAGGGGATCACCTAGGGGCAGGCGCTGACGGACTCCAAGTAGACTTCTGCGATGCTCGTGAGATCGAGGATGCTGATGACACTGTCTGCGTCCTGGGCGTATCGCTCCGGTGCCGGCGGAATCGTCGTCGTGAACCAGGACGATACGTTCGACAGGTCCAGCACCGACACCACGGCGTCGCCGTCGACGTCGGCGCGCATGATCGTGCAATAGACGGCGGGATTCTTGCTGAGCGCGATGTGCTGTGCGTTCGTGTAGCCGTCGCCGGAGATGTTGTCATCGCAGGCATCGCCGAGACCGTCAGCACCGGGGCGGTTCAAGGGTGTGTTACCCGCGTCTGTGTTCGTCTGGCTGGGGTTTGGCGCGAACGGGCAATTGTCGTAGAAGTTCACCACTCCGTCGCCGTCGTAGTCCAAAGTGCAGTCGTAGAGGCACGCCGAGCCAAGTGGCGTGTTAACGCCGATATTCCCGCTCCCGCCCGGACAGCATGCGGTCGGCGCCCATTCGCCCGGCGGCCAAGATGCACTCGCGACGATCGGCACCCACGGGTAGTTGTGAAGAGCCTGCGTTTGGGTGTCGGTTTGCAAGTTCGAACCGAAGCTCAAATACATATCGTTTGCATTTGCGCTACCGTAAGGTGCCCATCCTTTCGTCACGGTCTCATCTGTTGCCTTTGCTGAATTGACACCTCCCGTGCCTTCGATGAACACCATTCGTGAACTTCGCATGTCATACGAGTATGGCGCGACTCCGGAGCAGAACGGAACGCCCGTGTCATTGTGATTGTGGAAGTACCAGTAGTCCTGTCGGATTACTGAGGCCCCGGCTCGAAGGGCGTCCGGGCTCCAGATGTCGAACCACTCGTTTGGCAGGGTCTGCTTGACTAGATCTTCTATGCCATACGTCCAGCGCACCCCTGTAACACATAGGCCATTCCACTGTGCAACCGTGACGTTCGGGCCGAATGCCGAAGCTCGATCAGCGTGCGAGAACCACACCAGCGCGAGTGACACGACTGCGAAAATGCCAGACGCAATCAGGCGCGCCGTTGTCATCGAAGCATCCCTCTATCGCGTGTCCAGTGTTGCTACCCACAAACTGAACGGATTCGTTGGGCTCGGACTCCGTGAGAAAATCAACTTGCGGCCACCTCCTGAGAGCCTGAAGCCGAGGCCGTTCTTCACGAGGCTCGTGCTGATGCCGGTGGTCACGTTGACTGCCTGGTACTCGGCGAGCTCCTCCGCCACCGTTCCGGACGGATAGAACACGAAGATGAGCCAGTCCGCCATGCTCCAACTTGCGCCTGCAAACACACCGCTCTCTCGCCCTTGCACCAGGAGGCGCTCCGCGCCAGTTGTCGGGTTGAATAGATGCAGGGCCGGGATTCGAATCGGGTTCACGTCGGCATATGCAAGCGCGCCACCGGGCGACCATCCGTAGCCCGACCAGCGCCGCCCGTCCATGGAGGTGGTCACCTGCTTGCTTTCGCCAGAGACCAGGCTCTGTACCGACAGCACAGTTCCTACCACCCCGGCCACGAAGGAACCATCATCCGACACAAGAAATGGCACGTTCAGGGCGGGGTCGTCGTTAACGATTGGGCTCGCTTTAGTCTGGGTCGTGTCAACCCCGGTCGTCGGATCCAGAAGATGCAAGCGTGTGTCGCGCACGTACGCCAAGCGGCCATCAGCCAGAAATTGCACGTACGTTGGAAAGTCGCTCTTCCCCACATCGACCCGGGAAGAACCGTCAGCGTTCATGACGACAAGATCCGCGGATTTGACGCTACTCGTGAGGCCGCCGTGCACGACGGTGACGGCTATCTTCTTCGAGTCAGGCGACCATGAAAATGATGTGGCATCTGGCTCGATCGCCCGAAGGTTGCTTCCGTCAGCGGCAACCTCCTCCAACCCGTTCTTGCCTCCGCCGAGAATCATTGAACCGTCGGGAGAGAACTGGGGAGAGACAAGATCCGGACTCAATCGCTTTAGCTCGCTGACGAAGATCGAGCCGACCGCTGGCGTCGCGCTGGCGGCGCTGGTCGGCGTGGCGGTGGCCGCGACAATCGCCTGCTTCGACGAATCGTCGCCACGCGTGTTGGCGACGATGTACACGCCACCCGCGCCTGCGGCAATGAGGCCTCCGACGGCGACGAACCTTGCAATGCTGGCGAGGACGGTTTGAGATATCATACCGGAGCGTATTCTACGCCCCCCCTCGGAAGCTCGTCAAGCCCTTTTCAAACTATTCTGCCTCCAATACGCTGCGCCGGTACTGCTCTTTCGTTGCACTTGCCCATACCAATCGTCCCTTTCCTTGAGCCGGTTGCGATGGCCAGTCGCCGGCGAGGCGCTGCGTGCGAAGCTTAGTCGCCCCACCCGCCGCCATTCGCCATACTGCCCCGCATGGAGATCTCTGCTGACGATGCGATGACGCCGAGCGATGGAGGCGCGCCACGCGCGTTCGGCGATGTGCCGTGGACGCCGCGGGACGTGCTGTTCGGCGCGTTCTGGTTTGTCGGGCTGTTCGTCGGTGCGCAGGTGGCGATCCTGCCGCTGGCGTATATCTTCGGCGCGAAGTCGGGGCAGTTCTTTACGGCGGCGTTCGTGTCGGGCGCGATGGTCGAAGTGGGCATCGCGCTCGTCGCGGTGCACTTCACGCTAACAGCACGACGGGCAAGCCGGCCAGCGCGAGAAGGGCGATGCCGAACCATGGAAGGCGCATCGGGAATCCTTGATGGAGTGTGCGGAGTATGCCTATCCTACGCGCTTCCATCGATGCGTACAAGAGCCAAACGGGCCGCTCCGGCCGTTACGGGCAGGCGGAGGCATGCTGGATGAATACCTGCGCCATGATCTTGAGATCGAAGTGGTGGTTGATGCCGGATTGGTATGCTGGCCGCGCGATGGTCATTCGAAAGCCGTCCAAGAGGGTGTCCGCACGAACGCCGGCGCGGCCGGCGAAGAAGCGCGCGCCCAATCTCATTGAGCGCATCGCTGCGTTGGCGGAGAAGATCCCGGCTGAGGAGTTGGAGCGCGTGCCGTCCGACAGTGCGAGAAACCTGGATCACTACCTCTACGGCTCGCCAAAGCGAGGCTGATGGCCGCCAGCGTTTGTGGACTCCGCGTACTACATCGCCATTCTTCTGAAGACCGATGACCTGCACGAGCGGGCGCTCCAGTTATCGCCGATCACGGACGGCCCGACGGTCACAACCGACGGCGTGTGCATGGAAGTGCTCGCGCACGTGTCGGATCGCGGCCCGCATCTTCGGGCTCTCGGACTTCGCCTCTTTGATGGACTCCGCGCGGATGCGAACGTAACGATCGTGCGGCAGACGCCGGAGCTCTTCGACGCGGGCATCGAGCTGTATCGAGAGCGGCCGGACAAGGGCTACAGCCTGACGGACTGCATATCGATGCTGGTGTGCCGCGAGCGCGGCATCGTGGATGTGCTGACGCACGACCGACACTTCGAGCAAGAGGGCTTCTCGATCCTCCTTTGATACGCAGGTGAACGGCGCAAGATTGGGCCAGGCCGAGTCGGGGCCCATGGTTGCCCAGGGTGGGACGTAGTTGTGAGGCGTAGTCGCCCCAACAGCCGCCATTCGCCATACTGCCCCGCATGGAGATCTCTGCCGACAACCCGATGACGCCGCCGGGCGGCGGTGCGCCGGCTGCGGGCGCGTTCGGCGATGTGCCGTGGACGCCGCGCGACGTGCTGTTCGGCGCGTTCTGGTTTGTCGGGCTGTTCGTCGGCGCGCAGGTGGCGATCCTGCCGCTGGCGTATATCTTCGGCGCGAAGTCGGGGCAGTTCTTTACGGCGGCGTTCGTCTCGGGCGCGATGGTCGAAGTGGGCATCGCGCTCGTCGCGGTGCACTTCACGCTGCGGCGCTACGGCGGCGGGCTGGAGCGCCTGGGCATCGCGATGCCGGGGCGCAGCGCGATCTTCTGGGCGCTGGTGGCGTTCGCCGGCGCGCTCGTCGTGTCGCTCGCGTACGGCGCGGTGGTGCAGGCGTTCGATATCGGCTGGCTGAAGTCGGGCTGCGCGGAGCAGGTGCCGAAGGGGGTGCGCGATACGCGCGCGCTGCTCGCGCTGGCGAGCCTGACCGTGATCGCTTTCGCGCCGGTGTGCGAGGAGATCTTTTTCCGCGGCTTCCTGTTTCCCGGGCTGTCGAAGCGCTGGGGGCTCGTGGCGGGCATCGTCGCGAGCGGGTTGATCTTCTCGTCGGCGCACTTGCTCTACAAGTCGTTCTTGCCGATCGCGGGGGTCGGGATGGTGTTCGCGTACAGCTACTACCGCAGCAAGAACCTGGTCACGCCGATCCTGGCGCACCTCGCCTTCAACAGCGTGTCAATCGCGGTGATCGCCGGCGGCTCGTGCGACACCACCTCGTCGATCGCCCTGCTGCGCGGGTGGCCGCTGTGAGCCGCCTCGCCGAGACCTTCGCGCGGGCGAGGGCGGCGGGCCGCGTCGCGGTGTTCCCGTTCGCCACGGTCGGATATCCGGACCTCGAGACCAGCATCGAGCTGGTGAAGGCGATGGTGGCTGCCGGCGGCGAGGGCATCGAGCTGGGGATCCCGTTCAGCGACCCGCTGGCCGATGGGCCGACGGTGCAGAAGGCCTCGTACCAGGCGCTGCAGGGCGGCACCCATCCCCGCCACGCGCTTGACGTCGTGCGGCGGCTGCGGGCGGACGGGGTTGCCGTGCCGCTGATCCTTATGGGATACTTGAACACGTTCCTCGCCTGTGGCGAGGAATCGTTCATCTCGGACGCCGCCGCTGCCGGCGCCGACGCGCTGATCATCGTCGATCTGCCGCCGGAGGAGTCGGACGCAACGAAGGCGCTGTGCGAGAAGAACGGGCTCGACCTGATCTACCTGCTCGCGCCGACATCGGATGATGGGCGCATCGCAGAGGTCGCGTCGAGGGCGTCGGGCTTCATCTACTGCGTCGGCGTGGTAGGCGTGACCGGTGCGAGGGATCAGATTTCGGCGGAGCTGCCGGACTTCCTTCGCCGGCTGCGCGCGAAGACCGATGTGCCGCTGGTCGTCGGATTCGGCATCTCGAAGCGCGAGCACGTGCAAGCGCTGGAGGGGCTGGCCGACGGGGCGATCGTCGCCAGCGTGCTGATCGATATCGTCGAGTCATCGCCTCGTGAGGAACGAGTCGAGAAAGTTCGGGACTATGTTGAGGTGCTCACCGGCCGTTCGGAGGCCAGCACGTAGAGCCAGCGAAGGCTCTGCTACCTGTTCGGGTGCGACCCGTCTGGGCATGCGGATCTCCGTCGGCTGCGCGTGGTACTCCGCGGCCGGCGCATTTGGACCGTATAGGTAGCGGCCGCCCGCGCGTGACGGGCGGACGTGGCCCCGGCGGGGCGTACGGTCGAAGGCGGAGCATCTAGTGAGTACGAACGAGGCGATCCGGCTGCGCGGGATCCGCGGTGCGACGACGGTTGCGTCGGACACCAAGGACGCGATCCTCGAAGCCACACACGAACTGCTCTCCGCCATCATCGAAGCGAACGGCCTGCGGGAAGACGACGTCGCGAGCGTATTCTTCTCGACGACGCCCGACCTGAACGCCGAGTTCCCCGCCGTGGCCGCACGCCAGATGGGCTGGTCGCACGTCGCGCTGATGTGCGCGCACGAGATGCCCGTCCCCGGCAGCCTGTCGATGTGTCTGCGCATCCTGGTGCACGCGAACACATCGAAAGCGCAGTCGGAGATGCAGTTCGTGTACCTGCGGGGCGCGCGCGTCCTGCGGCCCGATCTGGCAAACGAATCGTGACTTCCTGGGAACGATCCACGAAGAGCACGAAGGACACGAAGAAGTTAGGGGAAAGAGAGAAGCGCGTTCTATCATCGTAGCGTGGGCTTTCCAGCCCGCGCGGGCGTCGGTAGGGAGATAAGGGTCGCGGGCTGAAAAGCCCGCGCCACGGATGCCATGGACGAGGTAGGGGCGCACGGCTGTGCGCCCGGTGCGGGCACAAGACCCCGCATAGAAGCGAGTCGTGATCCTACGGGCCGTGGGCGTTGTAGAACGATCCACGAAGGCCACGAAGGCCACGAAGAGCACGAAGGGGTGTAGGGGCGCAACCCGTTGCGCCCACTGCGGGCACGAACCTCGCAGGATGATGTAGGGGCGGCCCCGTGTGGCCGCCCGGTGCGGGCACAAAGCCCCCGCATAGAAGGAACCGAGTCGTGATCCCTACGAGCCGTAGGCTCCGGGGAACGATCCACGAAGCGCACGAAGGGCACGAAGGGGAAGGGTTAGGGAGGAATCGTAGCGCGGACTTCAGTCCGCGCTACGAGCTGGAACAGGCGCGATGAGCGCCAACGAATCAGGTATCACTTCCTTCGCTACGAGGCGGGGGATGGAGGAGAGAGAACTATGATGGTGATCATGAAACCGGGACATACCCGGGAAGAATTCGAGGCGGTGATGAGCCGCATCAAGGAAGTCGGCCTGGACGGGCACGCGATCCACGGCGTCGAGCGCACCGTGATCGGCGTCGTCGGGCTGGACCGCGAGCATCCGGAGCTGGCCGATGACGTCGAGGTGATGCCGGGCGTCGAGAGCACGGTGCCGATCAGCAGCCCGTTCAAGCTCTGCAGCCGCGAGTTCCGCAAGGACGACACGATCGTGCAGGTCGGCGGCGTGCGCATCGGCGAGGGAACGGTGACCGTGATGGCGGGCCCGTGCGCCGTCGAGAGCGAAGAGCAGCTGATGGCTACCGCGAAGGCGATGAAGGAACGCGGCGCGTCGATCCTGCGCGGCGGCGCCTTCAAGCCGCGCACCTCGCCCTACAGCTTCCGTGGCCTCGAGGAGGACGGGCTGAAGCTGCTGGCGCAGGCGCGTCAGGAGACCGGCCTGCCCGTCGTTACGGAAGTGATGTCCGAGACGACCGTGCAGCTCATCGCGAAGTACGCCGACATTCTGCAGATCGGCACGCGCAACGCGCAGAACTTCTTCCTGCTGGAAGAGGTGGCGAAGGCGCACAAGCCGGTGCTGCTAAAGCGCGGCATGTCGTCATCGATCCAGGAGTGGCTGCTGGCGGCGGAGTACATCCTCGCGAAGGGCAACCGCGACGTCATCCTGTGCGAGCGCGGCATCCGCACGTTCGAGACGGCGGCGCGCAACACGATGGACATCAACGCCATCCCGCTGGTGAAGGAGATGAGTCACCTGCCCGTCGTGGCCGACCCGAGCCACGGCACCGGCAAGCGCAAGCTCGTCGAGCCGGTAGCGCTCGGCATGATCGCCGCCGGCGCCGACGGCCTGATCCTGGAAGTGCACCCCAGCCCCGAGCACGCGCTTAGCGACGGTGCGCAGTCGCTGACGTTCGAGTTGTTCTCGAGCCTGATGAAGAACGTCGCGCGCGTGGCCGCGGCCGTCGACAAGCGCATGGAGCGTGAGGCGGTGGCTGTTTAGGTAGATGTTGGATGTTGGATGTTGGAGGTTAGAGGTTGGAGGGCACCTCACCCCGGCCTTCGGCCACCCCTCTCCGCCCGGCGGAGAGGGGGATTGGATCGATCATTGGTGCCCGCTGCGGGCACGATGTCTTAGCTACGGACATATATAAAAGAGGGGCAGTGGTGTGAGCCATCTGCCCCTCCGGTTGACTCCGCTCTTTACGAACACCGTGCAAGAACGCGCACCTCACCCCCGGCCCCTCTCCACGTCGTGGAGAGGGGTGGCCGAAGGCCGGGGTGAGGTGCGCGTTTCAGCGTTCCCGGCGTCGGCGGCACGCGCGAGGGATCCGCGTGCACCGTGCATGTTGGGGCGCACGGCTGTGCGCCCGTGTGGGCACGAAGGCTCGAACGAAACACGGCACGCGCGAATGACGATTGGTCATCGGCATTGATCGTTCGCGAATCATCGCCGCACCTCAGACGTCGTCGCGGCGTAGAACGTCGCGGACATGTGCGCGATCGTCGTGCTGGCGAGCGGGCGCTTCGGCAGGCCCAGCGCGCGCAGTTCGTCGGCGATGGGGTGCGTGCCGAGCTGTAGCGTCGCGCCGCCGAGGCGGGCGCCCATGCTCGTGCCGCGCATCACCGCGCGCGTGCGGTACAACGTCCCGTCGCGCAGTGCGTACGATATCTGGTCGCGTGCGGGCATCGTGCGTGCGCCGCCGGTGCGGACGGTCTGCGTCAGCACGTGCTGGCCGTCGACGCTGAGCGCCGAGGTCTCGGCGCCGCCGTCGCGCGTGATGGCGATCTCGCTCATGAACTTCGGGAAGCCCCAGATGGTCTGCCCGGCCTCGCAGGTGAATGCGCCATCGACGGGCAGGTGGTGGATGTACGTCGCCAGCGTGCCTCGGGCGAGACCGAGCAGCGTGCCCGCGAACGGCAGCGATCGCGCGCCGCGTTCCCTCACGAAGAAGGTGATCGCCATCTCGTGGTATGTACCGAGATCGTTGTCGCGATAGTCGACGCTGCCGATCGTGCAGAGCGTGCGTCCCGGCAGGATCGTGGCGACGCGCAGCCCCGTGGGTTCGACGAGGCGCTGGGCGGCCCGTGCCGAGACCAGGTAGAAGGCGACGGCCGTGCTCGCGTCGCGAACCTCGACGGGGAAGCGCACTTCGCGCCCCTGGATCTGGTACGACGTTTGAGGCACGGCTGCGGCCGGAGAACTCACGTGCAGCCTCCCGCGGATACGGGCAGGATCATAGCACGCGTGTCCGCGGCAAAGACCGCGGGCGCCCGCTACGGCGTTGCCGTGCAGGTGCCCGGCGGCGTCATGCAGATGTTCGCCAGCGGATTGGTGGCGCTGCCAGCGGCGACTAAGGCCGGCACGTCGTTTCCCGTGTAGCCGGTAAACGTCGCCACGGTCATGTTGTAGAACGAGTTGCGCGTGGCCGTTACTCCGCTGTTTTGGACGAGGCACATGCCATTCGGGCTGTTCGTGACGCGGTTGCCGTCAATCGCGGTGCCACTCCCGACGGAGTAGATGCCGCATGAATTCGCGTCTATCGCAAATGTCATGTCGATCTGGTTCCCGAGAACGGCGTGCTGCCCTGAAAAAGTTACCCTGATGCCATAGACGGTGGCGGAGATCCTGCACGATTCGACCGTCGAGCCGACTGCGCGTACCCCGGTGCCGCCAGCCACGTTGCAGCGGGCTACCGTGCTCTGCGAGCCTACGTATATCCCTTCTCCGAAGCCCCGAGTTGAGCACGACTCTACGCTCGACCCGCCGCCGGTCTCGATTCCCCTGAACGGCGCACCACTGCCCTCGACCGAACAGTCGCTCACGCGTGCTCCGGCGCCCAGCCAGAGGCCGGTCGTCCTGATCCCTGATGCGCTGACGTGATCGACCTGGCCATTAGTGACGAGCAATCCATAGAGGGCGTAACTCCAGCCTACGATCGAGCCGTTATACACGCGCCAGTTCCGGAGCGGCGGCGATGCGCCTTGCGTGATTCCGTTGGCACCCACGCCGTTGCCGTTGAGGTCGAAGCCGTTGAGGTCGATCGTGACGTCGTTCGCCTGCACGGTGATCCCATCGATGGCGCTGCTCACGCTCAGGTTGCCGGTGAGGTAGTACGAGCCGGGCTGCGCGATGGTGTACGGCAACGACGAGATCGGCGTGCGCGGCTCGACTTCGCTGAGCGACTTCATCGTGACGCCGGGCGCGCCCGGCGGGTCGAGCGGGCCTCCCGCATGTACCCAGCCCGCCAGCGTGGCGGCGAGCACGAGCGACACGGCGATGGCGATAGACCACCCTGCCTTGTTTGAGATCCCTGCCACAAGTCACCTCCGTACGGCATCCGCCGTGGTGTGCAGGCGCGCGCGCCCGCGATGGCGCGAACCGGTAGCCTGCGGATGAGATGGCGGGTTTTCCATATGGTACAGGAGTAGCCAACGATTTGGTACTTGACGCGGCGGCGTTCGCGCCGCGTTCCGGCGCGGGTGGCGCCTGCCTGGGTGCGTGATTGGCCCTCGTGGGCGCGGATGGGCGTCCGCTACACTGAGATCAATTCCACGCACGTCCCGGAGCAGAGGAGTACGCACATGGTTGCCACAAACGAACGTCCCCAGAGCGCGAACGGCGCCGCCGCGACCGGGACATGGACCGTCAAGAGCGGCCTCGCGCAGATGCTGAAAGGCGGCGTCATCATGGACGTCGTCACGCCCGAGCACGCGAAGATCGCCGAGGAAGCGGGCGCCTGCGCCGTCATGGCGCTCGAGCGCGTGCCGTCGGACATCCGCAAGGACGGCGGCGTCGCCCGCATGTCGGACCCGGAGATGATCGCAGGCATCATCGATGCCGTCACGATTCCCGTGATGGCGAAGGCGCGCATCGGCCACTTCGTCGAGGCGCAGGTGCTGGAGTCGCTCGGCGTCGACTACATCGACGAGTCGGAGGTGCTGACGCCCGCCGACGAGGCGCACCACATCGACAAGCATCAGTTCAAGGTGCCGTTCGTCTGCGGCTGCCGCGACCTGGGCGAAGCGCTCCGCCGGATCAGCGAAGGCGCGGCGATGATCCGCACGAAGGGCGAGGCCGGCACCGGCAACATCGTCGAGGCGGTGCGGCACATGCGCGCGCTGTGGGACGGCATCCGCCGCTTGCAGAACATGCCCGAGGACGAACTGTTCGCCGCGGCGAAGGAGCTATCGGCGCCCCACGAGCTGGTGAAGTACGTGCACGACCACGGCAAGCTGCCCGTCGTCAACTTCTCGGCGGGCGGCATCGCCACGCCGGCTGATGCCGCGCTGATGATGCAGCTCGGCGCCGAAGGAAACTTCGTCGGCTCGGGCATCTTCAAGTCGGAGAACCCGGAGAAGATGGCGCGGGCGATCGTCAAGGCGACGACGCACTTCCGCGACGCCGCGATCATCGCCGACGTCTCGCGCGGCACCGGCACGGCGATGAAGGGGCTGGAGATCGGCGCCATCCCCGCGAACGAGATCCTCTCGACGCGGGGGTGGTGAGGGGGAGTTTGTAGTTTGTAGTTCGTGGTTTGTAGTTAGCCGTCAGCATTTCAGCTGGTCAGCATGTCAGGAGCCTCGTGATCCGCGAGGCTCTTTCGTGCGTCATGGACCGGCCGCGGTTAGCGCGAACTACCGCCGGCGCGCCGAAACGAAGGCGCGGCGGCGGTACGGCTGGAGCTGCAGCGTCAGCGACATCTCGCCGAGCAGTGCGGCGCACGCTGCCTCGCCCATCTCGGTCGTGAGCGCGGGCTTCGCGTCGACCACCGCCTGGTACGTCGTGTTCACTCGTTCGCGCCAACCGGGAGTTTCGTTGTACGCCAGCACGTCGAATCCGGCGCGTTCAAGCAGCGGGTGGTAGTCGTCGACGGGATCGGTGCCGAACACCGGCAACCCCGCCACGCGTCCCGGCTCGAATTCGAAGCAGACGAACGCAAGCACCGCACCCGGACGCAGCACGCGCGCGATCTCGTGCAGCGCCGCCTGCTTGTCCGGCGCATACTGCAGCGCGTCGACGCTCATCGCTCCATCGGCTGACGCCGGATCGAGCCCGGTCTCGGCGAAGGTACCCGCAGAGAATCGCGCGACATCGCCCAGGCCGAGCGTCGCGGCCCGCGTGCGCGCAGCGGCCAACGCCACGGCCGAGATGTCGATCCCTGTCAGTCGCGCATTCGCCTCACGCGCGATCCACAGCCCCGGCCCGCCCATGCCGCACGCAAGATCGATCAGCAGCGCACCCGGCGCTAGCTTGAGCGCCGCTGCCATCGCCGTCATCTCGGACAGCGTCAGAAAGCTGATGTGCTCGAAGCCGTCGGGATAGCCGGGGCCGAGCGCGTGTTCACGCCAAAGGCGTGCGAACGTCGGACTCGCGGGGATTGCCGCGTACACCGCGTCGTACGCGGCGGCGATCTGGGGTACGTCGCTGTCCGACATATCAGTATCGTACGACATCCCGGCCGACGTAGGCCGCCGTCTCGTGATGCGCGAATATCTCGCCGAGATGCGAGGCGATAGCCGTGCGCCCGTCAACGGCGCTTCCGTCGAAGCCGACGATGCTGCCGTCGTCCGCGAACAGCTCCGCGATGGCGTCGGCGTCGCGGACGTTCCAGCGCAGGTGAAACTCGGCGAACAGCGCGCAGATGTCTCCATCGTTGACGTTCATCTCGTGCGAAACCTCCCTGGTAGTTGACACGTGACCGTATAGTCACGTATCATAGCTCACGTGGAAGCTGTCTTCAAGGCCCTCAGCGACCCCGCCCGGCGGCTGCTTCTCGATCGGCTCTTCGAGCGTGATGGCCAGACGCTCACCGAGCTCGAGGCGCAGCTGCCCGGCATGACCCGGTTCGGTGTCATGAAGCACCTCCGGGTGCTCGAAGCCGCGGGCCTGGTCACGACGCATCGGGCCGGGAGGACCAAGCTCCACTACCTCAACCCTGTCCCGATTCGCCTCGTACTCGATCGCTGGATCAGCAAGTACGCCGAACCGTGGGTCGAAGCGATGACGGGACTCAAGACCACATTGGAGGGAACACCCATGACGAATCCCAGGCACCTGTACGAACTCTACATCCGCACGACGCCGGAGCAGCTCTGGAAGGCGATCACCAGTTCCGAGTTTACGAAACGCTACTTCGGCGGCGCCGTCGAGTCGGACTGGCAGGCGGGCTCGCCGTACCGCTACACGAACGCGGAGGGCGGCCCGATGCACTTCGGCACGATCGTGGAGTCCGATCCGCCGCGCCGTCTCGTGCAGACGTTCGAGCACGGCTATTCGGAAGAACATGGCGGCGGGCCCGACGACGTATCGCGGGTCGTGTGGGAGATCGAGCAGCAGGGCAAGGTCTGCAAGCTCACGCTGACGCACGAGTATCCGGCGGGAGAAACGCTGTCGTTCCGGTCGTCCGGCATCGGCTGGCCGATGATCCTCAGCGGGCTGAAGACGCTGCTTGAGACGGGCGAAGCGCTGCCGTTGATGGCGTGACGAGCGCCCCGGTGGCGGTCTGAAGGCTATCATGCACGCATGACGACACCGACGATCGGCGTGCTGGCGCTGCAGGGCGATTTCGCCGAGCACATCGCGATGCTGCGCTCGATCGGCGCCGACGCCGTCGAGATCCGGCTGCCGGCACAGCTGGCGCTGATCGACGCGCTGATCATCCCCGGCGGCGAGAGCACGACGATCACCCGGCTGCTCGACATCTACGAGCTGCGCGAGCCGATCCGCCGCCTCGGCGAGGAAGGGCTGCCGATCTGGGGCACCTGCGCCGGCGCGATCGTGCTGGCGCAGCAGGCCACCGACCTCGACCGGCCGAACCTGGCGCTGATGGACATCGACGTGCGCCGCAACGCCTTCGGCCGCCAGGTCGACAGCTTCGAGGAGGATCTGCGCATCCCGGCGCTGGGCGAGGCGCCGTTCCACGCCGTCTTCATCCGCGCGCCCATCATCGAGCGCGCCGGCGCCGGCGTCGACGTGCTGGCGACGCTGCCCGGCGGCACGATCGTCGCCGCGCGCGAAGGCGCGTTGCTCGCGACGTCGTTCCACCCCGAGCTGACCGGCGATGCGCGCTTCCACGCCCTGCTGGCGAAGCTGGCCGAGGCGTACCGCGCTGCCCGGCGGCAGGCGTCAAAGTAGCGACGTCCGCTACCTTCGCTTACGCGCGCCCAACACCGAGCCGCTGACGAGGAGCGCAACGCCCACCCATGCGACGAATACGATCCCGTCCGCGAGGTTAGCGGCACCGCGTGCGCCGGCCCCGGAGTTCGGCAGCCGGGCGGGTCGCACGTTGACGCCAGCTCGGTCGCCCTCGTTGCCGGCGTTCGAGGAAGGAGCCAGCGGGGGTTGTCCATTCGGCGCTATGGAGCCGGGCGCTGGTGCGGCAGGCGTGGGGATGGAAGTTGGCAACGGCGAAGGCGTTGCTGTCGTTGTGGGTGTTGCCGTCCGCACCGGCCTGACGGGCGCTGGTGTGGAGGCCGTGAGCGTCGGAGATGGCGTCGCTGTTGCGGTTGCCGTCGCGGTGGCGGTCGGCGTTGCCGGCGCGGCCCCGTACACGATGCGCACGCGATCATATCCCCAGTCAGCGATGTAGATGTTGCCAAACGCGTCCGCCGCGACGCCGGTCGGAACGACCAACCACGCTTGCGTCGCGGGCCCGCCATCGCCCATGTCAACTGGGCAGCAAAGCCCGCCCCCCGCGACGGTGGTGATGACGCCGCTACCGACCCTGCGGACGACTCTGTTGCCTGAGTCCGCGATATACAGATCGCCGTTTGGCGCCACCGTCACGTCTCGCGGGCCGGAGAGATGGGCGCTCAGCGGATCACCCCCATCGCCGGTGTACCCCGAGCCGCCCATGCCCGCGACCGTCGTAATCATGCCCCCAGCGATCTTCCGGATGCGCCCTTGGATGTCGGCGAAGTAGACCGCGCCGCCAGTGCTCGTAGCGACGCCGAGCGCTGTGACATTTGCGGATACCGCTGGGCCGGCGTCGCCGCTGTACCCGCAGATACCCGTCCCGGCCACCGTTTCGATGATGCCGTTGGAAACACGGCGGATGCGGCAGCCCGTCGGGCCACCTGCAAGCGGCAGGTCTGCGATGAAGATGTTGCCGTTGGCATCGGCGGCCACGCTGGCCGGCTGGATGAAGGCGTCGGTCGCTGGGCCGCCGTCGCCGCCGTAGCCGCAGCCCGCTCGGATCCCGGCTACCACGGTGATCATTCCCGCGGTCAATCGCAGCACCTGGCACCGACCGGCGTCGGCGATCAAGATGTTACCGGCCGCGTCGAAAGCAACACCGATCGGGTTGGTGAGGCTGGTATTCGTGCCTTCCGGGCCGGTGCCGCCGCCGCAAGCCTGACAGCCTACGATCGTGGTGACAACGCCGTTGCGAACTTCGCGGATGCGTCTGTTGCCCGAGTCGGAAAAGATCACCGCGCCGTCCGCGCCAACGGCAACGTCGTACGGCCCCGATGCTCCACCCGCCACGCCCGGCCCCACCAGCGTGGCGATCGTGCCCGGCACTGGTTGCGCGGCCGATGCGGGCCGTCCAGCCGGGGCGACAACCAAGACCACCATCGAGATCAGCAGCAGAAGCGGAGCAACGCGGTGCATGTAGCCTGCCATTACTCGCATAATCGGCATTGAAGGCGTGAGTCTGAGTACGCAGACCCCTTCGGCAGGCCCATGCTTGCACCCAGCCCCCGCACACGAGCGCTCTCGGCTTCGCGCTACAATTGGGGCAGGATGCACAGGAGCGCCCAGGCCACTCATGACGCCTAACGCCCGCACGGTTCTTCCGACCGACCTCGTAGCGCTGGTCTCGTACGACGGGCGCGTCTACGCGAACCAGGCGATGACGCGCGACCGCATCGGCACGCAGGACTCGCCGCACCCGCTGGAGACGGCGCTGGAGCAGTGGTTCAGCTTCGCGACCGGGCGCCACACGTGCGTCAGCGTCAAGGGCGCGACGCTGCGAGGGCTGGTTTCGGCGCGCAAGCGCGGCAACAAGCAGGCGTGGGAGATCGACTGCCTGATCGATGCGACCGAGGGCGACGACAGTGTGCTGATGAGTCTGCTGGACCAGATCACCGCCGCCGCCGGCCGGTCCGGCGCGATGAAACTGTTCGTGCGGTTGCCGGCCGGGAGCGAGATCGAGCGCGAGGCCTCGCGATGCGGATTCCTGCCGTACGTGCGCGAGCAAGCGTACCGGCGGGCCGTCGAACCGGACGCCGC